>Ga0123353_10012950_pt1 | contig 11911 bp, 12 predicted proteins | sample TergutLab28metaG_3_FD_92763 | JGI IMG/M metagenome (GOLD analysis project Ga0123353, IMG submission 92763) | Labiotermes labralis P3 segment gut microbial communities from Petit-Saut dam, French Guiana - Lab288 P3 | ecosystem: Host-associated > Arthropoda: Insects > Digestive system > Gut ... | reverse complement strand
TCCCTACAGTTTTAATACTACTGCGCAATTAGAAGCATAGCAGAATGCAAGCAAAAAGCTTTGGTGTATGGTTTTTTGCGCAGCATGATGCGCAATGATTCTTGTTGCGCAGTAGTATTACGGTCCCAACATCTCCTCCGCCGCTGCCAACTGCGCCGCCGTGATTCCTTCCCCGCCCATGATGCGCGCCAGCTCGTGGATGCGCGCGGACCGATCCAGCGCGCGGATATGGGTCTGTGTGGAACCGCCTTCCGTTTGCTTTTCGATGAGCAGATGGCAGTCGGCCAGGGCGGCGATCTGCGCCAGGTGGGTCACGCACACCACCTGCCTGCCCGCGGATACCCCCCGCAGCTTCCGCCCGATCTTCTGAGCCGCGCGGCCGCTCACCCCGGCGTCGATCTCGTCGAAGATCAGCGTGCCCACGGGGTCCTTCTTCGCCAGAACGCTCTTGATGGCCAGCATCACCCGTGAAAGCTCGCCCCCCGAGGCGATCTTCGCCAGGGGCCGCGGGGCTTCGCCCGGATTGGCCGAAATGAGGAACTCCAACTGCTCGCCCCCCTCCTGCGTGAGGGGGATTTTGGTGCTTCGCGCTTCTATTCGCACATTTGGCATATCCAGGTAGAGCAACTCATCCCTTACCGCGCGGGTAAAAATCTCACCCGTCTCCCGCCGTGATTTCGATAGCGCCCGCGCCAGCTGGATGACCTGTGATTTCTGGACCTCGATCTCCTCATCAAGCGCCAGGATGCGCTCGTCGCTCTGGGTGATAGAGGTCTCCTCCGCCCGTGCTTTTTCGAGGAAGGCGAGCATGTCCGCCTCCTGCGCGCCATATTTGCGCGACAGGCGATAATAGACATCCAAGCGCCGCTCCACAGCCTCGGCCCCGGCGGGGTCGAACGCGGCGGAGTCCAGCAGGCCGCGCAGCTCGCCCGCGCACTCGTCCAGCTCATATGCCGCCGAGCGTACCGTTTCGGCCAGGGCCCGCGCCGCCGGGCTGAATTCACCCGCACGCTCCAGGGCGTTGGCAGCGTCAAAGCCAAGCGCTGCCGCCCCGGCGAACTCCTCCCCGCCGGCAAGGGCGTCCCCCGCCGTTTGAAGGGATTCGAGGATCTTTTCGCTGTTGCGCAGAAATGCCTGTTTTTCCAGCAGGGTCGCGCGCTCGCCCGGGACGACCTCCGCCTGTTCGAGCTCCGCGATCTGGTGGCGCAGCATATCCAGCCGCCGGGCTTTCTCGTTTTCGTCTATTTGCAGGGATGACTGTTCTTTTTGCAGCGCGCGCAGCTTCAGGTACTGCGCGCGATACTCCTCGCGCAGGGGCGCGTTTTCGGCCATGGCGTCGATGAAGCCCACGTGGCGCGCGGGGTCCAGCAGGGCCTGGCTGTCGTGCTGCCCGTGGATATTCACCAGCGCGCCGCCCACCTGCCGCAGCACGGCCACCGTCACGGGTACGCCATTGACCCGGCAGCTGTTCTTGCCCGAGAGCGTGATGGCCCGGCTGAGGATCAAATCCCCGGTCTCCTCCACAGGCAGATCGAGACTCTCCAGTAATTGCGCAATCTCCGACCCAATATCAGCGAACAACGCAGTCACGCGCGCGCTGTCCGCCCCGGTGCGGATCAGGTCCCGGCTGGTGCGTTCGCCCAGCACGGCGTTGATGGCGTCGATGACGATCGATTTGCCCGCGCCGGTTTCGCCGGTCATCACTACGAAACCGGAGGGAATATCCTCCAGCTTCGCGTGTTTGATTACGGCGATATTCTCAATCGTTAAACTCTGTAGCAAGGGCTTTTACCTCCTCCCGCACGGCGTGCATCTCGGTCTCCCCCCGGCACAGCAGGAAGATCGTATCCTCCCCCGCCAGGCTCCCCACCACGCCCTCGGGCGGCATGGCGTCCAGCGCGGCGCAGACCCCCTGGGCCATGCCCGCGGTGCAGCGCACGCAGGCGATGTTCCCCGCGCCGTCCACCGACACGATGGAGCTGCTTAAGACCGCCCTGCGCCTGCGGGCTTCCTCCGCGCCGGCCCGGGGAAGCTCATAAACCGTGCGTCCGCCCGGCCCGGCCTTCTTGTGCAGCCCGAGCGCCTTGATATCCCGGGAGACCGTGGCCTGCGCGGCGGCCTCCCCGTGGGCGCGCAGATACGCGAGAATCTGTTCCTGCGTGGATACGCCGCCCTTTTCCACCGCCTGCAATATGAGTTCCTGACGCCGGTTTTTCATGGGATCACCTGACTTTGTTTGTTTTGTTTATATAGATGCGGGCGTATATATTTTTTTCATGCGGGCGGCTTGCTAGCCGCCCCTACAAAAGGCTTTGTTTTTAAGGACCAGGGACGTCCGGGAGGCCGTCCCCTACTGAAGCCTTCCGCTTCACAATTCGCTTTTTCAGCACCATGCCCAGGTAGAACAACAAGGATGGATACACAGGAGACAGTAAAGCAAAAAAGCTATAAAGAGGTTCAAGAAATCCAAGTCCGAAACAAAGCGCCAATGCAACCGGGTTGAACAAATAGTAGTTAAGCCCCTCACCGTCCAGTGATACGCATATGAGCAGAGTAATAACCATGGCAATCGGTAGGGACACCACGGATAAGTACGAGCACTTTTTCACCGGCATCAGAAAAAAACCGCACAAGACATATAAGAATGCGGCAATACTTCCTATTGCAATGAGGGGAACCATGGGGCGACTAAGAGCATGGTAGCAGCCCCAAGCTGCCACTATCGATAATCCCCAAACCATCAAAGCAATCAAATTGTTAAGGAGAATTCTCTTTAGCATATTCATACCCCCATTTTCATCCCCAGCACATCCAGAAAATGCTCTGTTTTCAACCGGATGAACAGGGCGTCCACCGCCGCGCGCCGCACGGTGACGCGCTGCCCGGGCAGCAGGGCCACGGGGTGCTCCGCGTCGATGGCGAGGGCCAGGCCCTCACGGGCGATGTCCACGGAGAAAACCGTCTGCGCGGTAAATACCACCGAGCGCGTGAACAGCAGATGATTGCACACGGGCGTGAGCAGGATGCTCTCGAAGGTTGGCTCCACCACGGGGCCGCCGGCCGAAAAGTTGTAGGCCGTGGAACCCGTGGGCGTGGCGAAAATCACGCCGTCACCCATGAAGTTGAGCACGTGACCGCCGCCGCAGTCCACCGCGATCTCCGCCAGGCGCGGCGTGCCGAAGCGGGAGATCACCGCGTCGTTGACGCAGAAACCCTCATATGCAAGGCTTTCGCCGCTGCCACTATCAGTGGCGGCCAGGACCTGTACTTCCAGCAGCATGCGCCGGTCCAGGGCGAACGCTCCCGTTGCCAGGCGTGCCAGAAGGTGCAGCTCGTGGCGCTCCAGCCCGGCGAGGAAGCCCAACCGCCCCGCGTTGACCCCCAGCACCGGTTTTTGATGGGGCAGCGCGCGGCGCGCGGCGGTTAAAATCGTGCCGTCGCCGCCCACGGCGATCAGCGCGTCGCAGGTTCCGAGCTCCTCGGGCGGGGCCGTTTCCAGGCCTGCGCCTGTCAATTCCCGCCGAATCTCCGCGGCCACATTCAGGGCGCCGGGCTTGCTTTCGTTCACGGTGAGCGCCAGCCGTCTCATGTTTTGAGGTCCTCCCATGCCAGTTTTACGATATCATCTATTGGTATTGCGTCGTCTGGGTCGCATGCATTTTTTGATAAGTGGAGCAGGAATTCGATATTCCCCTCCCCACCCGCGATGGGCGAATGAGTCAGCCCGCGAATCGAAAATCCCGCCTGCCGCGCCGCGCCGCATACTTCTGTGATCACCCGGATGTGCGCTTTGGGGTCCTTCACGATCCCATGCTTGACCGGCGCTCCGGTCTCAAATTGGGGCTTTAGAAGGCACACGGCCTGGCCGTCATTGCCCAATATGCGATGCAGGTTTGGAAATATCAATTGCAGCGAGATGAACGAAACGTCCACGCTGGCGAAGTCAGGCGCGCCTGCCTGCGAGCGTGCAACAGTCCGGAAGTCTGTCTTCTCAAGGTTTACTACACTGGGGTCGGCCCGCAAAGACACCGCCAGTTGCCCGGTACCCACATCGATGGCGCAAACTTTTGCAGCACCGCGTTCCAGCAGCAGTTGAGTAAACCCCCCGGTGGAGGCCCCCACATCCACGCAGGATTTGCCCGCCACATCGATCGCGAAGCCATCCAGGGCCTTGCGCAGCTTTAAATATCCACGGCCAACCCAAGTGTGTGTTTCGCGCAGGGAAAGCTTGTCCGAATCGGCTATTTCGACGCTGGGCTTACATGCCTCGCGGCCATTGACGAGAGCTTCGCCCGCCTGGATGGCGGCTTTGGCGCGTTCTCTGGATGGCAACAGGCCGCGATATACAAGGGCTTGGTCAAGACGCATTTAGACCTCCGGGCGCTCAGCACAACCACCCCGGCACTACGTGCCACCCCTCCACGGAGGGGAATTTCCTTCTTTCACCGGCGGCTGCGAATCATTCCCCTCTGTGGAGGGGTGCCCGAAGGGCGGGGTGGTATCGCGGAGCGACAATTCAGCATTAAGAATTAAGCTCTTTTAGGCTTTTGTAGTGACAGATATATTGCGGGCGGCTGGCACGCCGCCCCTACAGGTGGTGCGTTTTTATCGGTTTCGGCAGCAAACTTATCTGTAGGGGCGGCGTGTCTGCCGCCCGCAAACGAAATATCACTACTACCGTCTAAAACAGCTAAGAATTAAGCATTCAGCATTGACATGGCATCCAGATGATACTCTGCCAGCAGCTCATCGACAGACGCGTGGCGCGCGAAACCATCAATGGCAGTCAGGGCGAACCGGCCCGGCCAGCGGCGCTCCAGCAGCCCCAGGCCAAAGCGTTCGCCCGCGCTGCCGGTGCGTATGCCCTCCTCGTAGAAATCAACGCGCTCGCAGGCAAGTACGGCTTCAAGCGCGAGGGGATCCAGTGGCAATACGCGCTTGAGTTTGACAATCTTGACATCCGGGACCCGGCAGGCCTCGAAGAACAGGCGTCCGTAGGTCACGATGGCTCTGCTTGCGTCTGCGCCGCCATAGACATCGTAGGTTTCACAGGAATGCAGCAGGGGCAGGGGTTCGGGGAGCTCTTTCAGGATGTCACGCGGGTAACGAATGAGGTGCAGTCCCGTATCTGAAAGGGCAAAGCGCAGGGCGGTGCATAAATCATTGGCAGTCGCGGGGCTCCATACGACAGCGCCCGGGATGGCGGCACAGAAGGCCACGTCGTACAGGCCGTGGTGGGTGACGCCGTCGGCGCCCACGAAGCCCGCGCGGTCCACGGCAACGACCAGGGGCAGGTTCTGCAGGGCGGCGTCGTGCAGGAGCTGGTCGAAGGCGCGCTGCAAAAAGGTGGAGTAGATGGCCACAACGGGCCGCATCCCCGCCCGTGCCATCCCCGCCGCGAAGGTGACGGCGTGCGCCTCGGCGATACCCACATCGAAAAATCGCGCGGGATGGGAGGCGGCAAATAGATCTAGGCCGGTGCCCATGGCCATGGCGGCCGTCACGGCGCAGATGGCGGGATTCTCATCCGCTAAAAGGCAGAGCTCGCGCGCGAAAACGTCAGTGTAGGTACTGCCGGAGGGCACGATGGGCTCCCCGGAATTGATATCGAATTTTCCTATGCCGTGGTACATTTCCGGAGCGGCCTCGGCGCAGGGCAGGCCCTTACCTTTGACGGTACGCACGTGCACCAGGGCGGGCCGCGCGGTGAGTTTTGCGCTTTCCAGCGCGGCGCGCAGGCTGTCCAGATCGTGGCCGTCCACCGGACCGATGTAGTCCAGGCCCAGCTCCTCGAAGATCGTGGTGCCGGTGAGCACGCGCTTGACCAGGTCCTTGGTCCCGCCGACGAATACCGCCAGGGCGTCGCCGGCCAGGGGGATGTGCCGCAGGGCCCGTTCCACGCGGCGCTTGGCCTGGCGGTATCCCGGGCGGGCGCGCACACGGGCAAGGTAGCGCGAAAGCCCCCCCACGTTGCGCGAGATGCTCATTTCATTGTCGTTGAGCACCACGATGAGCTTGGCGCTGCTGTCTTTCTGATGCCGCCCGGCGTTATTGAGCGCCTCGTATACCAGGCCGCCGGTGAGCGCGCCGTCGCCCAGTATCGCCACGGCGCAATGAGGATCGCCCTGCAATTGTTTCGCCTCGGCGAGCCCTAAGGCGGAGGATACGCTGGTGCTGGCGTGGCCAACGATGAAATGGTCGTGTGGGCTTTCGGCGGGGCAGGTGAAGCCCGCCAGGCCACCGGATTGCCGGAGCGCGGAAAATTTTTCATAGCGCCCGGTGAGCAGCTTGTGGGTGTAGCTCTGGTGGCTGACGTCCCACACCAGGGCGTCATCCGGGGACTCGAAGCAAAGGTGCAGGGCCATGGTGAGTTCCACCACGCCGAGGTTCGAGGCCAGGTGGCCGCCGGTGCGGGAGACCGTCTCAATCAAAACCGCCCGGAGCTCCTCCGCCAGCCGGGGGAGAGACTCCCGGGGCAGGGCGCGCAGGTCCGAGGGGGAATGGATATGGGGGAGGAGGTCTGATTTATTTGTCATGTTTTTATACGGGCGGCCCGCAGACCGCCCCTACAGCCTTCACAATAATTACGCTTTGCGACTCAACAGCCAGCCCGGCAATTCATGTAAAAAATGCCCCTTCCCGGCATGGGGTGCGACGGCCTCCCGAGCCGCCCCGGCGTATTCCCGGGCCGCGGTACGCGCGCCATCCAGGCCCAGCAGGGACACCCAGGTGGCCTTGCCGGGCTCTTCACCGGCGTCCAGAATGTCGTCGGTGAGCTGGAAGAGCAGGCCCAGGGCATCGGCATAGCGGGCGGCGGCGAACGATTGGGGAATACCGGCGTTGGCGGCCACGCAGCCCAGGAGACAAGCGACGGAAAGCAGCGCGCCGGTCTTTTTGCGGTTCATATCCTCCAGCTGAGCGCGCGTGATCGGAGTGTTTTCATAGAGCAAATCCAACTGCTGCCCGGCGATCATGCCGTCTGCGCCCGCAGCTCTGGCCAGCAGGGAGACGGCTCGGCATCTGGTCTGGGGCGACAAATCGCTGTTCGCGATGCAGGCGAAAGCCTCGGTCAGCAGGGCGTCGCCGGCAAGGAGGGCCGTGGCCTCGCCGAATACCTTGTGGCAGCTGGGGCGGCCCCGGCGCAAGTCGTCATCGTCCATGCAGGGCAGGTCGTCGTGGATGAGGGAGTAGCCGTGGATCATCTCCACGGCGGCGGCGAAGGGCAGGGCCTGTTCTTTCTTTCCGCTGAACAGCTCGCAGAAGGCCAGCGCCAGCGCCGGGCGGACGCGTTTGCCGCCGGCCTCCATGCCGTAGCGCATGGCCCGGCTCACGGGGTCGTCGCCCCGGGACAGGAAGCGCGGCAGGGCGGCCTCGAATGTATTGGCGTATTCGCGCAGTGCGGCTTGTACATCAATCATGAATTTCTTCCGTTTCGTCCGTTAAGCGCAGCATGGTAAGTTTTTGCTCGGCGGCTTCCAGAGTCTTTTGCAACCGGGCGGCCAGGCCCGCTCCCTCCTCGAAGAGCTTCAGGCTCTGCTCCAGGGGCAGGCTGCCCTCCTCGAGCAGGGACGCGATTTCCTCCAGGCGCTTGAAAGATTTCTCGTAGTCGAATTTCTGGCTCATACTTACATTCCTCGTGAATATTATACATGATAAGTGAATAAAAAGCAAGGAGAAATTTATAAATCCCACACGATCACATTGCACGCGCCGTCGCCCAAGGTAAGCGTGAGCTTGTCCCCCGGGTCGAGGCCGCGCACGCTCTTCACGGGTGCGCCGTTCTTCAGGGCGATGGCGTAGCCCCGGGCCAGCACAGCCCGGGGGCTCATGGCGTCCAGGCGGGCGCTTGCGCGCGCAAGAGAGGCGTTTTCGGCATATAGACGGGCTTTCATGGCGTCGCGCAGGCGCTGGGAGGCGTAGTCCAGGCGCAGGCGGGAGGCGTAGGCGAGCTCCTCCGGGTGGCGCAGGACACGCCGGGAGAGCAGGTGTTCCAGGGATGCGCGGCGGGCCTGCATCCCATACAGCACGGCTTGCCCGATCCGGGAGCGCAGGGCATATATCCCGGCGAGCACTTCAGCCAGATCGGGCACGGCCAGCTCGGCGGCGGCGGAGGGCGTGGGCGCGCGCAAATCGGCGGCGAAATCGCAGATGGTGACGTCGGTCTCGTGGCCCACGGCGGAGATTACCGGGATGGCCGAGGCCGCCACCGCCCGGGCGACGGGCTCCTCATTGAACGCCCACAGGTCCTCCAGGGAACCGCCGCCCCGGCCGACAATCAAGACGTCTGCGGCTTGGCTTTCATTAAAGAGGGCGATGGCCCTGGCGATCTGCGCCGCCGCGCCCGCGCCCTGCACCTGCACAGGGCAAAGCCTTACCTCGCTGGCCGGGCAGCGGCGGGCGAGGATTTGCAATATGTCACGCACGGCGGCGCCGGTCTCTGAAGTGATGACCCCCACGCGCGCCGGGAAGAAGGGTATCCCGCGCTTGCGTACCGGGTCGAACAGGCCCTCGGCGGCCAGGCGCTCTTTGAGCTGCTCGTAGGCAAGGTACAGCGCGCCCAGGCCGTCGGGCTGCATGTCGTTTGCATAGAGCTGGAATTTGCCGTCGCGTTCATAGAGCGAGGCCCTGCCGCGGATGATCACGTGCATGCCGTCCCGGGGCACGAAGCCCAGGCGCCGGTTGGACTCCCGGAACATGACGGCGGGCACGGCGGCCCCCGCGTCTTTCAATGTAAAGTACCAGTGGCCGCTGTAGTGGTTCTTGAAATTCGAAATCTCCCCCGCGATGACGAGCCCGCGCAGGGGCTCCGATTCCTCGAGGAGGTATTTGACGTATTTGTTCAGTTGGGTGACGGTGAGGGGCTGATTCAATGCATAATTCATAATGCTTAATGCTTAATTTTTGTGCTCCGCACATCCTTGCGTTATTCAGCTTTCGCGGAGCGACCAATTAAGCATTAAGCATTAAGCATTAAGCATTAAGCATTAAGCATTAAGCATTAAGCATTGAATTCTATCCCCATCCCCACGCCCGCGAGCATCGCCACGCCCGCGGCGTTGTCGCCCGAGAATTCCGGGTCGGCGAAAATGGCTTCGGGGAAGCGTTCGCCCAGGAGCATGCGGATCACCTCGCTGCAGCACACCCCGCCGGTAAACACCAACGGCAGCGCCCCGCAGCGCGCAAATGCCCCCTGGGCCAGGACCTCCAGGGTCACGGCAATGGAAATCAGACAGTAGAGCGCCACATCGGCCTTGCCCACCCCTCGGGCGTACATCTGGCGCAGCTTAGTTTCCACGCCCGAAAAGCTGCATGTCATGCCATCGACAGAGGGCTTAATGCCCTTGATAAGCGATCCCTCCCGGGCCAGGGCGTCGATCGCGGGACCGGCAGGAAACGAATAGCCCAGCATCACGCCTATTCGATCGACCAGCTGGCCGGCCTTGAGGTCCCCCGAGCCGCCGAGGATTTCGGCCTCCAGCCCGGGCTTGACCAGCAGGCACTCAGTCGTTCCGCCGGAGACGTGGAAGGCGATGAATTCCTGCTCGAGCAATTCGGCCCGCCCGGCGGAGAACAGCGCCGCCGCCAGATGCCCCTGCTGGTGGCTGAACTTGAACAGGGGGATCCCCAAGACGGTCGCGAGGCTCTGCGCCACGCATACCCCCGGCAAAAAGCAGGGCATGTAGGAGCCCTCGGCGCTGCGCGGCTTGTCGCTCACACCGATGGCGGCAAGGGGGTCGCCCGGGTCTTTTTGTGAAAAAAGCGCCTCCAGGAGTTCCGGAAGCTGCTGCGTATGGTGGAACAGCGCGTCGCTCTGCCGCAGGCCCAGCGTGCCGGACTTGACGGGCAGCGGCCGCCTCTCGTGCAGGATGCGCCCGCCATCGCAGAACGCCGCGCTGGTGGTGTAGTTGCTGGTGTCGATGCCAAGTGTGAGCATGAGGTCGCCTTTCTTGCTGCGCTGTAGGGGTGGCTAGCAAGCCACCCGTACATAAATAATCATTGTTTTTGTTTCGGGCGGTTTGCTCGCCGCCCCTACAATGTTTCCTTTTCCCTTGCGATGCTTCCCAGCACCCCGTTGATGAATCTCGGCGCGTCGGCGTCGCCGTAGATTTTCGCCAGTTCCACTGCCTCGTTGATGCTGGCCCCCACGGGGATATCGTCGAAATAGAGCATCTCGCACACCGCCAGGCGCAGCAGCGCGTGGGAAGTACGCGATATGCGGCTAAGCTTCCACCCCTTCAAGCGCTTCGCTATGGCTTCGTCGAGCGCCTCCAGGTGCCCGGCGGCGGTTTCGGCCAGGCGCAGGGCGAACGCGTCCGCCGGGGGCGGATCGTCATCGCCCTCAAAGGCGCGGGCGAGCAGCGCGGCTATGCTCTCTTCCGGCTGGAAGGAGAGCTCGAAGAGCAGGGCGAAGGCTTTTTCGCGGGATCCGCGGCGTTTATCCGGCATAATGGCTCTATACTCCCAAAAATAATTTCTGCCAATCGTACGTCTACATCGCGAAGCATTTAAAAATCCGCGCCGGCGATTTTCAGGTTCACGCGGGCGACGGCCCGGCCCGCCATGTCCTTCAGGGCCTTCTTTACGGCGCACTGCACCTGGCAGGACAGGGTGGTTATGTTCACGCCAGCACGCACGCGGAGAGCTATCTCTATCGCCAGCTCCGTGCCGGCCTGCGTGAGCTTGACATAGCGCAGGTCGCCCCCCTTGCGCAGCAGACGCGCGACATTGCCCGGGCGGGGCACCAGGGCCGTGACGCCCTCCACCTCCCGTACGGCGGTGGCGGCTATGGCCGCAAGCACTTCCTCGGAGATCACAATCCCGACTTTATCTTCGTCCGGGCCGTGTGGATCCATAGACGCGCTCCTTTCCATATATACAATTTCAGTATACCACATCATGGAGGAATACTCAATGCCTTTTTTGTTAAATTTTACAATCCCGCGCTTTTTTTCCGCCGCTCGCGTATCTCCCCCTTGACAGAACAGCAAAGATACGGTATAATAAACTTTAGATGTGTTTAGCCTATGCCGAAGGGCTTTATTTGCATCAGCAGCTGACGATTTACCGCAATATGGTAATTTATATTGCAAAAAATTAGAGAAGAAAGGGAGGATACACCGGAAGGGATGATACAACCATGGATATTTATTGTGGTTTCAGCAGTTCTTCTGCTCGCAGGCGCAGGCGCGGCCTTATTGGCGTATAAAAAAGGCGAAGAACACCGCAGGCTCGTGGCGGAACAGAAAATCGGCTCGGCCGAAACGGAGGCCGCCCGCATCCTCAACGACGCCCTGGCGCAGGCTGAAAGCCGCAAGAAGGAGGCCATCTTAGAGGCCCGGGACGAGATTCACCGCCAGCGAAACGAGGCCGAACGCGAACTGCGCGAACGCCGCGCCGAAGTGCAGCGCTCCGAGCGCCGCATCAACCAGAGAGAGGAGTCCCTGGACAAACGTTCGGATAACCTGGAGAAAAAAGAGGACGCCATGCAGGCCAAGCATAAGGCGGCGGACGCCCGCCTGGCCGAGATCGAGACCATCAAGAAGAGCCAGTTCGATATGCTCGAGCGCATTTCCGGCTTCACCGAGGAGCAGGCCAAGCAGTACCTGCTGCAATCGCTGGAGGGCGATCTGGAGCACGAGAAGGCCCTGCGCATTATGGACGCGGAACAGAAAACCCGCGAGGAATCGGATAATCTGGCAAAGGAGATCATAGCCACGGCCATTCAGCGCTGCGCGGCGGATCATTCGGCAGAGACCACCGTCAGCGTTGTTACGCTCCCCAGCGACGAAATGAAGGGCCGCATCATCGGCCGCGAGGGCCGCAACATCCGCACCCTGGAGACCATCACCGGCGTGGACCTGATCATCGACGACACGCCCGAGGCCATCACCGTCTCGTGCTTCGACCCCGT
>Ga0123353_10012947_pt1 | contig 11911 bp, 7 predicted proteins | sample TergutLab28metaG_3_FD_92763 | JGI IMG/M metagenome (GOLD analysis project Ga0123353, IMG submission 92763) | Labiotermes labralis P3 segment gut microbial communities from Petit-Saut dam, French Guiana - Lab288 P3 | ecosystem: Host-associated > Arthropoda: Insects > Digestive system > Gut ... | reverse complement strand
GTCGTGGCGATGATTGTTGTGGCGTGTTTTTTACTGATCGTGACATTAGTACAGATTTACCGTTACGAAAAGAATAAACGATTAAACCACAAATTGATAGACGATATTCGTCAGGGCGATCATCAATTGAAAGAGTTAACCCTGCTGATACAAAAAACCGACGAAGAAAATCAGATGCTCACGCAGGAAAACACCCGTCTGGAAGCGACCAATGCCGTAAAGGACAAATTGTTATCAGTTATTTCGCACGATTTGCGCAGCCCGATATCATCGCTGCAAGCCTTGTTGAACCTATTCAATGCCAACAATATTGCTCGTGCTGAATTGGTCGATTTTTTCGGCAAACTTCTTTCGCGTGTCGAAAATACGTCCACAATGCTCGAAAACCTGCTGCACTGGTCGCAATACCAGTTAAGAGGTCTCGAACCGATTTTCGACAGGTTGAATCTGCAAATAATTATCGACGAATGTATCAACCTGTACCACATGCAGGCTGAGCAAAAACATATTGTGATCGATAATTCGCTGAAAACTACCGTTCACGTATTGGCCGATGTAGAAATGCTGAAGGTGATTCTTCGCAACCTGATTTCAAACGCTTTGAAATTCACTCACTCAGGTGGAATCATCACCATCATGACCATGACCAAAGAAAATCATGCCGTCATTTCGGTGAAAGATACCGGAGTTGGGATCAGTCCCGAAAACCAGAAAAAAATGTTCGCTATGGGCAATTTCACCACGCCCGGCACCGAAAAAGAAAAGGGAACTGGATTGGGATTGATGCTTTGCAAAGATTTTGTGGAACATAATCGTGGCAAATTGTGGATGGACAGCAAACTGAATGTTGGCACAACTTTCCATTTCACCATACCGATTGCGGAGGAATAGTTTCAAGTTTGAGGTTTGAAGTTAAAAAATCCGTGTAAATCAGTGTCATCCGTGTTCCATCCAATAAAAAATCAAAAACTTTTAGCTCGGCGAAGCCAATCAAAAATCAAAAATTGCATCGTTTGGTTGCTCGCGATCTGCCGGTTGTCGTTTGCCCAGCAACAGGTGGATATGGATGAAGCCGTTGCTATTGCACTGGCCAATCATCCCGTAGCCCGCAATATCGCTCTGGCAGAACAGAAAGACATTTTGATGCAGCAACAGACCGTTGATCTTGCCCCGTTGCAGATAAAATACTGGCAACGCCACGCACAAACAGGCAACGACAGACTTTGGTCGGTAACACAGGATTTTGGCGCCATACCCGAACATTTTCGCCGAGCGCAGCATTACCGCACACAAACATCGGCGCGGCAGACCGAACGGGCGCTCACATTAGACCATCTTGCATGGCAAGTGAAAGCCGCCTACATGGATGTGGTATATTGTCGTCAACGGCTACGTATGATGCAGGAACACAACCCATACTTCGAAACGCTTATCAGCATTGCCGAAACACGCCTGACAGCCGACAGTATTCCAAAATTGATGATGGTTTCGACAGGTGCGCGTTACGCTGCATACCAAAGCCGCATGTATATCGCTGAAGAAGAACTGAAACGCGCGGAAATACGCCTCTGCCAACTCATGTACCTCCCCGACGGGAACATCGAACCGGACGATTTTGAATTGGAACTGTACCGGATTCATCCTGAAAAATATGCCGATGATCGGTTTGATCCTGTGAAACACAAAGCAATGGACGAAGCACAACTGACAGAAGCAAAATCGCTGGTGAAACTCGAAAAAAGCAAACTCTATCCTGCCATACATGCCGGATATATTTATCAGAACATCGAAGGGATGAACGATTATCATGGTTGGATGGCGGGCTTGTCAGTTCCGTTGTGGATGCAACCACAACGGGCACGCATCAAACAGGCAGAAATTGATGTAAAAATAAAAGCCGGCGAAACGGAATACCGACAGTTTGCCGACATGCAACATGTTGAAACGCTCAAATCGCTGCTCAACGAATATTTTGTGCAAATCAGTTTTTACCGCGAAAACTTGCTGATAGAAGCCAGATTGGTGATAGAAGAAGTGGAAAAAGATTTCGCCGCTGATCGAATCAGCAATATTGCGGAAATGATTACGAAAGTGAGCAATGCTGTCGTTGCAAAACTTAATTGCTTGGGATACATTTGTTTATACAATCAAACTGCGCTGGAGTTAGAGTATTATACGCAGTGAAAGGGAGGGGTTGTATGCAAACCGGCGAAAGCGCAATTGAGAAAAGATGAAAATTTTTTGATATTTATGGTTCAAATATCATTTTTTGTTTACATTTGCGGGCAATAAAAATCAAACATGAAAAGCATCAGAAATCAAATCAAAACTTGCCTGATTTATTGTTTCACGGCAATTTTTGCACTCATTTTCTGGTCGTGCAAGGAAGAAGATCTTGATCGCGATCAGTCTATTTTCGACGTATCGACGCCGGAACTCAATTCGTTTGACCGGTGGTTGCGCCGCCATTATGTGATGCCATACAACATGCTGGTATATTACAGATTACGTGACGTGGAAACCGATTTCGACTACAATGTAATTCCCGCCGATCTCCAAAAGGCAAAACAGATGGCTTACCTGCTCAAATACCTATGGTTAGATGCTTATGAGGAAGTGGCTGCCAACGGAATACATTTCGTGCGTGCCAATGCACCGCGCATCATGCACTTTGTGGGTTCAGCCGAGTGGAACGAGTCAACCATGAGGCTGGGAACAGCCGAAGGCGGCCTGAAGATCACTGTTACCGATGTTAATGGATTGAAACCCAGAGAAATCGCCAGTCAGTATTACTTCAATACCATTCATCACGAGTTTGCCCATATTTTGCATCAAACGAAGGATTACCCTTTGGAATTTCGAGCTATTTCGGCAGGCAACTATATGCCGTCGCAATGGTACAACAGGACGGATGCACAGGCTGCCGCTGCCGGTTTTGTTTCCAATTATGCAGGCTCGCAGCCGCAGGAGGATTTTGTGGAAACACTGTCGCGCTACATTACTTTCATGCCTGACCAATGGGAAGAGAAACTCCGGCAGGCCGGACCGAAGGGTAGCGCTACTATCCTTCAAAAACTCGGTATCGTAAAAAAATACATGCAGGACGCATGGGGCGTGGATGTTGATCTTCTGAAGGAAGTGATCATGCGTCGTTCTAACGAAATAAAGTATTTTGATTTTGAGCATCTTGAAAATTTACCGGCATATCCGTTTTTCTAAATTATGAATGAAGAGTTTAAAATGAAGAATAATCAATTTATTATCTGTTGTTTGGCGGTGTTTCTGACCTCTTGCGTACACTATACCGATCCTCTTTTCGACAAGCCGGCAGCCGAAAGAATTGCAGAATCGCTGGAGGTTTACCGCGACTTGCTGACGGCGCAATCCAATGGCTGGATCGTGGAATACTATCCCGAAAAAACACAGAAATACGGAGGATTCAACCTCTATTTCCGATTCGAGTTCGATTATGTAACTGTGCGGTCGGAAATTGATCCTGCCATTTCGGCCACCAGCGCATGGTCGATGGGAACAGACATGGGACCTACCATCAATTTCGATACCTACAACACTGTGTTGCACTTTTTTTCCGATCCGGCCATTGTTCAGGGTGGCGGTCGTGGACTGAACTACGAGGGTGATTACGAATTTGTTGTGGAAAGCGGCTCGAATGAAGAATTTATCCTTCGAGGGAAAAAAACGAAGAACATCATCCGCATGACACCGCTTCCCGCAAATCTTACATGGGAAAATACAGTCAATCTCTGGAAAGTATGAAGTCTGACGTTATTGCGCCGGCTTACCAAATGACAGTGAACGGCAGGGAAATATCCATCACAAAAAGCGTTGGCGCTAACATTTTTACCCTGAAAGTCAGCAATGAGACTATTTCTGCCCCCTTCATGATTACTTTGACCGGTATCAAATTTTATGAACCAATAAAGATATTGACCGAAACACTACAGTTTTTGACATACAACGCTGCGGAAGATATACTCGTATCAGACAACCGCAAGTCGATAATATCCTTTGTCACGAGCCCTTTGTCGCATTATTTTATTAATAATCTTCCACATACGGATTGGTTCCTGAAAACGGAAAACATCGGGCAGGGATTTTTACCGGCATGGAATACGGCAAAAGACAATTTGGAAAACAGTTATAACGAAACCCTGTATGCTGTATGGCTGGGGAGATTGCTTGAAGGTTATCCCACAGGTATTACATTTGCAAGTTGGGATTATGAGGAAAATAGGCCTTGGTATGGAACGTATGCGTATGATTTCGAGATTATTAACGACTATCAGATCAAATTCATCTATAACAGCGCTCGCACAGAGAAAAATGGAATCAATGCAGATTATTACGCTTCCGAGTTGCAAGGTTTTACCATTGATGCTTTCAACGGAAAAACCTTTACGCTCGAACCTGATGTAGACATTACCAATCCTAAAAATATAGCAAAAATCCAAGAGTTAACATTAAGAGACAATCAAGATTCAAATAACTGGGTGAAAGTGATTTTAGAAGAAATCATCTGGCCTTAACCAATTTAAAAAGAAAAGAATGTCAATTAAAAATCGAAAATCTTTAGCTCGGCGAAACCAATCAAAAATCAATAATATTTTTGTATTTCTTGCAGCAGTCGCACTGATACTTTCATCATGTGAAGTCAAGGAAGACAAGTTATTGGTGTTACCCACTACTCTTGATTTTATCGCCGATGATCCCGATTCGCAAACGATTTTTGTGGACACCAACGTTAAAAATTGGAATGTCTCTACTTCCTTCAACTGGATCCGTATTGACAAAGGTGACGACAGTTTTACTGTTTCGGTTGCAAAATATATCGAAACGACCGGATCGCGTGCCGGAACGATCACCGTGACCGCAGGCGCCGCCAAAGATGTTACTCTTGACGTTTATCAGTATGCGGCTGCGATCGACATTCTGCAAATCAGCTCGGAAACGCTCATTTTCGAAACAGAAAAAACGGATACAGAAAGCATAGTAATCATTACGAATGTCAATTGGGATTACAGTTGTCTTGCCGATTGGCTGACGATCGAAAAGAAGGGCTATACGCTCTATGTTACACCAAAGGAATTGAATTTTGGCGTTGTTCCGCGCTTGGCAACCATCATCATTTCAGCCGAAAATGTTACTCCTGTTACTTTGCAAATAACGCAGGAGGTATCACATATTACCGTACTTGATACTGTCGAAGGATTTTTTTATGGAGATATAGGTACCGGCACAGCCCTTTTTGGCTTGGATATATATGATTCTTCCGATGAAAACGTCGGGATACAGATTTTGGGTTTCAGCAAATATATTTCCGCTGACAGATTCAAGTTGGATGCAGGAACATATCGCCTTACGGAAAGTGGAGAAGCAAAGTCATTTTTAGATGGAGAGTATGATTTTGAGGAGAATATGCTTTATGGATCTTATGCTTATGATATCAATGAAGGGAAGATTGCCCTGATTACTGGAGGAACTTTTACTGTGGAATTGTCGGATCAAACATACACCATCATCACATACTTAACCGGAAGGGATGCAGAAACGAACGCCACAACCAAAAATATCTATTATCGCTATACCGGAACGATTGAATTTGAAAACCTGTCGGATGACGTGAATTTTTCCGACATTGCAGAAAGTGATTATACCGCAACAGGTACGCCTCAATTGTCGTTTTCAAGCGGCGGCGCAAGCGCTTCTGTATGGGAAGGAATGGTGACGCCTGTAGAAGATGACAAATTCGGACAATATATTGAAATTACCAATTTCGCCGATGAAGAAGTGATCATATATGCCGATTATATAAATGGAAAATTCATTTTGGATACCGAATACCCTGTTTGGGAAAATACCACTTATCTGGCTTATTTAGAAGTCCTTATTTATTATAATGGAGATTTTTATGAGGTAGGTCCAAGTTTGTGGGACAGATCTATCCAATTTGACGCCGAAACCCAGACCATAGAGATCAGCAAATCGATTAATTTTGTAAATATTGGTCTTCAACATTGTGTAATAGGCATTTATGCCTATCAAAAGTCTGATGGCAAAGGCGCCGGCTGGGTTACCAATATATACCCCGATATCAAACTTCAATTGACGCCCGTTGCAGAACCTGAACCGGAGAAAGCGTCGAAATTAAACAGTAAAGTCAATCCTGAATTTTATTCTAAATTAAGGTCTTCTCAAGATGCGATCACAATAGACCAGTCGCAATTAGTTCCTTTTGAGGGAAGGAAACTTGACGGGCAAAAACGAAATAAGAGAAAATAGAATCATACTTTAATTTTGTCAATTCGCCTCACTACTTCATCTTTTCCCAGCATGGCGGCAATTACCTGCAAATCTGGTCCAAAGGCGCCGCCTGTCAGAGCGATACGCAGGGGAATCATTACCTGTCCCATGCCCAATCCTTTTTCTTCCGAATAGCGATGTAGCGCATCATGGATATTTTGTTCCGAAAAATCAGACAGTTCGGAAAGAATCGCCTTCACATCCTGCATGATGGCCGGAGTGTTTTCTTTCCAGCGTTTTTTCATCACTGCTTCGTCGTAGCTTTGCGGCGCTACGAAGAAAAACGATGCCTGTTCCCACATTTCCGACACAAAATTGACGCGATCTTTCACCAATCCACAAATTCTGGTGATGTAAGCGGGGTCTGCTTCGATTCCTTTTTCGGTTAATTTTTTGGAAAACAACGATGCAAGTTCCTCATTCGGCTTGGCAATCAGATATTCGTGGTTGAACCAGTGCGCCTTTTTGAGGTCGAACTTTGCGCCCGATTTGTTGATGCGCTCCAGCGAAAACAAATTGACCAACTCATCGATGTTGAAAAGTTCCTGTTCAATGCCGGGGTTCCATCCCAGCAAAGCCAGCATATTCACCACCGCTTCGGCGAAGTAACCGTTTTCGCGATACCCTGACGATATTTCATTCGTCGATGGATCAGTCCATTGCAATGGAAATACCGGAAAACCGAGCCTGTCGCCGTCGCGTTTGCTGAGTTTTCCGTTGCCGTCGGGTTTGAGCAGCAAGGGCAGGTGGGCAAACTGCGGCATAGTGTCTTCCCAGCCGAACGCCCTGTAAAGCATCACATGTAACGGGGCGGAAGGGAGCCATTCCTCACCGCGAATCACATGGCTGATTTTCATCAAATGATCGTCGACGACATTGGCAAGGTGATAGGTCGGCATCCCGTCTGACTTGAAAAGAACTTTATCGTCCAACAGGTTGGAATTGACCGTTACTTCACCGCGAACCAGATCGTTGATATGAATTTCGGTATCGGAAGGAAATTTAAAACGCACCACGAATGGTGTACCTTCGGAAATTCGTTGCTGTACTTCGCAATCGGTCAACGTAAGGGAGTTACACATTACTCTGCGCGTAGATGCGTCATACTGAAAGTTTTTCTTTTCATGCTCATATTCCTTGCGTTTGATGTCAAGATCTTCGGACGTATCGAAAGCGTAATATGCCCATCCGCTGTTGATAAGCCGGTCGGCATATTCATGATACATCGTTTTTCGTTCCGATTGGCGATAGGGTGCACAGGGTCCGCCTACATGCACGCCCTCGTCGAATCTGATACCAAGCCAAGTCAGCGCTTCGACGATATACGCTTCGGCGCCCGGCACAAAACGTCCCTGATCGGTATCCTCAATACGGAGGATCATATCTCCGCCATGCTTACGGGCAAACAAATAATTATACAACGCAGTGCGCACACCTCCGATATGCAGCGGTCCCGTGGGGCTGGGCGCAAAACGAACTCGAACTTTATTCATTTTTGATTTTTGATTTTCAGGTTAGGATTTTATTTCATCTGCAACGAATGTTGATGTCTGTAAATGCCATTTTTGATGGCGATCAGATCATCGTGTGTTCCCCGTTCCACGATGCGGCCGTTTTCAAGCACGCAGATGCAGTCGGCATGTTTGATGGTGCTGAGCCGGTGGGCAATGACGATGGACGTGCGGTTAGCCATCAGTTTGGTGAGCGCATCCTGCACTAATCGTTCCGATTCGGCGTCGAGCGCCGAGGTGGCTTCGTCGAGGATCAGTATGGGTGGGTTTTTCAGGATGGCGCGTGCAATGGCGAGGCGTTGCCGCTGGCCGCCCGACAGTCTCATGCCGCGATCGCCAATGTTGGTATAGTAACCATTGTCGAGATGTACGATGAACTCGTCGGCGTTGGCTATTTTGGCGGCGGCAATTACCTGTTCTTCGCTTACGTTGTTCATTCCGAAAGCAATATTGTTGAATACAGTGTCGTTGAACAGCAACGGCTCCTGCGTCACGATGCCCATCAGATCATTCAGGTCGTTGAGTTTGTAGTTTTTCACGTTTACGTTGTCGATACACAATTCTCCATCGGTTACATCGTAGAAACGGGGTATCAGGTCGGCGATGGTTGATTTGCCCGCTCCAGAATGTCCCACCAAAGCATACATCTTGCCTTTGGAAATGGTGAGGTTGATGTCGTGCAGCACTGGCTCCGAAGCGTAACTGAACGTTACTTCGCGAAAGTCTATATTATCCTTGAATGTGCTGATCGGTACAGGGTTGTCTATTTCTTTGATTTCGTTTTCCTGATCCAGAATGGCGAAAATACGTTGCCCCGAAGCCAGACCACGCTGGATGTTTCCATACGAATTGGCCAGATTTTTTGCCGGAGCAAGCACTTGATAATACAATCCGAGATAGACCACAAATTCTGTCCACGTCAAGGTCATTTTGCCGCCCATCAGCAATATGCCGGCATAAAGAATGATGCAGCATACGACAGCTATTCCGAGAAATTCCGAAAGCGGCGAAGCCATTTCGATGCGGTTCATGATCCGTTTGTTGATCACTCTGTGCCGGTTGTTCATTTCGTTGAACTTGTCGGTCATTTGTTGTTCGGCGGTAAATGCCTTGATGATCTTGATTCCCGAAATGGTCTCTTCGAAAACACTGACTATCTGCCCCAATATTTTTTGGCTTTCTCTGGCGGGCGCTCGCAATTTTTTGATCAGGCGACCGATGAAAAGTCCCACAACGGGTAAGGCGATAACGGTTAGTAAAGTCAACTGATACGACAGATAAAACAATATCCCGACGCTGACAACGATGATTAGCGGTTCGCGAAAAACCACCTGAAACGAATTGACGACCGAACCCTGTACTTCCGCCACATCGCTCGACACGCTCGAAAGGATGTCACCCTTGCGTTTATCGTGAAAATATCCCACATTGCAACGGCTAATTTTATGATATACCTCCCTGCGAATGTTGCGAACAATGTTGGTGCGAAGCGAAGTTAGCGTTCTTTGCGCCAAATAGCGGAATGTATTAGCGATGAGCGAAGCGAACAACAAAACGGAAATAGCAAATATCAAAGCGCCCGTTTCACCATGTTGTTGTACAAAATTGAACATGGAATAGTTGTACAAATCCTTGCAGTAATTAATCAGACCGTCTGTCATTTCAGGTTTTGGAACGATGACCTCAGGCGCTCCTTCAAAAAGAACCTGAAGTACGGGAGCGATTAACACAAAATTTACAGTTCCCGCTACTGTTCCTGTCAGGACAAAAACAATATATTTAGGCCAGTATCTACTGTATGGCTTGGCGAAACTGAGCAAACGCAGAAAGGGATTCATGTAATGACGAATTAGGGTTGTTATTTTTGTGTCACTCAATCAATCGTAAAATCAATCATCCGGTTGATGGCGCTCTGACACACGAGACAAAAATCAGTGCTGTTGCTGCGCATCCGGCAGTTGATCATGGGGCGGAAAACGCCTTTGGTGACATAGCCGCCGCCTTCGTATACGCCAACTTTGTTGACGTTGCTTGCGGCGGGAGGCGTTGGGATGGGCGTTCCGGCAGGCAGCATCTTTTTCCATTTCGAATCGAAATCCACCAAAGTAGTGATGTTCTGTTCCCACGGTTCAACTTTCAGGTTGTAGAAATCGTTGTAGGCTACTTCAGAATCGAAATATTCGTCGCCCAGACCGACAAACGAATGTCCCAATTCATGCACAAACACGGCGTTGCTTTGGACGTGTCCCGCCGTGCTGATACCATAATAATTATAGATGCCTCCTCCGCCATATTTTTCGGAATTGGCAATCACGAAAAGCGCATCGCAAGGCACGTTCCAAACTTTGTCGCGAATGATGGCAAGATCGGGCGCAGTCAGGTAGCGGTCTATACCGAATGTCCAGAAATGAGATTTAAGCGTCGTGTTTTTCCAGACGTTCTGTCCGGGAATATCCACGCCCGATTCATCCGACGGACATTCCACCGCCCAGACATTGAAATCGTTTTTACGATCGCCGTACGGTTTGGTTTGGAAAAGAAAATCGGTGAAACGCGCAGCATCTTTGCGAAACTTTTCCATTTCGTCTTTCGTGTATCCTTCGGCGACAAAAACCAGATCGACTTTTTGTGCGGGTTTGCCATTGTTCAATATTTGAGTAACCGGATATTCAGGCCGTTTCTCACGGTTGATGTAGATACTTTCCGGATCAAGCGATGTTTGAAACAGCGGTTCGAATTTGCCCGTAGCGTAGCTCCGCGTGAGTATTTCCAAACGGATGGTCTTTTTAGGATACGGCATCACAATTACCTGACTGTAAGAGCGATTGACCGTTTGCGCCTCATCGGTAGTTCGCCATTCCTGAAACAGCGAACAAAAACCTCGACTGAAAATCAATTTTCCTGACGCTTCGTCGTACATGCGGTAACAATATTCGCCGTAATCGGGTGCATTGACGAGATTCGTTAAAGAGCCGCCCCATTGAGGTTCTTCGCGAAAACAATCAACAAATACATCCTGCCGTTGGGCATTGCCGGCCAGAAAAAAATCAAAACGAAGGGTTTTCGCCTCGAAATAATCATCGAATTTCAGTTGGCAAAAAACTGTATGTATTTGACAATGAGCCAATATTGCCATCAAAACGATCTTTTTTAATATTTCCATCTTCATTAAAATATAGGATAAGGTTTAACGCGGTAAAAGTAAATAAAATGTATTAAATAAAAAAAATACATCATGTTTTGAGTGTGTCAACGGAAATTGTTTTACCTTTGCCATTCGAAAAATTTAACCTAAATATTATTTTGACATGGGACAAATCATCAAAATTTTAGGCCGCGAGGTACTTGATTCACGCGGCAACCCTACCGTAGAAGTAGAAGTGCACACCAACACCGGCGATTTCGGTCGTGCGATCGTACCTTCGGGCGCTTCTACCGGAGTACACGAAGCCGTTGAATTGCGCGACGGCGACAAGGGACGTTACATGGGCAAAGGCGTTTTGCAAGCCGTTAATAACGTCAATACAGTGTTGAATGACGAACTGTGCGGAATGTTCGTAACCGAGCAAAATGAACTGGACGCCCGTATGATTGAGCTGGACGGAACCCCCAACAAGGGTAATCTTGGCGCCAACGCCATTCTCGGCGTTTCGCTGGCTGCCGCGCGGGCTGCCGCCCAACTCACCGGACAACCGCTGTATCGCTATGTTGGCGGCGTGAATGCCAACACGTTACCCATTCCGTTGATGAACATTCTCAACGGTGGATCACATGCCGACAATAGCATCGATTTTCAGGAATTTATGATTATGCCTGTTGGCGCGACATGTTTCAGAGAAGCGTTACGCATGGGCGCCGAAGTTTTTCACAACCTGAAATCGGTTTTGAAAGCCGGCGGTTATTCAACCAACGTAGGCGATGAAGGCGGTTTTGCACCCAACCTGAAATCGAACGAAGAAGCGGTTACCGTAATCCTTCAGGCTATTGAAAAAGCAGGTTACAAACCCGGCGAAGATATTTATCTGGCGCTCGATCCGGCTTCTTCCGAATATTTCCTGACGGACGAAAATGTATATCAT
>Ga0123353_10012946_pt1 | contig 11911 bp, 8 predicted proteins | sample TergutLab28metaG_3_FD_92763 | JGI IMG/M metagenome (GOLD analysis project Ga0123353, IMG submission 92763) | Labiotermes labralis P3 segment gut microbial communities from Petit-Saut dam, French Guiana - Lab288 P3 | ecosystem: Host-associated > Arthropoda: Insects > Digestive system > Gut ... | reverse complement strand
TATCAACGGACTACCTGCAACAATTACAAACAATACCGGCGCTGAAGTTACATTGTCTTATGTATTTGATTACACTGAAACGGCTACGGTTTCCAGCATTTCAATTCAAACACAGCCGACCAAACTCAGTTACATTCACGGTGAGAACCTCAACCTCGCAGGACTTGCTGTTACACTTACATACAATGACAAAACAACCAACAATGTGCAGTTTGCAGACTTCGGAACGTACGCTCCGGTAATCACAACAAATCTTACGGACGGCACAACACTTGACAACCTGATTCATAACGGCACACCTGTTGTAGTGTGGTGTAATGTACAATCGGCGAATACAAACAATCTGACGGTAGATGCTCCTACCTACAACCTGTCTCTCTCTCAGAGCGGAACATATACATTCCCTTCAGCAGTTTTCAATTATGTAGCGCCACCAACGCCGCGTAGTGTAACAGTAACCAACACAGGTAATCAGCCGACAGGCGCATTGAATGTTTCACTTTCGGGCGCTGACGCTAATAGTTTTAAGCTTTCTAGGATATCTATCCCCAGCATTGCAGTAAACATCTACGATGATTTCACAGTAGAACCTATAACAGGTCTTGATGCGAGAACATACACGGCGACAGTCACTGTATCCAACAACAACACTGTTCCTGTAAGTTTTAACGTAAGTTTTACGGTTACACGGGCTCCCGTCTATAATTCCGGCAATCCTACCCCACCTCCAGTTGCATTCAGTCCAACGATTGAGCTGTCAAAACTTCCCAGTCTGTTTACAATAGACGACAACGCCGGTGAGCAGAGGTATACAATCATACCAGGCGGCACTGGAAATGGAACGATTTCCGGTAACGATCTCCTCAATCCAACTACTGTTGGCACATTCATCATAGGTCTGACCACCGATGCAAAAGGTAATTATGCTGCCGGATCGCAGGTCACGGCTACGCTGACGGTTACCCCAGCTCCCATTACTCTTGCCGCAATCAAAGTCACAGATCCGGTTACTGGCGCTACAGCTGATATGGTGGCTACGGCAGACGGAACGGGTTATACGTGCGGAACAGTGGTGTGGACTCCGGGTCTGTCGCCAGGTAATCCTGTTTTCAAAGGAAGCGAAGAATATACAGCCACAGTTATACTTACAGCAAAATCAGGCTATACATTTACCGGACTCGGACCGTCGAACGGAATGATCAACGAGTTTGTCGCTACGCAATCAAACAATAACGGCTCTTCGGTCACACTGTCGTATACATTTGTAACTAACCCGGCAACGGTTTCCGGCATTTCAATTCTAACACAGCCTGCCAAACTCGATTACATTCACGGAGAAAGTCTCAACCTTGCGGGACTTGTGGTTACACTTAACTACAATGACGGAACAAACCGTGATGTGGCGTCTGCCAATTTCGGACCGTTTAACATCACAACATCTCCTGCGAACGGCACGTCGTTGTTATTCCCTGGTCATAACAATACCCCTGTTGTGGTGTCATGCAACGAAAGAACGGCGACTACAGATCCTCTATCAGTAGCGGCTCTTTTTTACGACGTATCTCTCAATCAAAGCGGAACACATACATTTCCTTCTGCAGTTTTCAATTATGGAACACAACCGATGGCGCTTATTGCAACGTTAACCAACACGGGTAACCAGCCGACAGGCACGTTGAATGTTTCGCTTTCGGGTACAAACAGCAGTAGTTTTACGCTTTCTACAACATCTATCACCAGCATTGCAGTAAACAGCGCCTCTACTTTCACGGTAGCGCCTGTTACGGGTCTTTCTGTCGGGACATACATGGCGACAGTCACTGTATCAGGGAGTAATGGCATTTCCAAAAATTTTAACGTCAGTTTTGCAGTAACAAAAGCAGCCGGTTCGGGAACGGTAACGCTGGCTGGCTGGACTTATGGTAGTCCTCCGAATGCACCTTCCGCCGTTTCATCTACCAACGATGAGCACGTAGAGTTTCACTACAAGGTTCAAAACGAAGATGACGCTACGTATAGTTCGACTGCTCCCAATTATGCCGGAAATTATACAATTCGCGCAACTTTTGCAGCCACGCAGAACTATTTTGAGTATACGGCAACAAGGAATTTTACCATTTCTAAAGCCCCCCTCTCCTTCACTGCTCATGTAAGCGATAGACCGTATAATGGCAACAATAGCGCGATCGTAGATCAATTTACATTTACCGGAGATAAGGAGACTTTAGTTCCTAACATCAATTATAGGGTACAGGCAAGTTTTGAAGATGAGAATGTAGGGAATGATAAAACAGTTTATGTAACTGTTACTTTATTGAATTCCACTGCGAATAATTATGTTTTTCCCAATAACTTTCATATTTATTCAGATATTACTACTGCAAGCATTTTCGAAGAAGCCATTAATCCGCCAACTGCTATTACAGGGCTTGAATACGACAAAACCATGCAAACCGGTGTCCCTGAAAATCCTTCTTATGATGTAACAGGCGGAAAAGCCATCAATGCAGGAACTTATACCGCTTCAGTAACACTCAAACAAAACTATAAATGGTCGGTAGAAGGCATACCCGACTCTTATAACATTACTTGGAGCATTGCCCCAAAAACCGTAACTTTACCAACAGCTGTCCCAAATCTTATATACGATGGCTATCAGCAAACCGGAGTTGTTGGAATTGCCGCTGAAAGCGATCTTTATGATATGATTGACGAAAAAGCTACAGAAGCAGACCAATATACTGCAACGGTAAAGCTTAAAGATGCACTAAATTATAAATGGTCGGCGGGCAGTGATGCCACCCAACTTATTATATGGAAAATCGCTCCGGCTGCGCTTACATTTGTAGTTGAAACAGAAGCTGATAATAAAGTATATGATGGTTATCGAACTGCTACTATATCAAAACCCGACTTTATTGATTTTGACGGGTTAAAACGTGGTCAAAAGCTTACATTAAACACGGATTATACAATCAGAAGCATCAGATTCAGCGATGCAAACGCCAGTGATGATGATAAACCTGTTGTCATCACTATTGAGTTGTCCTCTAATTCCGACATTTCGAAAAATTATTATTTGAATAATAATTATCCCACTTTGAGTAGTAATCAATGTGAAACAACTGGGAAAATCATCAGAGCGCCATTAAAATTTACTGCCGAATTAACTGATGAAAAACCTTATGATCGTACCCGTGATGTTGATTTAAGATTAGTTATAGTTGAATTTACTGAAGGATTGGTAAATAACGAATTTCTTACTTTAGGAGCGGATTTTATGATTGTCAGCGCCCAATTTGACGATGAAAACGCCGGCGTTAAAAATGTTACCGTAAGAATCGCATTGGATAATACCAGTAGAAAAGCAAATAATTATGTATTGGCGAATACTCCGTATCGGGATCGTTACATCACAACAGGAAACATCTATAAAGTGTATCGGTCTCAGCTGATCATCAATAATCCGGGCACAAAAATTTACGGCATTCCAAATATTACATTAACCTGTAATGACGAAACGAGCGAAATTATCTATAAAAAACTAAGTGGTCCCGGAATCATCAACGGCGATATACTTGAGTTTACTTCCGCTGATATAGCCGGAGATGTTGTACTGAAAGCGTTCATAGAGGATACTAACAATTACTATGAAACAGAATCTGAAGAATTGACTTTCACGATCGAAAAAGCATCACTGGGAGTAAAGGCAAACGACGATTGGGTTAGAGAAGGAGATCCTATTAGTAACGGCTTAACCTTCAAATATACGGAGGAAGATTTTAAATTTAATCAAGGACCTTCAGTACTCGAAGATCCTCCTCAAATTCAATGTGATTACGATCCCATGAGCACTATGGGATATCCCCCAACTCTGCCCATTTATTTCGTGGGTGGCGATAATGATCCTCGTTACTGGTTTCAGATAACTCCGGGAATTTTAAATATCATTTCACGCAATAGAGACATTACATACGGGGATTCTATCTTAATCCCGACATTTGATAATGTGAAAATCAATGTTTTTCCGGCAGACCAGGACATTTTATACATTCCCGACAAGCCGAATGATGATGGCGAGTTATGGGTAAGATCCTTAAAAAGCGGAGGACCCGTTGATATAGTCATTCCTGTTAGTTCAGGCAATATTACCATTCGGATAAATGTAAATCCTGCTACATTGATTTACTGTATTGATCCCACCAAATCATCAGATGACATCATATTCTCGCGGCGCCAGGGCGAACCTAATCCACCATTCGATCTATCTGTAAAATCAGGTTTTGTATATAATGATAATGAAGAAAATGCTATAACCAGAGAACCTGTAGTAGTTTGTAGCGGAGCGCCCGATCGCAGTACAACGCCGGGTGTATTTTCTTTTGTTGTTACGACACCAGCCATTTCAAAAAATAATAATTATTTATTTGAATATGTTTTGGGAAAATTAGAAGTCCTTTCTGTTGATCTGTTACCAACTGCCTTTACGCCTGAAGGCAGAAATAATTGGATTTGGCCCTGGTCAAATTCCCACGATTACAAGGTAAAAATATTTAATCGTCTCGGAACGTTGATATTTGAAGGTAATAATGGATGGGAGGGAAGAGACAGGAACGGACGTAAAGTTGAAGCCGGTGTATATTATTATATTGTAACTTCGCCCCGGAATGAGGTTTCATCAGGAACCGTCGAAGTAATCTATAACAGATAAGAATGTTATTACCCAAACAAACCCTAATTTTGCTTTCGCGATATATCATTTTATTTTTGATGATGATCATCGCTGTGCCGGTTTGCGCCCAAAAGTCGAAAGCTGATAAACTGTTTGACAGCAAACAGTATGATGCAGCCGCTAAGATTTACGAAAAGGAATTAACTACTGGAAAAGGAAATACAAATGAATTACGGAAAAGGATAGGTTTATGCTATTTAAGGATCAACCGCCCGCAAATGGCTTTGCCATTTTTGCAGCAAATCGTATTATCCGGCGCTGCCGACGCCGATATATGGTATCAGTATGGTCTTGCTTTACAGCAGACCGGCAACTATCAAAAAGCCATATCTGCGTTTGAAATGTGCCCGCAATCTCATCCCACCGCCCAGCAAAAAATTGAATCGTGCCGGTTTGCTTTATCCCATGATCGCGTGAATAAATTCGCGGATTTTCGGGAGGCTATCGAACTGAATACTCCCGGAGGCGAATTTGGCGCATCGCTGTATACCAACAGGGCGGTGTATTATTCGTCGGCTGCCGAACCTGCTATTGGCGCTAAAATAGACCCACGCACAGGATTACAATTCGTTAAGACCTACATGACACGCATACAGAACAAGAGAATGATCTATCCGCAGCTGGCTGACATGACGCTTCCAAAGTTTGTTACCGACGGATTGTTTGCTTACGACAGTATTGCACACTGCCTTTATTTTGAATATTTCGACCAGAACAGTAGTCGTAGTGGCATCTTTACAAGCAAATTTATGTATGGCAAATGGACAAATCCCGAAGTAGTTCATCAGGACAGGAAAGATCAGATCAGCGCTCATCCTGCGCTCGCGAACGGAGGTAATCGTTTGTTCTTCACGTCCAATATGACAGATGGTGGTATCGGTCAGACTGACATTTGGTATATGGACAAATTATCCGGCAACCGATGGGACAAACCGATAAATGCCGGAAAAATCATCAATACCATTGGCAGGGAAGAATATCCTTTTGTTTTTGCCGATACGTTGCTGTTTTTCGCTTCCGACGGGCATATCGGATATGGTGGACTTGATATCTTTTGTTCTGTTATCAATGGAAATACATTCTCGCCGCCCGTGAATCTTCACCGCCCGTTTAACTCATCAGGCGATGATTTCAACTTGATCATCAGCGGCAATGCCGGGATTTTGTCATCGTCGCGCAATGAATCGCACAATGACAACCTTTACCTGTTTTTCGGTTTACCGTCATACAGGTTTCTTAGCGGGATAATTACCGATCAACTTACCGACAATGCCATTAATAAGGTAAGACTTACCCTTACGATTGATGGGAAACCAGTACAGCATCAAATCGATACGGATAGTGCCGGATATTATTCATTTTACTTGAATCAGGACGAACAACCGATGCTGTATATAAGGGCGCAGGGCTATAAACCCATAACGATTGAAGTTCCCGAATATCAAGCAGCACAGTTTTCCAAAACAGAACTCAACGTCCAACTGCAACCATTATATATTTTACCGGCAACCGTTCAAATTTTTAATAAAACAACGGGGGAACGCGTATCCGAACGTGGTATCATCTGTTACAATAACGATGGCGAAACGCATATCATGAGAACCGATTCCACCGGCTCATTCAAAATGATTTTACAGGAAGATCAGCGCGAATACTGGATCAATTTTCCCGATGGACAATTCCTGACGGAAAGCATCATCATCAATGAAGAACAAAAGCACTACACCATGGATGTACAGCCCATCAACGAGCAGTTGTTTACCGGATGGCTGTTCTTCAAGAGAGGGAGGAAAGATGAACCTGTTGAAATGTCGCGGGCGTTGATTCCCCGTATTGCCGCCATCATCAATGCCAATCCGGGTAGAATATTCCAGATTGAAGGCTTTTATGACACGGTTTACGAGGCGTATCAGCCAGATCTTAATATCCAGCGAGCCGAATACATTGTTAAAAGGTTAGTTGACGAGGGCGTCAATTTAAATCAACTCGTCGCTGTCGCCGGTACCGATAAATCTGATATGTCGGAAGAAGAGGATACCAACCAGCGTCGAGTCGAAATAAAAATAATAAGATAATCATGTCAAATGAAATTTTGGCACGATATTTGAGACTATAAAATATAGTTTCATAGTAGCAGTAGTTTTTCTCATAAGTTAGTAGTTGTAAATGTTAGTAATTTTAAAAGAGCCGTTCGAGAGAATCGCTCTTTTTTAGTTTTTACCGGAATTCCACTGTAACCGTCGCTTCAGTATTACCTTGCGTCCAGTCGCATCCTTCCGTGATCAGACGTATGGCTTCGCGAACGATATCATCACACTGTTTGCCTGTCAATTGAAAATTATACGGTTTCCCTTCAGCATTAACGCTAAACCGAACCCGAACTTTTCCTTTCACCCCTAAACATGCTCCATCAACAGGTCGGACAACATTCTCCCTGAGGTATTTCTGATATGCGCGTCTACCGATGACCGGTTCGGGAACGATTTTCTGTAATTGTTTCGGTACGACTGAAATAGAGCCGGTCTCATTGTGTTTTCTTTGAATACCATAGCCCACTACTATTACTTCGTCTAAATCAGATTTGCTTTCGTTCATGGCAATGAGCAGCTTTGATGTATCAACTACCAACTCCAGTGTTTCATAACCTACAAAACTTGCCTGAAGAATGGTTTGGTCATCAGCTTTGAGGGAAAACTCTCCATTTACATCCGTTACCACAGCTTTTGCAGTGTTTTTGACGATAATGATCGCACCCGGCAACGGTTCGCCTGTTTCGTCCACTACCTTGCCCTGCACTTGTTGCGTATCTCTTACTGAATGGGCAATGATCGGTTCAAGCGCGTCTTCATCTTTGTCTTCCTTCATTATTTCAACCTCAATTCTAACGTTGTCGTTCATTATTTCCATATCGGATTCTAAATGAGACGAATACAATATTTTGTTTGACATCGCCTTTTTTTGAACGGCGGTTTCTTTTTCGTTTACTTTCTCAGTTGGTTCAGCCATGGCAATGACTTCATTTCTTTTCAGGCTATCTGCCAATATGTCTGCCGGTAGCGCTTCCGATATAATGGTTACCGGTGGTGTTTCATGCAACAAAAAGTACCAGCCAAATCCGATCACGAGCGCAATACTTGCCGCCATGCTGAACCAGAATGTAACGCTACGCCCTTTGGGTTGCGAACGACCGGCTATATTTTGTTGCATTTGGCGGATCGCTTCAGCATGATCGCCCGGCACCATTTCAAAACCTTCCAACGCTTCCGATAAAAAAGCATCGCGCATCGCTTCATGTTCAATACGGTGCGCTTCCTTGCCTTTGCGACGTCCTTGTATGTAATCTGTCAGGTTCATTGACTTAATTGTTTTTCGATACATATTTTCAGGTTGCGTTTTCCGTTCTGGATATGACTTTTGATACTTTTCAAATGATAACCGGTAGCATCTGCAATATCGGCGTATGACATCTCTTCCATGAAAAATTTGGAAATACTGACACGCTGCGGTTCTGGAAGTTGCTCCATACATTTTTGAAGCGCCTCAAACTGTTCCTCATCGCGTCCCTCATCAAATAGATGCAAAATCATATCCGATTCCATATCTTGAAAATCAAAATCAACAGAAATTTCATGTTTTGTTTTTCTCAACTCCTGTAAACAATGGTTTTTGGCAACACTGTACAACCATGTCCTGAATACATTGATTTCGTAACGGTTCAATCTTCCTGAAAGGTTTTCGTACAACTGCATCACGGCATCCTGCGCTTTCTCGGCATGTTGAAGGTATTTCAAGCACAGACCGTACACCAGCGGAATGTAACGCCCGTACAACTCCCCGAAATACTCCGAATGACCGGTGGTACGAAAAAGCAACAATAATTCTTCGTCGGTGGCAAGCGTCAATTTTTGATACTTCGGCAGGTTCAGCACGAATTTTTGATGATCAATTTTTAATTTTCAGGATTGAGAAATAATCAACTTGTAACACGTTGAAAAGACGTTGATAAAGCAATGCCGATGCTTTTCATTTCATCGGCAAAGTCCTGCGAAATATAATTGTCGTAATTCATGCAGACATGCCCGGCAAACCTGATGGCACGCCCGACAATTGCGATACATTGTTCTTCATACAAATGTTTCAGGTCATTTCTACCGATATTTTCGCAAATCAAGCCTGAAATCAAACCGGCGTTGAACGTATCGCCGGCGCCAATAGTACTGACAGGCGTGATGGTCGGCACGGGGTAGACATTGTGTACGTCTGCCATACATAATTCCACATGATTTTTGTTTGCCGTATAAATCATAAGTTTGCTTTTATCCTTTGTATGTTCCCAACTTTCTTCGGCTGTTTGTGCGCCAAAAATATGTTCAAAATCTTCATCGGAACCTTTCACTATATCGGCATGTTCGAAATTTTCCATCATAATGGGGAGGTAAGTATTCATACCTGATAAATGCGCTTTTCGGAAATTGGGGTCGTAAATAACTAATGCGTTTTTCTCGTGCGCATGTTCCAGAAACGGTTTCAGACGAACATATATATCAGGTTCGATACCGTAGAACGAGCCGTAAATGACTATATCATCAGCTGTTAATTCTGGAAACGCCACCTCTAACCTGCGTTTCGGATAACTCTTGTAAAATGTGTATTCGGCATTGTTCCTGTCATCGAGAAAAGCCAGCGCCAGAGACGAAGGAAAACCTTCGTAAAGACAAACATAATCGGTATTAACGCCATTGCTTCGAAGAAAATCGTCCACCATATTTCCCACCGTATCTTTTCCATATTCACTGATGAAATGAACGTTCAAACCCAATCGTCCCAGCGATACGGCTGTGTTTAACATCGAGCCTCCGGGAGTGGAGGCTACCGGTTTCCCATTTTTAAAAATGATGTCAAAAACGGTTTCTCCTATGGCAAAAATTCTACGCATCACAGATTTTGATTCGAATGAATAAAATGAGAAATGATTAATTAAAATAATGTGGGACTATCTTCATCGAATTTTTTCAGGATGGTGGTAATGATGGCTTCACGCATAAATTTCGACCGGTTTTGAATCTTGTATTTTTTACAATAGGTTTCAATGGCTTTCAACTCCTTGTTATTGAACCGAATTCCCTTTTGGTTTTTCCGCAATAAATCGTTATTCTTTTTTTGTTCCATGGAAAATAAGTATCAAAAAATAATTCGGCTAAAATACAATTTTTTTTCATTATCATTGCAATCTGAAAAAACAATAACTTTAAACAATCCGTAATGCTTGATAATTTGAGGACAACCGTTTTCGAGGCTAATTTGGAACTTGTAAAACATGGGTTGGTGATTTTTACATGGGGTAATGTGAGTGGAATTGACCGTGAAAATGGTCTTGTTGCCATCAAACCGTCGGGCGTTTCGTATCAAGAAATGCAGGAGAAGGACATAGTGGTGGTAGATTTGTACGGAAACGTGGTGGACGGTCGTTTGAGACCCTCGTCGGATACTGCCACACATCTCGAACTGTACAAGGCGTTTCCCTGCATTGGCGGTATTGTGCATACCCATTCAACTTATGCTACCGCCTGGGCGCAAGCCGGAAGCGACATACCGAACATCGGCACCACGCACTCCGACTATTTCAGCGGCGACATCCCCTGCACTCGCGATATGCACCAAGCCGAAGTAAACGGCGACTACGAGAAAGAAACAGGAATTGTGATTGTGGAACGGTTTGCACAACTGAATCCTGAACATATACCCGGAGTATTGGTGAAAAATCACGGTCCTTTTGCATGGGGAAATAGTCCCAACGATGCAGTACACAATGCCGTAGTGCTCGAACAGGTTGCCAAAATGGCATCAATCGCACACAGCATCAACCCAAAACTGACCATGAATCCTCTGCTCATTCAAAAGCATTTTTTCCGTAAGCACGGCTCAGAATCGTATTATGGGCAATCATGGATTATTGTATAATTGAATGACTAGATCAAGGACTAAAAATAATCAATAAATAACTGTAAAAAATAATTGTTTTCCTGAAAAATAATCTCTATTTTTGCATCAGCACAGTTCAGCACAGTAAGTTGAAAGTGCGTGGTCATCTTTCTGATTTATAGGAGATAAATAATGAAGATAGAGTTCAAACAGGAGGGTACGAAACTTCAGCAGTTGGTTGACGCTTTCTCGGTTGCCATTAGACAGGGGCAATACAGAATGGGCGATTCTTTGCCGTCGATCAATCATTTGAGCATGGTCAATCATGTGTCGCGCGATACTGTTTTCAAGGTATATATGGAACTGAGACGTCGCGGATTGGTTGATTCAACCTCCACTAAAGGCTACTATGTCAATGGCGCTGTCAACAAGGTGTTGATGCTGCTCGACACCTTTTCGCCCTTCAAGGATGTGCTTTATAACTCTTTCGCCTCCAATCTTCCTAAAAATTACAGTATAGACCTGCTTTTTCATCACTACAATTTGCGAATGTTTGAGTCGGTCATCAACGACAGTCTTGGGCGATACAGCATGTACGTGATCATGAACTTCAACAACGACAGGATCGGCGACGTCCTGAAAAAGATAGACTTGGGGAAACTGCTGATTTTGGACTGGGGCAAATATAAAGCCGAAACTTATCCGTATGTGTGTCAGGATTTTGACGTTGAATTATACAACAGTTTGGCGTCGGGTTTGTCTCAAATCCGGAAATATCGGAAAATGGTAATGTGGCTGCCCGATTCTTCGCCGCACCCGCGCAGCAGCGTCAAATGGTTCCGGCGTTTCTGTACGGATCATGGAATTGACTGCCTCGTGGCGGATCGTCTTTCCGCAAATGACGTGAAGCCGGAAACAGCATATTTAGTGGTACCACAGAAAGAATTGGTAGAAATGGTAAAGTTTTGTCGCATCAAACGCCTCAAGTTGGGAAACGATGTAGGGTTGATTGGCTATAATGACATGCCGATATACGAAATCAGCGAAAACGGTATCACGGTCATATCCACCGATTTTGAGCAGATGGGAAAACAAGCGGCAAAATTCGTCAGTACGAGGCAAAAAGTAAAGGAAATTATTCCCACAAGGTTAATTATTCGGGGAACGCTTTAGGGATGAAGAATAAACAACATATAATAGATTGCCTTCGAGGGAAAAATCCCGTTAGGGATTTGATATTGGTAGAAAAACGTATCC
>Ga0123353_10012944_pt1 | contig 11913 bp, 8 predicted proteins | sample TergutLab28metaG_3_FD_92763 | JGI IMG/M metagenome (GOLD analysis project Ga0123353, IMG submission 92763) | Labiotermes labralis P3 segment gut microbial communities from Petit-Saut dam, French Guiana - Lab288 P3 | ecosystem: Host-associated > Arthropoda: Insects > Digestive system > Gut ... | reverse complement strand
TTTTTCTAGATCACACACAACGACGCATCACAATCGGTAGGACTCCTCTGGACGAGTGATCAGTTCGTCGCAGAGACCTCTACCTGACAACACACAACACTCAACAACAGACCAAACATCCATGCCCCCGGTGGGATTCGAACCCACGATCTCAGCAGGCGAGCAGCCACAGACCTACGCCTTAGACCGCGCGGCCACTGGGACCGGCCGAGTGTAGGTGTCACTTTAAGTTTTCGAAACTGGAACATTCCGATTTTTTGTTTTCGTTATTTAATATACGGGATCATTCCGTGTCTCACCGTGTAAGGTTCATCATTATTTCATGCTTCGTATTCCCGGGTTCCGAGGTTCATATGCGGCTTTTATGCTCTTATTATCTTGACAGGATTTTTTTTTCGTAGTTCCCCTCAGTACCTCCAAGTTAAGTGCCCACAGTATTTTAATTCGGGCAGTCCTCGTGCCTCCGTATCTGCCAATTAACTACAGATTCTGACACATCGGTCAGGAAATAGCTCTCAGTTGGACGAGAGCGTGTCTGGTGGTGAATCATACCTTGGCTGTTAAATATAGCTATGTAGCTGTTATTACACAATATGAGGCTCTACTCGTTCAATGAAGGTGCCGGTAGAGCTGTCAGTGTCTGTAAGGAATGTGGGCGACAGTCGCCAGCTTGAGCTGTATGTGCCAACACGTCACTCATTGCATGTATACCCAAAGTTTTTAGAACACGTGGTTCAGATTTCCACCGTAACGAAACCCGCGCGCGCGAGTCGTGTTCCCCCGTAAAAGGACACCCGGCCATCATCTCGTTAGTGTATCCTGAGAGTTAGAACACCATATCGACCTTGTTTGACGTACTGTTAGACGAAACTTACACTGTTCGGTTAAATGCTGTACCCCCCTTTTCCCAGGCAGGAGGTACCACGGAAGTGCCTCGCTGTACGTCACTAGTCGTGTGAAGGCCCCCCCCCTTCCCCAAAAAAGGGGGGGGGGTTTAGGTACACAACGTAACTCTGCAACTCTGGAGCCATGCAGCCAGTACTACTACTAGTATAGGGCCGTGTTCGAACGCAGTGTAAGGGAAGTTTATACTGAAATATCTGACGCGGTATGCGAAGCCCATAAAAATCGCATCACCCTGTAGATGTATGACAGTTTGCCGCAGGACCCCACAAAACAGTGTACGACACCGCCCGGTTTCGCGTCATGTCCAGTGTTTCATAACCGTCAAGGGCAAGCAGGGGCCTTGAAACTGCACCTGAAGTAAAATTGCGAAAAGATACTATTAGGTTGCGTGATTCGAGGCTTCCGCCGCGAAGTAGATGGGGTCTGCCTTCTTCTGGAATTTTATAGAATTTCTTGACCCTTGAGAAAGGGTCTGAATGGTGTTCTCGAAACCTCTGTAAGGAATTGCCATTATATGCTGCGTAGTATAATATAATTTGTTAATAAAATATCGCATATTCTCGAGTCTAATCCGCACTGGTTTTTGCCAATTCCTTAAACAAAAAAAAAGTTCGCAGTTCTAATCCGCACCTTTCTTTCAACCGCCCCTTGCCTACAAGGCAGACTGATTGAATAATATTGGATGTTGGATGTTATCGTCAGATCTTTCAAGAAGTGTTGCATAAGCAATGCTTTGGACGGATCCAAAGATGACATTCTGTGGGAGGATGATGGTGAAGATAAAGATGATAGTGACTGGGTGACGGATAACGATTCAGTTATCAGTGATGACGGCGAGTCTGATGAATAATAAATAATATGTTATATAATATCATAAATAATAAATAAAATAATAAATTATTGTATTGTATCGTTCTTACGACACGTACAGCGGCTCTGTCATTTTTCCAAAATCCAGCATACGACCGCGAATCTATTTCGCATCTGATTTTTTAGCCCACTGAAACTGTAAAAAGTGTGCGGATTAGATTCGAGAATATACGGTATGTGTGGCTGTCCCACTAGGCGCTGGGAGCATGTGAAATTTATTCATTTATTCCACCAGGGTTAAAGCTTGTATTGAATATTTTAGTTCTTGATGGATGCCTGTAAGTGATGAATTTAGAGAATATTGACATGTTAGGCGGCATGCGAGACTACAGATTCGAGAATATACGGCAGTTATCAGGCTTGGTTTTCTTTTTTCAGTTGTAATTTATGAGACAATCGGATATATTCATAAAGACAAATCAGTAATTCTGTTGAGTGGAGGACTTGGAAAGCTTACAGATCCTGAGTGAAAAAGTGTGCCAGTGTGTCATGAGACCGGAAGGGAAAGTTCATTACCGCGTTTTAAAGAGTCTGTTTCTTCCAAATCTACTTCTTTAAGGTGCATTGTAATAATATATTTCCATTGATGCAGAGTACAAGCACTGTTGCGCCAACTCAATGGAGAAGAGTCCTTTTTTTCGATCCTCAGCCGGCTGAAAAAAAAAATTCGCAGCCATTTGTTGCACCCACAAGTTAATTGCCTCGTGTTCACAAGCTGCTGCCTATGGACCCTTTCATGTGGCAGATGAATCCACTCCTGCCCCGTATGCTCTGTTTATTATTTGTTTTACTATCTGCCCATCTGCATTTAGCTTCTTAACGTTAAGTTGCAGGAACCTGCTGCTGCCCTAGGTGGGTAATATTAGTCCTGGGAATTTATGAACGTCTTTACAAGACTTTGATAGAGGCATTTACTAGTACATTGTACCTTGCAATTAGCATTTCAAATCGTACGACGTCAGGAAGGGGCCGGGATAGCTCATTCGTTATAGCACTCGCTACGGGCTGGACGGTCCGGGGGTCGAGTCCCGGTGGGAGCGAGATATTCCGCACCTGTCCAGACCGGTCCCGGGGCCCACCCATCCTCCTATACGATGGGTACCGGGTCTTTCTCGGGGGGAAAAGTGACCGGGACGTGGCGTTGACCACCCTCCCCGATCTAGCGCCGAGGTTGAAGAAAGAGTAGAGCTATACCTCTACTCCCTCTCTGGGCCTCCGTGGCCTGTTCTAGGGTGAATTTGACCTTTACCCTTACTTGTACGACGCCAGGAATGTGTTTGTTTTGTTGGATACGTGGTCTTCTGAAATGAGTGTATAATTTTAGTGTATTCTCAGTTGTTCGTACAAAGGAACTGTTGGAATCGATAGTGGGTGGTCGATTGAAAGATCACAGACGGAGGTACGCGATAGACTGCTGCCCTCAACAGACGTGCCACACTAAGAGGAAGCGTGCTAAAAAGTCAAGGAGAAAGATAAACGGGGCAGGAGATTTGTTGTCTCCCAGAATTAAATGCTTAATACTAAATTGCACCCTAGGCTTTTTTATTCAGCACATTTTCGCACAGTGAAATGCCAATTTTGATTCATGACCCTCATCTACACAGCGTGTGAAGTGCGCCATCGAAAGTCATATATTTACCCAAATCCGGTTTGCAGTGGTGAAATTGCGTCCAAATATTTAATTCAGCGTACACGTGTATTGAAAGCCATTAGGGCAGTAAAACTTGGGAGGCAGTACACACAAACATGTCGCGTGCTGGCCATCTGTTCACTCAGGACGGATCCACCCACATAACATAAACGCCGTCTTCTAGCACCATTATACAGTAACGCATGGTTTTGTTGTAGAAGGGTTCATTCATCACTGCTGCTTGATGATCTTAGATCAGATACAGTGCGGTATGCTAGTACGAACGTAATTGGTTCTAGAACCTCGTTCGTTATAGCATCTGTTCGTTGTAGTGTACACTGAAATATATGTATTTAGGGGTAATTAATATAAAATTAATTTAACTTTTATACACTGTACGTGTAAGTTTGAAAAGCATAAACCGTCTTTCCTTAGTGAAAAACTATAAGCAAACTTTCCCTAATAAAATGCATAAACAGTGTAACGCACATTAAAAACCGTAAAAAGGATTTCCATTGTGAAAACTGTTAATGGAAATTCCATGATAAAAAGCGTGTGCTACGTCGGCCGATAGTATTCCTCCGCGTTCGTTGTAGCATCTGTTTTTTCTTGTAGCATCCTGATTTTATTGATAAAAACTTGTCTTTGTAGCATTCGTTCGTTGTAGCATAACCCCAACTGCATGTGCATGTAATAGGTAACAGATTTTACCGGGCGAGATGTGAGAGTTTTTTTTAAGTACCGTGTGGAAATTATTGCGTGTTCACTGTTTATCATGAGTGATCATACTCTGCCTTGATTGTTGGTCGCTTGTAATGCACAAATGAAAGGTCTGCTGGAAATCTGTTTCCCATTTGTACAGTGGCGTGTCTGGGGGTTTTATTTTCGCCGGGGGTGGTGGGGGGAGGGCTAATCATAGTGGCTGTCCGTAACAGGAATTACGAATATTATATCTCAGCATTTTAAAAAATTTTTGGGTGCAGAAAATCCGTTTTTAATTCAAAATATTGACTTTGTCGCCCAGTTCTGCCCCCTATTGCCCCGTGAGCCGCACCACTGGACCCTCCAGCAACGCTGCTGGTCACGTAACGATTGTATGGCATTTTAGTTACAGGAGCTTGGCACTGCCTCAGGGATTGTCAAGTTTTTCTGAAATATAGGCGTCGCCGTACACAATCCAGTCGCCTGGAATTTGTGCGTCGCTGTACCACGTTTCTATATTGCAGAAGTCTTTGTTTCGATTCTCGTCTCGTAGCTGGGATGTCCTGGCAGGTTTTTCCTGTTTGTATCAGTTCGTGTAGACGGATTCCGGCACAGGGGAGTTTAGCTAAAACTTCCAATTACGTAAATCTCATGCGCCCTTTTTTTTTGGGGGGGGGTGCATGAAAGTATGTGGTTGGAGAACGTTGATAAATGGAGAAGAAACATTTTTGGAAATATTACGCAGCAATCTTGGCAGCCAGAATTTATTTTTTGATGTTGGGGAATGCACGGTTGGTACACAGGGGTGGCAGCTGGAGGACCGGTACAATTGTTCGTTCCGTACATGATCTTATTTTGCACTGTATCGTAGTGACTGCGTTCTCCACAGTGGGTCATGGTGTACCCTAGGTAGAGCAGTTGCCCGGCACGAGATGAGTCGTCTTGACTTAGGCGCATAAAGATTTTTACGAGCAGCGCGGCGTCGCGATGCCTGTCTCGTCTTGAATTCAGGAGATCTGGTTGCATCACACACTTCCCATTTCTTCACTGCCGCGCTTCATCAGCAAGATATTTCGTGCTGTCATCCAGTAATCATACTTCTCTACCTGTAAGATATTTCGTGCTGTCATCCAGTAATATTTCGCTATCTGTAAGATATTTCGTGTTCTCAATCAACAATCGTACTGCGTTATGTGTAAGCTAATTCTTGTTGTCATCCAGCAATCATACGTCTCTACCTGTAAGATATTTCGTGTTCTTAGTCAACAATCATACTGCGTTATGTGTAAGCTAATTCTTGTTGTCATCCAGTAATCATACTTCTCTACCTGCAAGATATTTCGTGTTCTCAGTCAACAATCATACTGCGTTATGTGTAAGCTAATTCTTGTTGTCATCCAGCAATCATACTTCTCTACCTGTAAGATATTTCGTGCTGTGATCCAGTAATATTTCGCTATCTGTAAGATATTTGGTGTTCTCAGTCAACAATCATACTGCGTTATGTGTAAGCTAATTCTTGTTGTCATCCAGTAATCATACTTCTCTACCTGTAAGATATTTCGTGCTGTGATCCAGTAATATTTCGCTATCTGTAAGATATTTCGTGTTCTCAGTCAACAATCATACTGCGTTATGTGTAAGCTAATTCTTGTCATGCCGTAATCATACTTTATCTTAAAGGTGTTTCTTGTCCTTCAGTAATCATACTCAGTTATCTGTAAGCTGTCCCGTGTTTACTCCATTAAGCTCACGTCATTATGTGTAAGATAAAATGTATTTTGTTTTCTTTTCATGTAACGTCAGTTCGTTACACGTAAGATAGCTTTTTCCAGCAGTAACATATCTTCGCTATCTGTGAGATGATTTCTTCCATTAAACCCATCCCCTTGTCTGTAAGATAATAAGTGCTTTCATCCAACAACCTCGCCCCCTAATCTGTAAGATATTTCAAGTTGCTTCGTTATCCTTAAGCGTCTGTCATGTCTGAATAAATCTGGCGTTAAGCCAGACGTGTTGCACGTGGCTTACAGCTCTGCAGTGCATATGGAAAATATATTCTGACTGGCAGGCGGGCGTCCTTAATTAAAGTCCATAACGATTTTTTTTCAAGGTTCATTTGTCTGCACAAATTCGAGAGGAGGGGATTTAGTTTTCCTCCCTGTCGGCCCACTGTCCTTGTTACATAATTCGCTTGTCTCTGTAGCGTCACCCGTACTTATGATGTGGGTGGTGGAGGGAATAACCGTTAACGTATTGAATTGTGGACGCCACACGAGGCGAAGGATGACCTTTCCCCAAAAACGTGATGTGCACTTGTTCGCCTAGTTCTTGATGTCATCCTTTTGGCGCCAAGAAATTTGTGATAGGATTGCGACTACTGAGCACGGATACTTGTCCCGGCAGGTTTGACTGTGGCACTTATCCATATCAGCGACGTTATTGATAAACGAGGGCTGCTGGCCTCACCTACGGAGCCCTTTGACGCTTCACTTTACGGGCTCCTACGGCGGCTTTTGTTGGCCAGTGTCATGAAGTTTCTTCTCTGCATGTTACGTCACACGAGATGCGTTTCCACCCGGCGTAGTAAATACGTCAGTCAGAGGTCGTCCGCGCAACAGACTTGTGCTTGGCCGACTCATCCTGATCCTTACAACAAGCATGTGTTTGGCCGACTCATTTTGATCCTTACAACAGGCTTGTGTTTGGCCGACTCATCCTGATCCTTACAACGGGCATGTGTTTGGCCGACTCATCCTGATCCTTACAGCAGGCTTGTGTTTGGCCGACTCATCCTAACAATTACCTGTCCTGGATTGTTAAACAGAGCCGCCAGTTAGAACGGATTCTAGAAATAGTTGGGGTTCGACGGTGTGGTATGGTTTCGCCTGGCTTCGAGTAAGGTCTGTGTTGCTGTGAATAGTGTAATGAGACTCCAGCTTCCACGAAGAGTGTGGAATGTTGTCAGTAGCCGAGATTGTGTTAGTTTCTCAAATGTTTCTCCTTGGATCTGGTAACATGTAATTTTTTAACCTGTTTTACTCTCCTTTTGAATAAGGAAAGGTCATGTAATTGTAAAGTTCATATGATTTATTAACGGTAGGATGTACAGTGAAGGAAAGGTACGGTTCACCCTTATAACTTGCCTTGGGAAGGCCCTCAGGGGGAGTAGAGGTATAGCTGTACTCTTCCCTGACTTAGGCGTTGGACGGGGGTGGGTGGTCAGCGACACGCCTCGGCCGCTTTACCGCTGGGAAAGAGACCCGATGGTCATTGTACAAGAGGCTGTGTGAGCTCCAGGGCCGGTCTTGACGGGTGTGGAAAATCCTTGCGCCCCACCGGGATTCGATTCCTGGACCCTCTAGCCTGTAGTGAGTCGCTATACCGACCGAGCCATCGTAGCGCTTAGGGAGTGCAGCGTGTTTCGGACTTCGTAAGCGTCGTTGTATGCAGCTCTGTGATACACTGAATTTTGTTGGCAGACCTGCGACGCGTAGACGCACGCGAACATACAGACGCAGGGCTATCCTCATCCGCCACCAGTGTTTGAAGTCTAACAAATACGTAGCAATTTATTTTGTTTGATTTGGCAGCAGCGGAAGTACATCTTGTCAAATAAACACAGTAGGAATTAATGGGTGGATAGCTTATCTCATAGCGTATTTCTGCCAAAATCATAAATTCCCGCTGAGGAGGGCAATATTTCTCTGTTGCTGCAGATTCAAGCGTGAATTCATTATTTCGATCAGACTGACGATGTGCTGGATAAAGGGTGTGCAGAGCTGAGGGTCCAACGACCGTATTACACCCAAGAGCTGGATGGATGGGGGTCGTCCTTAAGTTTGAGGCATTGAAGTTCCTTTTTTCCTCCCTGATTACGTTCAGTGTCCATACTTCACTGGGGAGTATTTTTGACCTGTCTCCAGGCGGGTGCTTAGTAGTATTAACCTTTTGACGCCTAATGTCAACTATAGTGGTCGTACCGCATCGCTAACCTCTATAAAGCTGCATTTTATATATTTATTCAACAAATATAGGTACCGAATATTTTAAACATGGTGTATACTCTCCGTTTTTTTTTTCCTCTTCAAAATGCAGTTTGTTTCATAATTCTAACGTATTTGGGTCCTGTATTATTCACATTTTATATACAGGTGTGCTAAAATTTAAAAAAAAATAATTCCGGCGCCAAAAGGTTAAATATTCAGTTCCTTAGTTGAATTAAATATTCAATTCCTTCTGCGCAGTAAACACGTATTGATTAGAAAAAACAAATCAGTTAATTCTGTGTAGGTAAAGATAATCCTCAATTGTACTGAGAACCGTACGAAACAAGTTCCCACTTTAGGCAGAACGTAGAATTTTTGCACGCGAAATGTGTTGGTTCATGTAGTAACCACATGGCTTGTAGCGGTTAGCCTAAAACCTTCTGACCGCTACCTTCCGCAGCCTTTCCAGTTCGTGTTATATAAGTTAAGATTCGCGGGCGGAACTTGAATTTGTGGTAAATAAATGCAGAACAACAATGTCTGGGACAAAACGGAGGGGTCTTGTGTCGGACGTGATAGCTGATTTGGTTAAATCGAAGACCCACTTCGGGCCGTTGTCTTGTCAGATTTATTACTGTTTTCCGGATAAGAAATCCATTAAAGTGAAGATATATAACTATGCCTTGTGCGAGTAGACATTTGTCATGTAAACCATGGATTTACAAGAAATTAGTGCATAAAAATTTATGTCTAATACAAGAGTTATGCTAGTGCTGAGGTATGTTTTCGTGTCGAACGTGATAGTTCGTTGATGAGAGGGCCGTGTATATCCACGAGGACCGGATTTGGTTCCAGGCTGCTAGATTTTTTTGTATTTTGCATACCATTCCTTGTTCAAAAATAAAGAACGCCATCCTCCCATTTAACCAGCGCAGTTTGAGCGTCTTTAAATAAACCAAGACCACCAGCGCTCAGAACGGCCTTCGTGTTCCACCTAGTGGCATGCAGCAGGTAATTTCGCTGTTCTGGGGACGTAAATCGGCCGGAGCGTAAAGGCAGCAACTATCAGTGCCTAGGTTAAGAATACCTTAAACTTTACTTCTGTGCCCCAGAGGCATGGCTTGGGAGGGTTGAGGAAGCCCCGTTGGCCTAGTTATGAGGCAGCTGATAATGAACCGTGTACGTGCTGACTGCTGGCTGCTAATGAGGCGTCGTCCGGCGCTGAGCTGCTACTGTTCCACAAATAACGGACAGGTAGACTGACAGAGTCACCATTCGTTTTTCATTTCTGGCGGTAAACAACATGGCGACACATGATGGCTCGCTCCATATAATGTCCCAGTCTGAGCGCCATAAATAAAGCTGAATTTTTGAATAGCGCTTCAGACAAAAATACGATCACTTTATGATGATTCTTAATGAACGCCTGCGTACCATGGGCGCTCGAGAGTCAGTGCAATTATTTCTGGGGCGCATTTTGCTTCCAACTGTATGTGTTCGCTTTATCCTGTAACCTAATTTGTTTACTTACAGCTCATTTGTAAACCGTAATATTTTCCGTTCCACGCAATAAAGGCGTATAGGGGGAGCAGGGGTGTAGCTCCATTCATTCATGACCTCGGCACTAGATGGAGGTAGCTGTCAAAATCACAAAAGCCACTTTACATCTCGAAGGAACCCCAGCATCCATTGAACAGGTGGTTTGGTGGGCACCTGAGCCGGTTTGGACTGTATTGGGGAAGAAAAAAATTCTTGTCCCTACCGGGTTTCGAACCCCGGACCTTCGAGCGCGGAGACTGACCGTTATACCAGTGTAACGTACGAGGCGTCTTTGATATGGTAGGTTTTCTCCCTTTTTTATAGGCCGCGCAGGCCTGTAGCTCTACTCTTTTCTAAGACCTTCGGCACTAGATGGGGGGTGGGGGGTCGGCCGCATCCCCGGGAAAGAACCGGTGCCCATTGTACAGGGGGCTGGGTGGGCCCAGGGCCGGTCTGGAGGGCGGAAAATCTCGTCCCCACCGGGATTCGATCCCGGGCCGTCCAGCCCTTAGCCACTCGCTGTACCGACGAAGCTACCCAGCCCACGTCTTTGATATGATATGATACGATATATATGAACTGCAACTGGATTGACACCCGGTGGCAGTAGTGCAGTACACATTTACACAACCAGTACACAGAATAACACAAGGAAACAATACCTAGAACGGAACATACATAACAATAAGAATACATAAACATAACAATTAGAATACGTAACAGTAAGAATACATAATTTACAAATTTAAGCAGAAGCATACAAAACATACAACCGCGTATACATTGAATCAGAATGGGGGGAGAGACAAAGAAAACTTTAAAAAGTGCGATAAAAATTCGAAACACAGCTCGATTGTCTGTCAGTTGACGACAGTGATATTCATGGCTGGAATAGTGGCCGACAGGGTGGCAAGTACGGTGCAGGAATGCAACAAGACGGCGCAGTAGTAGTGTAAGGATGGCGGTCCCGCTTGCAACGTGCACTTTAAGGTGTTCGTGTGACTCACTTTCGTAGAACCAAAGATAGCTTGTTGCATAAGGAGATTCTGTAAGTAACAATAAGTTGTTACGTGTAATATTTTGCACATTGTTGACATGTAATAAAGTAAAGTTGACCGTGTCGATACCATGATGCCATATAGAGGAGCAGGGGTGTAGCTGCATTCATTCTTAACCCTTATCCTGCTAACGTGGAGAATATGGTGAGCTCCTAATAATGCCAGCGAGTGGCATATGGGATTTAATTCGGCGTTTATAGGGTTAGCATTGGCTCTAGATGGAGATGAGTTGTCAATTTCGCGTTTGTGCTGCTTTACACCCCGGAGAGAGAGAGAGAGAGAGAGAGAGAGAGCCCTCGGTATGAATTGAATGGGAGGCTGGTTGAACCCCAGAGCCGGTGCGGGCGTTCTTGGAATAAGGATAAATATTTTGTCCCTGCCAAGATTCTAACCCGGATCGTTCAGCCCAGCAAAAAAAGCACAAAATGTGCCATTCTGCTTGTTGTTAAATTTGTAAGTAGTGAAGTGGAATCAGGTCCGGCCGGGTTCCATGATGCTTTAAAAATACATGTATCTGCCTTTCCAGCGCTGTCACGTGATACCTGATGCGGGCGCTTTGGCTCGTGGTATGTGGCCGAGTTCCGACGCGGTCGGGCTAGCATGAGATTTACTACTACACTTTTTTGCGCGAGGAGACTTAGCGTGAAATATTCATGTTGGATTCTACCGCACCGTCTAACCATTGCAGGGTGTAGCAGGCAGCTCGATAAACGTGTGCAATGATTAGACATGCGTGTGAGGAGTGGCGTTCAGCGGCGATGGCAAAGGTCGCGTTTTGGGATAGCAAACTTCGTGCGCTAAAGTGGGTGGACACTGCGTTTCGGAGACACTGGGTGCCTGAAGTTTTAGAGTAGAAACTACGAGATTTGGGGTTCTGTCGATAGTGTTGATATGACTTGGTTTTCCAGAACGGTAGGAGGTGTCAGCTGGTAAATACCGACATTTCGGAGGCACTGGGTGCCTGAATTTTTAGAGTAGAAACTACGAGATTTGGGGTTCTGTCGATAGTGTTGATGTGATAGGCCTTCCAGGACGGTAGGAGGTGTCACCTGGTAAATACCGACATTTCGGAGACACTGGGTGCCTGAATTTTTTAAGAGTAGAAACTTCGAGATTTGACGTTCTGTCGGCAGTGTTGATGTGATAGGCCTTCCAGGACGGTAGGAGGTGTCACCTGGTAAATACCGACATTTCGGAGACACTGAGTGCCTGAATCTTT
>Ga0123353_10012943_pt1 | contig 11913 bp, 8 predicted proteins | sample TergutLab28metaG_3_FD_92763 | JGI IMG/M metagenome (GOLD analysis project Ga0123353, IMG submission 92763) | Labiotermes labralis P3 segment gut microbial communities from Petit-Saut dam, French Guiana - Lab288 P3 | ecosystem: Host-associated > Arthropoda: Insects > Digestive system > Gut ... | reverse complement strand
TTTAAAAATCTAGAAAATATTTGAACAACAAAGTGGGGGGGGGGGGGGGGGAAAATTCGAAATTACAACTGCAAGAGAGAAATAGACTTTGAGTTCAGCTCGGAAATCCGTCTTCCCAATGTGCCTACACGGTACTCCATTCATCCATCCATCCTTCCTTCTGCGCCTATATCTCCCGAATGGTCCTGGCCATTCCCGTTTGCTGATAAAACTTTGGAATGCATTTCTTGTATCTCCCACACCATCCTTCATTTAAACGCTTGGAGATGCGTTTTAACAGCAACTGTTTTTTGTCAATACAATTTATTCGCTGTGACAATAGTATCTCAAGGAAGACATAGACCCTTCTCGAGATAACCTGCCGATACTAACAGGATACACATTCAAGGAAGGCCACGTCTGGTGTCTGGACAGACAAGTACATAACAGCAGATCTAAACCCACTCTGAAACTTTCATTATGTAGGTGTGTAAAGAAGAAAGTATGTTAGGGCCAAGGCGAAACCCAGTATTCAAGTAACCATCGACCATGGCCTCTTGTTACCTTGCTTCGGGCCATCCGCAGCCTCAGTTATATATCGGACGTAATTTCATGCGTCAAAACAATTTTTTTTTTTCTGTGGCGTTCCGGTCCAACGCGGGCGATGGACTCCACAATCTTCAGGTTTCTAGATCACATACAACGACGCATAAGAGTCGGAAGGACACCTCTGGACGAGTGATCAGTTCGTCGCAGGGACCTCTACATGACAACTCACAACACTCAAAACAGACAAACATCCATGCCTCCGGCGGGATTCGAAACCACAGTCTCAGCAGGAGAGTCGTCGCAGATCTACGCCTTAGACCGCGTGGCCACCGGGATCGTCCGTCAAAACAATTACGTGCTCAAAATGAAGTATTATGTGTAAAAAATAACTTAAAGTACAGTTAGGCACACAGCAGGAGTGCTGGGAAAAACACAGTCTATCCACAGCATTCATACGTGTATTGTCCTAAATATTTTTTTCGAAGATTGACAGTAACAAGGTTAAATGCATTGTTTTTCAAGCAAGACCGATAAATTAGTTACAATTCATCAGCCAAAATTCACGCTCCCTATATGGCCCATTGATTCAACTTCCGGAGGCGATGACAGACAGTGAACAAGTTGCAGTAGTGATCTTGAGTAAGTATCGTAATGCCGTCAGCTAACTTCACAGACAATTACAGTAACAGAAAGAAATTCATTTGCTGTAAAACATTCAGTCTGTACGTAATTACGCTACATGTTTCAACCATAGAACGCAGCAAGGACACTATATAATGATGAAGAAAGAGGCCTCTCCCTTACAAGTATCGTTGTGTTAGTGTGGATACTATCGTTAAGATAGTGTAGTTGGTACGGACTGCACGGTCCGGAGATCAAAGCCCGGCGGGGGCGAGATTTTCCGCATCCGTCAAAATCGGCCTTGCGACCCACCCGACCTCCTGAACAATGGAAAACGGGTATCTTTCTCGGGGGTAAAGCGGCCGGCGCGTGGGGTTGACCACCCACCCAATCTAGAGCAGAGGTTAAAGGAAAATTGGAGGTATACCTCTATTCCCCCTCTGTGCCCTCTGTGATATCGTATGTAACGTAGTTAAGTGTTGTGTTTATCATACAATTATCACGTATTTATTCTCACGCTAACAATAGAATTTTAAAATATTTATTCAGTGTCAATATTATTCTGTGATAAACGGAGAACTTAGCTACGTTACTTACGATAGTTCACACACCAATACACGATACTTCTAAAGGACAGGCCTTTTTCGTCATTACTCTTTAGTGTCATGTGCATAGCCTTGTGAAGAATTAGCCTCATGATGGCCGTAATGACCGATTCGTGTAGCATAATTATGTAAAAACTTAATGTTTTTACAATAAACGAATTGTTTCGATCAAAACTAACTGTAATTAAGTTCAAGCAAGTAGGTGTAGCTATCGTTCAGGTTAAAAATGTAGCAAAGGCATGGACACAATCTTGAAATCAACATATAAAATGAGCAGGCAGTCGGCACCGGGCAGTGATATGTGAAAGGTCGCAACCGTTACCTGTCTGCACGGGATAACAAAATGGACCAAAAGGAGTATCATTAATGCACCACTTTCAGATTTTATTCAGCAAGGGTCGCGACTGTTACGTTCCACGCGAGCCTAGTAGTTAGTCTAGGTACAAATACGCGTACTTTGCTGGAAGACGTTTTTTACTCGCACAAATAAATTTACTTTTTGTTGTATGTTCCAAGTGTATAAGGCACTGTCTACAATCATTCACGAATCAAATGCTTATCATCACACACAACAAAATGCATCGTTGACCTGAACATTATACAGCTTTACAGTCTACAGCACTAACTTCAATATTCAAGTATTGTTCCAGGCACAAGCACACGATAAATATTCAGGTTTAGAAGAGCGGGTGTGTTTTCTGTCGCAGATATTGGAGGACCACTCCAATTAGTTGGAAGTACACTAACCTCTATCTACTGCTAATCTACATGAGAAATGCTGCATCACTAGACCTACGAACACACAAGTCATTATCTATGTATCTCTTCTTACAATGGATCCTGAGAGCACAGTAATGAATGTCTGCTATAACGGGTTACCCAAACAAATTAATCAAGTGAAATCAAATTCATATTCAAATTAGGCTCAGAAAAACTAGTTAATCGAGATCAGTCGTCAAAATTAAAACACCTGGAAGATCGAATAAAAATCGATAATTAACTAAATTCCAACCCAATGCAACATCATTAATCATACGATGTTAAATAGGTTCAATTATCAGGACAAAATCCGAGGCACAAACCATTCTGAGGAAAAGAAGTCTTCCAATTTGAACTACAGAACTTTCTATAATCATCCTTTTACGGTTTACAAATAGTATATCTGAGTTACGACAAAACTTTGACTATAAGACTACCATTAAAGTAAAGGTAAAATGATCCCATTACAGGTCCGGTGTGGCCCAGAGGGTGGGTAGAGGTATGGCTCTACTCTTCCATGACCGCAGCACTAAAAGGGAGGGAGTGTTCAGCAGCACGCCCCGGCCGCACTTTACCCCTGGGAAAGACCCGGTACCCATAGTACTGGAGGCTGGGTGGGTCCCAGGGCCGGTCTGGACGGGCGAAAAATCTCGTCCCCAACGGGATTCGACCCCGGACCGTCCAGCCCGTAGTCAGTCGCTATACCGACTGAGCTACCCAGCCCCATATAAGGCTACCATTACCGAAGTAAATAAACCCGTGAAGTGGGCTTGCATGAGAAGCTAGTAGTCGCCCAGATGGTCAAAAATTTTCCACTTTCTATGTCATCCACAGCATCATTTATGTTTTACAACAGTACGCCCCTGGTCCCTAATCTGAGCAAGCTGATCCAAATTAACACCTTCATATAATATTGCTCCAGTATGAAATTCAAATATTATCCTGCTATCTAGACCTGTGTTGCGCAAATGGTCTGTTGCTTTACGCGAGGAAAGTAGACTAAAAAACGCAATATTTTTAATCACCACCACCTAAACAGACCGTGAATTTTTTGGCTGCCTGAGAAAGCACAAATTTTGCATAAAGGACGACGCTCCAGGGACTTAGTTATAACTAAAAGAGATTTAATGTGGTTAAAGAACGTTTTTAATTATTATCAAACACAACGTACGAATTTCAAGTTTTAAAATTACACTGATTAAAAGACGCGTAGCCGACGTGAGTCTAATGAATTAAACGTTTCGATCTACAAACAGCGACATAATAGATCAACGCAGCCGGTCACAGAATTCTAAATGATTCTTGTGTCTGTCGATATGAAAAGAAAAAGAAGGTTGCATTTCTATAATCAAATTATAATAACCAAGAGCAAACGAAAGTATGGATGATGAAAACAACTTAAACAACTCAATATTCCGACCAGAATGACAGAAAACAATCAGAGGTTGATGGAAGAATGCATTTCGTCTGTGACAGGCCGTCTCTTTCTTCATACATCCTCCATAATCTTCCGGTCTACATCATATCTTGCTCCGTCTTTCGCGTGTTTACCATGCTAATGGAGTACTTGAAAGTAAGTAATTATTTTCGGGGGGGGGGGGGGGAGACAGACAAACAGAGGAAAGAGTATGGTCTATATTCTGCGAGGGGCAAAGCAGAAGGCATTAATGAAAATAAAAACCCAAACTGTAAACAATTACTACTGAAACATACCATATCAGTAACGGATATGCAGGACTGTCACCGACAAGACGACAGTTCGTTAATTTTCGTGATTTCCAAGAACTCCCTTGCCTCCCGCCCCCATACCAATTCCACACAATTTAAAGGTAAAGATAAAGGCTTCCTTGTAACATACCATGCAGGCACAAAGGGAGAGCAGAGCGATAGTTCTACTCATTCTTAACCTCGGTGCTAGACGGGTGTAGGCAGCCAACGCCACGCCCTGGCCGCTTTACCCCTGGTAAACAGTCCGGTACCCACAGTACAGTACACAGAGTTGGACAACAGCCGGTACGGACGTAGGTGGAGAACTAAAAATGTCTTGCCCATCTGGAATTCGAACCCCGAACCGTCCAGCGCGCGGCGAGTCGAGCTGGGAGGGGGGGAGGGGAGACATGAAAGATCAGGTACGAAGGAACTTAGGAAAGAGCCTTGCAGTTCGCAGCAAATAGCAAACTGGCCGATCGTTAACTGTACGGAATGTGCTGCAAATTGAACGGGTCACCTGCAGATTACGAATATGGAAAATGCTTTCTATGGTGTATCCATGTTGGGGCTTATTTTCGGTTTAGTGTCATCGCCTCAATAAAGGAGAGTTTAATAAAACAAATATGACACAGTACGTGTACTGTGTAGTGTCATGGTTCAGGCGGTTAGTTGCCCGCGGTCAGTCCAGGCCAGTCTATATGGAGTTTGTGGTGGACACAGCAGCAGTGGGACATGTTGCTAGAGGAGTACTTGGGTTTCTCCCGCCAGTATCATTCCACAAACATTTCATACGCGCTAATTCGTCCACTACCGACCATGCCCATCACATATAATCATAACGAGGATGCAGTGAACACAAAGGTCTGTAACACTCCATCTTACACGAAGTGTATCTCCTCATAACTGGCACATTCACAATACACAACACGGAATTTCCGAGCTTTATGTTTGTATTTTATAGCCAGCCTGTAATTTAACACTAAATAAAAATATGTGCCGATTTACAGAACAGCCCAAAGAAACAAAATTTTTGGGGGGGCTTTGTCAACGAATAATAAAAAATATCGCTGTTATCACAAGAAAATCAAGACATTTACAACCTTGCCACGCCTTGCCTTGCCAAATTCGTGGAGCCAAGCAAGATGCTTTAAATGTCAGGGGAACGTTACGCTGTATATGATTTGAATTACTATTAGACTACTGTGAAGATGGAGGCAACAAGCTTCACCTAATCATCAATCACAATTAACAATCAACACGGCGTCATACCCCAGCGGACTGTAATCTCCAGCACAAAGCTTTATCAGAACGTAGCAGTCACTACAGTCACTCCGAAGTCTAGGGCAGGAACTGCGTTTAACATACACCGTGTTTTCCGTTGTTCAAGACTCCCACTAATTTAATGCGCAAATCGGAATAGACAAAGCCAAAATATAAACCCAATTTATGACTTAACAAAGACGGTGCTTATGTTTACGAAGCATGACTACACAAGACAATGGGAGACCGTGCAAACAAGCCTTCTACGAAGTTCATAATTCCTATTAAACATTCGATATCATTGGAACTGCTAAACAGGTTGCAACAGAAAATAATAATAATAAACGTCTTTACTCGCAATCTGGCCAATGGGGTCCGGCTGGACAAGCGTGTCGAAAATTCAGATGCGTCAACATGAATATGGAGCTTCGGTACAATGATACTTCCAAATGGAACAGGAAATTAACAGACCAGATACATTAAATTAAAAGGGGAAATAAATGAGTACAATAAGGAGAAGAAAGAAGTAGGTTCCTGGGAAGACGGAGAAAGAAGAAATGATAAAGGAGGTGTCATAATAAAACTTCTGTATCACTGCGAACAGTTTAACATTCAGGCCTACACTTTGTATTGAAATGGAAATGCATGCACCTTTTGAGTTCTTAGCAGAATACAGGTAAACTGAACGATATAAATATATATATATAAAAACATAAAAATATGTGTCCTATGCCTCAGTCTTGACGAGGCGTATTACACTATGTTTAATTCAAAGACTTTCTGTATTCCTTTCTACACAAGGCAATATTCTTAAGATCTGTAAACAAGCACAACAATATTTTTTTGTTTATTGGACCGCGGATCATTGTGCTTGTTGGAGAATAAAAGACCAGATTGATGTCACTTGCTATTTTATTTCACTTCTTATGTGCTCAACATGTTTCGGACATTAATATATCCATCATCAGGAGCTTGCGACTATTCTGTTGAATTACCACATTGGTCGTATTGTACTTGGTTCGATGTGTGTTGGAGTTTCGGTGTGGTTGATGATGGAAATATTAATGTCCGAAACATGTTGAGCACATAAGAAGTGAAATAAAATAGCAAGTGACATCAAGTTGGTCTTTTATTCTTCAACAAGCACAACAATATTTTAAAAACTCCCATTTTTTTACATTGTTCTCGTTTACAATGCCCATGCAACGTAACGCAGCCTACAACACAGAAATACAAGGTTAAAACAATACGTTGCACTACTAAACATGTAAGCATGCACAATAAAAATTTTAAATATTAATTTTTTTACTAACTTTTTGTTTACAGTGCGCGTGAAACGTAACGCGGAGTTCACCAGAGAAATGCAAGGTTAAAAAAACACTGCACTGTTAAACGAGTCAACATGCACAAAAAATTTAAACATAACAATTTTTACAAAATTGTCTTTCAAGATTGCCATGAAGTGTAATGCGGCCTACATCAGCGAAGTGCAAGGTTACAAAAATATGTCGCACTACGAAACGAACATTAATAATCCACTCACAGACAATACGATTTATTATACAAATTATTAAGGTTCAAGTTATGGCGTTGCTTCATGACGTCTCACGCTTAATTCAGTTGTTCATTCACGTGACACACAGTGGGGAAAATACAGACAGTTTTTTAACCGGGAAACCTAAAGAAGGAAGGAATTGGTGAATAAGGATATCGACTGAATTCTACTGGCTCAGGATAGGGTCACGTATAGGGTTCTTGATGATACGGTGATGAACATTCGGGTTCCACAAGAATAGACAATTTCTTGCTAGCTGAGTGGCTGTCAGCTAGTCCGCTGTATGAAGTAAATTAAAATTTCCCGATTGCACATTGCAGCCGTCCTTAGCATATGGCGTTTAACCGACATGTTTTGCAGACAATCACCACTGCAATACATTTTAATAAACAACGGCGATGGTGAATACGCTGCATTCAGGGAAATGAACGGAGAAAAAAAAAAGGCAAAAAGACACAATGAAGCACAAATTTCTAGCCCTTTGATTATTAAGTTTTAAAAACTCATTCAGAAAATCTCATTGGCAGTTGCGACATACCTTAACTTGCTGAAAGTGTGATGCTCCTCGCGCACACTTATCTGGGTCAACAACACTCTATTTTCTAATTTTAATAAATGTTTAAAAGCCCTTCCCTTTTTTTATTTCGTAATACAGAAGGACAAGTCCTATGTGGCAAGATTCGTGGGCTCTGAACCATTACTGCACTATTTCGTGATGCTACTACTCGTGTATACGAGAAAAAGTATCTCTTTTTTATAGGTCTGATGATGCAGAGTTGCAGCGAATGACCGGCTCCAAGGCTATCCAGCCTCCGCCTTCACAGGAAAAATAGAAGAAAACCTAAAGAAACGTGTCTGTCTGTCTTACGGTATTGGACACTGACATCGCAAGGCTAGTGACTTCCTACTCACAGAGCAGCGGCGACCTGGTACGTCCTGTTACGAGCACTAATTCTCGGCTTCTCGTACAAAAGGGTACATAGAAATGCGGGAAGGACGCATTCCTGATAACATAACATTAAAGGAAACAAAGAAGGCCTTTCAATTACAGCATTATTTAACTGAATGTATCACCCTCCAGGTTTAACATTACAGAACTCTGCATTTTGCTCAGACAGCACGTTTTCTGTTACATACTGAGAACAGCAGTTACTCATATTTACCTATACAGCAATGGTATTTGTAATGAGCAATAAGAGTATGTACTGCGAAGTAGAAGAACAAATTTTAAATATTTCAACATTACCACACATAAAAGAACGCCAGCGCAGAACACCGTGAATTTGTTGTACATATCTCAACCACCATGTTTTGATCAATACAAATCGTCATAAGGGAGACATTTTACGAATCGACAAATATGCGGGGATGCAAGAAACCACTTTAGAAGTTTCGCATTAAATTCGTGCTTCAAAGGATCAAAGGAGGAAAAAAAAATATTCCGCAGAACAGTCCTAGTGTACCAAGTATGATAACCCAGGACAGATGGATCCAACAACTTTTCTGCCCCCTTTACCTTACAGTCCCATGAATACCGTAATGTAAAAATGCACGTATGAAACGAGTCATGTTTCTTTAGATTTCGAAACTAGGGTAGTGGGTTAACGATCACACTGACTTGTAACATTAACAATCGGCATGCACCGTTGTTCTTAAGAAGACGGCAGCCCACATAGTCAAGCTGGTATAGAAATTTAATGTTTTGTTAACCGGGCATCGTGATATATCCGTACAATAAGAACCAACAGGATGCACTAGTTACTTTCAATTTATTTCAATAATTAACCTCTACATGTTTCGAGCAGTCTTACTGCTCATCATCAGGAGGTACTACTCAGTATGTACAGCAACTGGTATATGTCATGACATGCTTCGAGCAGGCATACTCCTCATCATCAGGAAGAATTATTCTGTATATACAGCAATTGGTTTATGTCAAGCATGACATATACCAATTGCTGTATATACAGAGTAATACCTCCTGATGATGAGCAGTAAGACTGCTCGAAACATGTACAGGTTAATTACTGAAATAAATTGAAAGTAAATAGTGCATCCTGTTGGTTCTTATTGTACTGGTACAGAAGTTACTCCGCGTTTACGGAACTCGAAGGTTCACTACTTTGTAAAAAAGACCTCAAAACTGGATCCTGTGTTACATGACCCAAGTCCGCACTCCTCACATACTCACATACTGCTGCCTCAGAAATCACAACATTACCCGCTCATGTAATTAATCTGTAATTCCGATGCTTGGAAGTGCAGCTAGTTTCAATAGCGATGTGGCTGTTATGTTTATTACGAACACATACGTACTCAGACTAATGAATGTTTTGGTAGTACGTACAGCCCAAAGATCCAGTAACGCCAGCACCAAACATTGCTACTGGATAAGATCCTAAGGCAGTTCCATCCATCTCCCATTCTCACAACGTAAATTACTATTCGATACATCTTAATGCAGGGGTACACAAATTGCACAAGATCCTATAATCCACCTAAATAAATTGTAGGCGCCAGAAGGGTGACAAGACGAAATTCAAAACTGAGGATATTTAACGATTAGGTGCTACTGCACAAAATTTGTTCGCCACAGCGACCTTGCGCCCAGGATTTGTATACTAATGTCTAAATTTTGTCCTAAGATTGCTGTCTTTGTCCAGCAATTGATCACTTTTCAACAGCTTTCCCCACCAAAACTTGGTGTACATTTAATGTAAGTATATTTGTACTACACACTTGACCAATCGTAGAAACGTTATTCCATTACTATTAGGCTCGGACAATACTGAATGGCGTGCAAAAATCACGAAGTTCTTTGTAATTCATTTGTAATTCAACTTCATTATGCTTAGTACAAGGCCTATATATTCCTTTACCCTTGGTTTTCAGACACTTGAAATTACAATCTGTCGTTCACTTTTCAACAGGATCGAGCACTTAAGTCTTCATCTCGTTCCTGCAAGCGTGTTCATGTTCCGTGACAAAACACAGCACTCTCTCTCTCTCAACAATGCCCTACTCTGTACAAGTAAATGCTCTTACGGTGGCAACTACGTGTGCCAGTTAAGTCTACTGAAGAACCCATTACGCCTTTAATCAAAAGCTTTTCATAAAAGAAACACAAAGCTCTCAATCCACGAACGAAACGCTGAGCAAGTGCATTTATTTATGCAAATACACAGTCAACTGTTTCTACGTCCTGGCACAGGCCGACCAAGGCCTTGAATGACAAACAGTGCGGGAGTAGCTCCAGAAGCTAACAGTAGTCCATCGCGTAAAGATATTCCCCATTATTTACAAAACCCGAAAGATCAATACCGTCTTCCGCCACAGCAGTCTGTCTTGAGTCCAGTTCGCATAGTCACGTCCCACTTCTCAAAAATCTATTTTAATATTCTACCACCGTACAAAGGTCTTCAAAGTGGTCCAATACACATTTTGCGACTGATCTTGTGTATCTTGTTTCCATCGCTTAGATGCGTGCTACATGCCTCGCCCGTCTCTTAAGACAATACAAGCTACGAAGCTTTTCATTAGTCTACCTTCCTAATCCTCCTACTAAGGTAAAGGTTTTCCCGTTACAGACCCGGTGTGGCCCAGAGGGTGGGTAGAGATATAGCTCTACTCTTCCATGACCGCGACACTATAAGGGGGTGAGTGGTCAGCAGCACGCCCCGACCGCACTTTACCCTAGAGAAAGACTCGGTACCCATTTTACAGGAGGCTGGACGGGCCCCAGGGCCGGTCTGGACGGGCGGAAAATCTCGTCCCCACCGGGATTCGATCCCGGACCGTCCAGCCCGTAGTCAGTCGCTATACCGACTGAGCTACCGGGCCCAATCCTCCTACTGCTTCCGCCTTTTAGGTCTAAATATTCTCCTTAGCAATTTGTACACAAGTTTTATTCATCTTTACCTCTTAGGGCCACGTTTTCCACGTGACATGCTACTGCTGTCACTACCGGCAACTGAATCTGCAGTGTCTACCACACTTTAGAACGCTGCGTTGATAACACGCCTTTTCAGAATCAGCCAAAACGGAATAAAAGTATCAGTAATTCGTCGATGAAATGACAATAAGTGCAGGAGTGGGAAGGGAAGTCCTAGGTCTTACTTTTCAACAAAAAAAAAAAAACCAAAATTGAATTACCGTAAACATACTGCACGGCCACAAATGCCGCTAAACCGATGTAGAACAGTTCTGTAAATATTATCAATTTTCATATTCAAGTGCTGTTATAGTCAGCGTCACGTCAGACTTTTCTCGACAGTCAAAGCGGAACATGTAGCCTACCTGGTGTCGAAACAAGCCGTTTACATGAACAGTACGAAGGACGTGACAGAAAGAAGTGCCGACCTAATCACGTACTGTTTGTTAACGCTGGCACACCTGCAAAGCAACCGAACATCAAAAGGTTGAGCAGAGGTTCCCTAGTTACACCTTAACAAGCAGGAAGTAGGCCGTATTGCCAGAAAACAGCTATTAAAGGCGATTATCCGTTGATGATAAAACGTGTACATCCTCTCTTAGATAAGCCGACACCAAGGTCCATGGAAATCTTTCTCGAGACGTATATATAATTTTTTTTTCTCGTGGCAATGTGGCCCAACGTGGTCCATGGCCTCCTCATTCTTGAGGTTTCTAGATCACACACAACGACGCACCACAGTCGGTAGGACTCCTCTGAACGAGTGATCAGCTCGTCACAGAGACCTCTACCTGACAACACACAACACTCACAAAAGAGTGACATTCATCACGTCGGGGGGATTCGAACCCACAGTCTCAGCAGGCAAGCAGCAGCTGAACTACGCCTTTAACCGCGCGGCCACTGGGACCGGCCGAGACACACACACACATATATATATATAA
>Ga0123353_10012942_pt1 | contig 11914 bp, 8 predicted proteins | sample TergutLab28metaG_3_FD_92763 | JGI IMG/M metagenome (GOLD analysis project Ga0123353, IMG submission 92763) | Labiotermes labralis P3 segment gut microbial communities from Petit-Saut dam, French Guiana - Lab288 P3 | ecosystem: Host-associated > Arthropoda: Insects > Digestive system > Gut ... | reverse complement strand
TTGTCTGGTTATATCATCAATCGGTTTCCGCAGTGTATGGCCCAGCCATCCCCACTTGCGTTTCCTGATCTGCAAATCTATTCTTGGTTGTTTCGTGCGCTTCTACAACTAGTTATTTGTTATCCGGTCCGGCCAGAAAATTCTTACTATTTTCCTCAAACTTTTATTAATAAAGACTTGCAGTTTAGATGTTATATATTTCGAGTTTTTCCAAGTCTCACAGCCACAGAGTAGGACCTCTTTCACGTTCGTGTTGAAGATGCGAAGTTTGGTTTGCGTTGAGTATGTCGTTGAATGTCAGATCTTGTTCAGTGCACTAAATGCTACTTGGGCCTTTCGTACACAAGCTTTGATGTCCGCCTCTGTTCCCCCTGTGTTATCAATAATACTTCCCACATAGGTAAATTGTGTCACTTTTTCAATTATTTCATTGTGAATATAGAGGGGCTCTTTGTCAGGGCAATTCGCATCTCCTTATGGCTATAATTACAGGTTATCAAAGTTGTGTCTTATTTATGGTCCTGTGTTCAGCATGATGATGGCTATACATAGCCGAAACATGTAGCTGACTTATACATAGATAAAGTTGTGTTTGGACCGTAATTCTGCATTCTTTTTACTTACATACGGGGAAATATGTTATTTGTAGAGTGAATTTTGTGACACACATAAATACACCGTGTGGGCAAAACGCAAACTTTTAATGTTAAAGTAAACGGCATATATTAAAAAAAAAACAGTCCCATTAAAGGCCTGGAGTGACCCAGAGGGTTCCAGGAAGTTAAGGCTCCCAGATTTCGTGACAACGGCACAGGATGGTAGTAGGTTGTCAGCCTTACGCACCGGCCGCCTTTACCCCCAGGAAATACTCCTGGTATTCATTTCTGTTAGAGGCTGAGTCGACCCCAGGGTCATAGTGCTATCGGAAGGATGAATGAAAAATCCACGGACACCAGCTGGGATCGAGCCAGCGACCTTCCGATTTGTAGCACAGCACCTTAACCACTGTGCTACCGCGATCCCCCAAACAGTACATACAGTAACCAATATTCTTTAAAAGATTCATCTATAACAGCGTTTCCCAAACGTTTTTGCACACGGACTCCTTTTGGAGTCCAAAAATAACCATGGATCCTCACATCCTTCCTCAAGTAACAATATAGGGTATTCGGATGATAGGTATCCAAAATTAAAAATTTGTATCTCAGAACTGATTGTAGATAGCTACAAACAAATAAACACATACCAGTAGCATACCCAACAATACTGGCATAATTTGACCTTAATTAAGCTAAATGTCGCTCCCTTCCTTGTTACAGGGTGTTTCTTAATTACATATTCTAACGGTCATACGAAATAATCACATGGCCAATTTAAGAAGTTCAGCACAGTTTTAACAAACAGTTTCTCATTTAATTAAAAAAAATTAGTAAACTTCCAAGGAGCCATTCCAGAAACGTACCCACGGATCCCCTGGGAACCGGTAGCGGATCCCTAGGGATTCGTCCTTCACACTCTGGGAACCACTGATCCATAAATTAACTTATTTTTTGCTACAGAAACCTGCGGTTCATGAGTCCGACGTTTCTACCGCTCCATAAAACCCAGTGAACTTTACGGACGTTCCACAATTCAGTTCCTTACATATATATACACACATACAGCCGGTTTGCCATTGCCTAGGTTCTTCCGTGTGATATTCTTTTACATCTGGATGTTACATAAGAATATATAGACACTACAGATATGACTGTAGTGTCTACATATTCTTATGTAACTAGTAAAATTAGCAAAATTTTTAAACCAAAAGGCCAATTAGTAATGTCCGGCAAAACCGCACCACTTGTAAAAGATATTCTTCTAGAACACAGATTATGGGACCTAAAATGCGTCCCGAAACGTCGGTGAATTCTAAACACTTGACGCCGCGCAACAACCCAGAAGCGCAAGATTCTAATAATCGCATCACCTCTTATTCAATCCTTCCAGGAATATCTCTTGCCTTCCACGGTGACAACAAATGCAAAATGTTGAACAGAACTGAACAAGAAACTGTGAAAAATTAAACACACTTGAAAACTCAGGATACTTAAAACAAGTCCAAATGCAGGCAAGAACTCATACGACGAATCATATACTTTTACACCGACATGTTTCAAGTAATTAAAACAAAAATAAATTTTTTGCAACCCCTAAACAGGTCTAGACAGGCCATGAGGGTTCCAGGGGTTTCAGGCTCCAAGATTTCAAGACAATCGGCAAATGAAGGTGGTAAGGTTGTCAGCTCCACGCATCAGCCGCCTTTACCCCCCATGAAGTATTCCTGGTACTCATTTCTGTCAGAGGCTGAGTCGACCCCAGGATCACAGTGCGGTCGGAAGGAAAAATTAAAATCACACCGTCCGGAATCGAACCCGCGACCTTGCGACTTGTAGCATAGCGCCCCAAATAACCGCGCTACGGCGTGCCTCCAACAGAGTACATAACACAGATATAAAATACAACAAAACATTATTAATATCAATCTCTACATGTTGTGTGTGGGCCGGAATAGCTCAGTCGGCAAAGCGACTACCTACCAGCTGGACGGTCGAATCCAGGTGGGGGGCGAGATTTTTCGCACCAGTCCAGACCGGCCCTGGAGCCCTCCCAGCCTCCCATATTATGGGTACCGGGTCCTTCTCGAAGGTCAAGTGGCCGGGGCGCTGCGTTGACCACCCGCCCCTATAGAGCGCCGAGGTTAAGGAAAGAGTAAAGCTATACATCTACTCCCTCTCTAGATCTTCAGGGCCAGTTCTGAAGTGAATTGTACATGTGTACTGTGTTGGTTTTACTGCAATAAACAATGTAATTAGAATAATTTTTATACTTTTGGTAAAGTAATGGCCGGGAATGTATACAGAAGGTGTTCGTTAAACCAGCGAATTCGTATGTGGTGGTAATCAGCCGGTATGACAAAGTACAACATAAAAACAGAAGGGAAAGGGCAGAATATGACCTACAAATACCTGCAGATGATCATAAAAAAAATACAGAATACACGAAAATCGAGCTTCTAATTGAAATATGGCACCGGAAGACACATTTTAAGTGAGTGGTTTGGAATTTTTACATCGATTTTGAAGCTCTGACTGTAAGCAGACATGACGCCGTGTAGACTGGTAACTAGTTACCGACATTTCGGCGAGGTTTTCACCTCAATATTCAGGTTAGGTCAACATGAGTAAGTTCGATGGGGGGAAAATTATTGCATCACATATGAGAAGTGCGGGTCAGTCGACTGGTACAGGGGAAGAGCTCCTCTTCTTCCACAAAATTTAATTTTCTCGAACTACTCTGAAGATGGAAGCAGTAAACTGCTCCGAAACGTCAGCAAGCAACTACCAATCGACATGCTGTATTTCGTATAAGACTTCCTGATTAAAATTTTATTTCTTTCTGCTTCCTGAAAGTTAGGTTTTCGCCCTTGTAGATTCTGAGCCACTAATTCTTCATCTAGCGACTGACTATGGGCTGGACGGTCCGGGATCGAATCCCGGTGGGGACGAGATTTTCCGCCCGTCCAGACTGGTCCTGGGAACCACCCAGCCTCCTGTAAAATGGGTACCGGGTATTTCCAGGGGATAAAGTGCGGCCAGGGCGTGCTGCTGACCATTCACCCCCTTCTAGTGCCGCGGTCATGGAAGAGTAGAGCTATACCTCTACCAACCCTCTGGGCCACACCGGGCCTGTAACGGGATCACTTTACCATTAATTCTTCACCCGCCAACACAAACTCTTGTCATGCAGTGTTTTCAGAGACAACCGGTTAATAGCGAAAAAAATCCCATGCATCTATAGAAAATAAATTACTCATCTACAAAATGGTAATGAAACCTATATGGAACTACGGAAGAGAACTGTGGGGCTGGGCCTGCAAGTCCAACACAGTCATCATGCAGAGCCTCCAATCCAAAATTCTCAGAGCCATAGCAAATGCACACTGGTCATAAATCACAAATCATACTCTACATGCAGACTTCAGCAACCCGTACTCAAGCAACGTCATCCACGAAAGAATTAATAAACATCACAACAACCAGCCCATCCCAATCCATTATTAGAGCCTCTATTAAAGGTAAAGTGATCCCGTTACAGGCTCGGTGTGGCCCAGAGGGTGGGTAGAGGTATAGCTCTACTCTTCCATGACCGCGGCACTAGAAGGGGGTGAGTCGTCAGCAGTACGCCCCAGCCGCACTTTACCCCCGGGAAATACCCGGTACCTATTTTAGAGGAGGATGGGTGGGCCCCAGGGCCGGTCTGGACGGGCGAAAAATCTCGTCCCCACCAGGATTCGATCCCGGACCGTCCAGCCCGTAGCTCAGTCGCTATACCGACTGAGCTACCCGGCATTAGAGCCACTACTGCAACCCATAAACACATGGAGACTAAAAAGATGCTGGCCTTTAGACTTACAAGGCGCCTGAATTGGCATCGCTGGGTGAATATCCTACCACGTCACAGTAATACATGGTATTTTAGCGTACTTGTATAATCATCACATTAGCTTATAGCTTGAATTCTTTCTGTTTACTATGAAAAAAATGCTGTTCTTTTTAGAAATACGCAAATAAAATTTCGATATTTGAAAGTGAATCAAACGAAAACGTATAAAAATACGTTACTGTTGTGAATGCAACCATGTGACGTAATAAAACACAACTACACAGTAAACAACAGGCAAAATCACATAGCTAAAGAATGAAATATACTTGGACGCCTTTTTCACGTAATAATCATTGTGTACGACTGATACATACAGTAAGAAATAGACAAAGAAATTAAAATTACCGACTATCTGAAGAGCCCACAGATGGCATGACCGTTTATCGATTTTCAAATGTTTTCTTAAAGCATAACCTCCTTCAGCCTGCCGCGTTTTTTTAATCACGTGCCTTTCCATTGTCAAACTCCCCGTTACTTATTTACATTATCGATTCGAGAGATCGATAGTTCAGTTCGTGTAGTATCTACATACGCAGGTCCATGGATTATAGAGTGGTTTCCTTGCGTTTCCAAAATAACTTTAGACTTATTCATGAACCACAGCGAAACAGGGCCAGACGAGGAACTAATCGACACAGACGGCACGCTCGCCATCTTCGTCCTGGAACCTAGTTTCATGAGAAATGTAAAACGTCAATCTTCTGATCCAGTTTTGACGTTCATAGGGCCGTGCATCGTTAGATTATTTCTATAGTAAAACCAACTAGGAGCACCAATGTATCAAATTTATTTTATTTTGGAATGACCTGCTAACATGCAGACAGCAGTACCTGTTTGACAAATGCCTGTTGCTGTATGTACGGTCTTGCACTCCTGATGATGGACGGAAAGACCGTCCGAAACATGTACAGTTCATTCTAAAATAAAATAAAACAAAATTGATACAATGGTGCATCTAGTTGTTTCTGATCCAGTATTTCACATTATCTAACGAAAAAAAAAACATAAATAGAGACGTAAACAAATAAACATCGCAATTAATTTTATAGTAACAACAGCAACATATGCAACCTTAACAATAACAGAAACTGTGCAATGAAAGCAATATATAAAAATCAGTCATAAATGGGTTTACAAAGCACATATTTCGTGTTGTTTATTTTCCACCTTAATAAGAACAGTTCACATTCAACTGTACAGCAGTTCCAATACTTTTCCACATAGTGCACACTGCCCTTTACGCACACCAACATGAAGTGGCAAGAGCATTTCTATCCCCTGTTGATGATCAGTCCGTGTCTCGTAGTATCTGTCATCGTGCCACAACTGTTTCCACCTCGCGATCATCTTCAAATTTGTGGCAGCCAAGATTTATCCTCAGCTCTGTCAACAGATGGCAATCGTCCTGATATAATTAGACTCAGTAGTAAGTAGCAGGTGCTTTAGTTATGAAATCCGCCAAGAAAACTTGTTCCCTGGTCTACCATCGCACACTGTCGACCAAATAAGCCCAAAATGATTTATTATTATGATTTGTTATTATTATTATCATTATTTATCATCATTATTATCATTAAGTGTGATTTTTATTACCTCTTTCCTATTTGTTCTCGTTTATATGCAGGTCTATTGTGTACTATTCTTATGTACCTGCGCTGTCACTGTAATTGTACTTGTGGTTTGGTGTGCCAGTACGTAAATAATAAACAAATGAATGGAATAATAATAATTATTATTATTATTTTTAATTATAATAACAATTATTATATTTATATATTATTAGTAGTAGTAGTAGCAGTAGCAGTAGTAGTAGTAGCAGTACTAATTGTAGTAGTACTAGTAGTAGTATAAGTACCAGTAGTAGTAGTAGTAGTAGTAATAGTAGTATTAGTTGTGGTAGTGGTGGTGGTGGTGGTGGTGATGGTGGTTGAATTACCATAACATAACTAAACAAGGTATATTTTTTATGGGACACTTCATATCTTTCCACATATCCGAAATAAAATACAGACGCCGAATACACAGCTAACCTGCCTAGGATCCCTTAGGGACTGCTATATGGATAGAAAGGCAAAGTTCGAGTCCTAAAAAATGTGAAGCAATGAACGTTTGATAAGAAGGCCGAGTGTAAATTTTGTGCCATACACACACACACAATATATATATATATAGTGAATTTTGACATTACAGGCAGTTATGAAAGTAAGAAATTGCTTGGAAAGTCAAATGTTATCACACAAAGCATAAGATATGCTAAGAAATGGTTTTCTCTGCCACTGGGTGCAACATAACGGCACTTTTCATTTTGAAATAAGCAGCCACTGTTTCTTTGTTTCCTCACCAGGGATACGTTTTATGTTAAAAAGCCTGAACCAATTCGAATATCAACAAACCAAACTGCATTACCCTGAGATGCAAAGCTGGTATTCTTCAGGTCCTAAAAGAACAAGGTCCACCTTCCTGTCCAATATTAGTCTTTGTTATCATAGAATATAATTTAATTCTGCATGCAGCCCCGTTATTTCGACGCCTGTGTAAGTCAGTGTCTTCGAAAGACTCCAGTCCGCGCGGTACACTAGCATGAATTTTATTAACATTTTGTAACATATTAAGTTTTCAGAATTAGTTGTTAGCCTCTCGCCCAATAATCAAGCCGAAGGGAACACCCTTTATCGGCTGTCCGCGACTGCTGATTGAATATATTTGCAGCCACCCTCTACATCCGAATTCCGTCTCCACCATCCGCAAATATAGGACGCGAAAGTTTCGGAACCCCTCGCACCCCAGTGTGAAATGTGGTAGCGCGTCAATTCAGGCCTACCATATATAAATAATCAATGCATATCAAACGCAACAAAATTTATTATGTTTATTATTGTATTAGGGCAACATGTTTCGATTCTTATAGAATCTTCTACAGGCCCTTCTAAGAATACAGATCCTTACTGAGAAATGTTTAAAATGCGCTGTGGAATCCCAAACGCTTACATTTTTTATATAACTATGTATAAAATGCATGTGTCGTTATGTTCTTATTATACAATCAGGATACTTGTTTCTAAAACTTTAACCGGTACATGTGAAGCCAAACTCGCGTCAATAAGATCACAAAGCAGACTGCCGAATCGCTTGCATTCCTATAAAGGAACAACATTAAGAATGGTGTACATCTTCGCGTAGCAAGCAAACTTTACCGATTCGTTCTTTACTTTCAACAAGCTATAAGGTTTCACGGTGCCAGCTGAAAGGTAATTTCATTTATGATCACGAGAAATGGAGGGCTTTCCGTGGTCCGATTTTCACAAAACATGCAAGCTCTCAACAGCATTATGTGCAGACATGCTACACCGAGTTTCATGTAAATCAGGCGATAAAGGTGGAAAGTACGGATTGAGAATCATTTACGCCCTTAACTACAGCATGGTTTTCACTGCGCGGATTTTCGCTTAACTCACTCTCGATCGACAATATTTTGTAGGGAACTTCTACATAAAATTTTATAGGAATTCGACAAACGGTCCAGTGGCTGAAAGTGGCCACACAGATGGACGGAAGTATTTCTCATATACGGTGTTCTTTTCTCTGACTCTTAAAGGCAGTCTAACGTTTGATAAAGCCAGCGGCTTCTTCGCAAGCATAAACATGAATACATCCTACATTTTATGTTTTGTTGACCGTGCATCCCTGTATAATATTGTAAATAAAGCCAATTTGGTGCACAATTTTTCTTAGTATGTCCATTTCTTTTCTCTACATGTTTCGGGCGAATATGTGCCCATCATCAGGAGAAACAACTGTATTTATGCGACACTTGGTATTTGTCACTCTGCATGGGTGACTGTCTGACAAGTACCAAGTGTCGCATAGATACAGTTGCTTCTCCTGATGATGGGCACATAGTCGTCCGAAACATGTAGAGAAAAGAAATAAACATACTAAGAAAAATTGTGCATCAAGTTGGCTTTATTTACAAGATAATATAGTCTACATCTGCGCTACGAGCGAGACATAATCTACGACTCCCATTTTAAGCTGTGCCAAACACTGCACGCAGCATAAATCGCGCGGCCGATGCCGTCGTCGTCAAGGCTATTGTAGCCGTTATCATCACCATCGCCAATATCACCATACCATCACCATCATCGTCTACATTAAAATCATTATCAGTTCTCCCTCCTGTGTCATACACTGATCACTTTAATTTGTAATTAAATGTTCCACCAAAGTAATTACAAGTTTTCAACAAATACCATCGAACAGAGAAATTTTCAAATGCGACTTCCTGGTATTTAACACGTGCTCTACTGTAGGTTAGTCGATCAACGTTAGTATTGTTAGTGGAAGTAACAACTAAGAGATGAAAACTGTAAAAATTTTACGTTGAAATTCCATTTGGACTTCTGGCTTCCTAGTCATACGAACAATGGAGATAAAGAACTGGGCGAAGTTAAAATACGTTGGAACAACGGAAATCAAAATTAAGCCCAAGAAGAATTAGTAGGTGGTTAAAATAAGGGAATGCACGCTACCACTCGGTTCAAATGTTTTGGTTTTCTCGTTTGCTATCGAAATTCATGAAGATAAACAAAATATGCAGAGTATGTTTAACGCTCTACACAGGATTATAATTTAATATGTAATTTGGGATTGGTCTGCACATTGAGTGCCGATATCTACATTTTTATCGCAGTGTTATTGTTGTGATGATCACACACAGTAATAAGAAACTGGCTCATCATACGGAATCACAGGCGTAAGGGAGGATAATATTAAAACTGGTTACGATAAATAGGATATGACGACGTGGAATAAATTCATCGGGTTCATGATGCGACCAGCAAATAGCCTTGATGAACACAATCAAGTTTCAAACGCTTTTTCATGAATTGTGCAATGTTTTCCAAAAAGCTGGTTGTCGCTGTTGCAATTATTATTATTATTATTATTATCGTCATTATTAGTAATAATAGTAGTATTAGTAGTGTCATCGTGGTAGTAGTAGTAGTAGTAGTAGTAGCGGTATTCAAGGGCCCTTCACCACAGGAAACGTCACGACGCCAACGCCAATTCAGTGCGCTAGAGCTGTTCCACCCTCAAACGTTCGTTCGTCTACGATGTTGGTACTGCGATAACACAAGCCTTCAAACGTACGCACGCCGTTGTGTTAGTGCAGGCGTATGACGTTCCTATAGGAATTAGGCGGCAGACGGACGTGTACACACACGCGCCTCTCCCTGATAGTGTTATCTGGTTCAATAAACGGCTTTGTGACAGCGTTGATGCATCTTGGGGTTCCATCGTGGAAGGAAATTTCTTCAGCAGCTGAATGACTTTCAGTTCCTTGAAGCAGAGCGCCCGGGTACTGAAGTAGGCGTGGCACTGCTAGGGCAACATGAATACCCAATCAACTCCGGAGTGGTCCTTAAAAAAAAAACACTTGTATACGTCAGCCGCGCTTTTACGGCACTCGAAATATTCGTCAGTGTTCACAACGACCTGCAATTCGATGTAACGCCCCGTACCTGACCCCAGTGCATACCCTAACAATATCAGCCGGAGTGCAGAGCATGAAATATGAATTTCTCATAGCAATGAACGTTAAGATTACTGTCTTCTCGCAGCCAGTTACGACAACCACACAGTGTCACAATCCGAAGATTCTAACTACGAGCCACGTGAATTTTTCTCCATTTCCTTTTACGTCACCTCTCACACTCCCTCGGACGTTCAAGGCCTCGTTCATTTATTCGCCATCCACTTACTGCGGAGGCCGAGTTTGATCCCAGGCTAGCCCACGTGGGATTTGTGGTGGAAAAAAAGTGGCACCACACCTGCTTTCACTCCGCCTCGGATACTTCGGTCTCCCCCCCCCCTATTCCTCCAACGCCCCACACCAATAATTCATTCATCTAGTTTACAGCCTTAGCAATTGAAGGAGTTATGGAAAACATTTCTCCCCTTCTATTTCTCTCTGAAATACCCTTAATCCGGGTTACAATGTCCGAGTGAAAACCCAACTTTCGAAATCGAGACATATTTTCGTTATATTTTAAGATTCTGAGCTCAGAAATAGCAATCTTTTCCCGAATTTTACCATGTAGGAAGCAGTGGTCACTTACCGTATGTAGGCTGCTGCTCTTAAATCATAAAAACCCTGCACTTTGCCCACAGAGTGTATTAAAGGTAAAGGTAAAGTGTTCCCGTTACAGGCCCGGTGTGGCCCAGAGGTTGGGTAGAGGTATAGCTCTACTCCTCCTTGACCGTGGCACAAGAAGGGGGTGAGTGGTCAGCAGCACGCCCCGGACGCACTTTACCCCCGGGAAAGATCCGGTAACCATTGTACAGGAGGCTGGGTGGGCCCCAGGGTCGGTCTGGACGGGCGGAAAATCTCGCCCCCATCGGGATTCGATCCCGGACCGTCCAGTCCGTAGTCAGTCGCTATACCGACTGAGCTACCGGGCCCACACAGTGTATTATGTGTAAATAATTCTCAGAATAAACAACGAATGTTTCCTCATACAACATTTACGGATTCTTTCAGCGGAAATGCAGTCTTCTGTTAAAAGAAACTTAATTTTAAGCTACATTAATCACTCAACTTTAAGGCTTAAAAGGGTTAATTTGCAGTTCAATTTTTAGAGACCATTCTAAATAATATGACGGCTTCCAAAACGTATTCACTCAAGCTGGGTCAGTCACTTGGGACAGGAACTCGAATAATGAAAGCATTTATTACCATGCAGGAACTAAAGTCATTTCCTTGCTAATAAACATCCCAGTTGCAACTTCGAAACACCACACCAGCAACTCCTGACGGTACTCCAGCACAGACATCATTTTCCATTGGTTACATTCGCAGTTAGCATAAGTGACAACAGCTAAACTAAAGAGCTGTCAAGGGCGATCGTGTACATTACGAAACATGCAGTGATAGTGCATCGCATCTTCACACCTTGGCTCGACGTTGATCTACGAGAAAGGCAAACTCATTACAAGGATGCAAATCACCGGATCACAATTCTGTCTCACACAAGAGTGCGCACTCTGTCCAGTTTTATTACTGCGCTACTTTGTAAAATATTTTCTGCCGGAATTACTGCCTACATTTTCAAGATAGAGGAAAGGAACATTTCTTCCGAGAGATTGCGATATCAGTTGACCTTCTCTTTTTTTGCTACCGAAATACGTAATTAATTTCAGCCCACTACCCAATCTACTTGGGCCGGGTAGCTCAGTCGGTATAGCGACTGACTACAGGCTGGACGATCCGGGATCGAATCCCGGTGGGGACGAGATTTTCCGCCCGTCCAGATCGGCCCTGGCGCCCACCCAGCCTCCTGTAAAATGGGTACCGGGTATTTCCTGGGGGTAAAGTACGGCCGGGGCGTGCTGCTGACCACTCACCCCCTTCTAGTGCCGAGGTCATGGA
>Ga0123353_10012939_pt1 | contig 11915 bp, 9 predicted proteins | sample TergutLab28metaG_3_FD_92763 | JGI IMG/M metagenome (GOLD analysis project Ga0123353, IMG submission 92763) | Labiotermes labralis P3 segment gut microbial communities from Petit-Saut dam, French Guiana - Lab288 P3 | ecosystem: Host-associated > Arthropoda: Insects > Digestive system > Gut ... | reverse complement strand
TTCGTTGATATGGACGTAGTCGGTGTTATGGCAGCATATGCTGCCATAACACATGCCGCGACTAGCGGGCGCGCGGTGTCGCAGTTGGTTGAGGCACTACGCTACAAGCCGGAAGGTCGCCGTTTCGATTTCCTATGGTGTCAATGGAATTTTTCGTCAACATAATCCTTCCGGTCGCATTATGGCCCTGAGGTTGACTCAGCCTCTAACAGAAATGAATACCAGGAATATTTCCTCGTGGTAAAGGCGGCCGGTGCCTAGGGCTGACAACCATACTAACTTCGTGTGTCGACTGTCTTGAAATCTGGGAGTTTCAACCTCCTGGAACCCTCAGGGCCTGTCCAGGCCTGTAATTGTATTGTTTTACTCTTTACATGCTGCGACTTGGTGCAGATAATGAAGCCTGACTAACGCCGACTGGTTCAGTTCTATGCCACACGACAACCACCAGTATTGAGCATCTGTCACTCTCCTTCTTGTTCGAATGTTAGTGCATTTAAGCCGAAGCACTCGAACCGACCCTGACCAGAGAATATCAGTGGTTTCCACACACTATAGGCTACCATAAACCTTGTCTCCCAAAGCGTCGGTATCTTGGGATGTCATCGGGCACCTCTATGCATGTAACGCGGGTTATCGCGCTCTCTGTGATGACCCCCGAGTTCATTAAGTCACGGAAGTGAGTCCCGTGCGATAATTTCCCGGCGCTGATTCCAGCAGCGGGTAGCTGAAGAACATAGCGCCCAGTCGCTCGTTCGTTCAATTAGGTAAATGAGGCCCGACATGGACGACGGGGTGACCAAAATAGGGAACACGTGTAGAAACTGTTACTTTCTTCATCGGTGTTGGAATGAGTTCGTGCAATGAACAGTGGGGAGAAGCTGGCGGCAAATGTTGGGACTCCTGTGGTCATATCAAGACCGTTACCAGGACAGGTAATGTACGTACAACGTAACATTGAGAAGGTTTCGTGCAGCCATTGTTGTTGTAGAAGAGCAATAAGTATTACATATTCTGAGTGTGTGTTTGTAGCCATGTTTTCATTTGTGGCCACATTATCTCATAAACGGCACCATTAAAAAAAATTATTGAACAAAAATGTTTGTTTTGATTCTCTCTAGAACTTGTGTCTGAAGCATTTCTAATTCTAAGAACTGAGAGAGATATAATAATAACTGTATATTGGTCTTCATGAAAAGTGCCCGTTATTATGGTCACATTTTAATGAAATTTGAATTTTCTCAACAGATAATAGAAAAGTATTCGAATATCTAATTTCATAAAAATCCGTCCAGTGGGAACCGAGTTGTTCCATTTGGAAAGACGGACGGACGGACAGACATGACGAAGCTAACAGTAGCTTTTCGAAAATTTGCGAATGTGCCTAATGAGGAAATTGTGCGTCTATTAAGACGTAAGTGTGGCGTTAAAGTAAAGTTCCACGCATTCCGGCACTATATAGAATGGAATACGCAGCTTCAAGCTCCAGCCACATTACCTCCGACATTCCACATATCTTCCATTCAGATTTTCCCACATCCAAAACGCTATATGCATTTGTTTACGCCATCTAAGCCACATGTAGAACCTATCGTTATGTGTCTTGATTTCTCGTGGGCCACCAAAACAACACTAGGCGCCATATTTAACGCACTGAGTGCCTCATTTTGTATTACTGTACACTAAACTGACAAATCCACTCATTCATTTTTGGTCCACATATTCCCGAATATTTTGTTGTCACGCAAAATAATGATGAATGAGATAACTTCTCGAATGGCGTATGGAGGATCCGCAGCAAGCAAGATTCGATGGATCTGTAAGAAGAAACAAATATTATCTCATACATTAGACAAGGAAAGCTACGATGGTTAGAACAAGTGGAAAGAATGTCAGGAGGAAAAAATCTGAAGAAAGGGTCTAAGAATATCCCAGAAGGAAATGTTCCACTGGAAAACCAAGAAAGAAATGGTTGGAAAATGTTGAAAATGATCTGAAGAAAATGGATTTTAGAGACTGGAGAAACATAGATAGGGACAGAGAGGCCTGGAATTTGGTCGTGTAGGAGGCCAAGGTTCTGCATATACAGCAGAGCCGTTGAACAGAGAGAGAGAGAGAGAGAGAGTGTGTGGGGGTAATTTCTCAGGTCATTCCATTGTTGTTTTCTTCAAATAAAGTACATAAATAAACGAATAATGAGAATGTGCTGTAGGCTGTCAAGCTTCATCTTCAAAATCATTAATGGACTCAGATTAAATGGGGTATTGTGATGTTTAAACAAACAGAAGTGTCGCTTGCTGAATTAATTCTTCGTTCGAGTCCTTACGTGTTCATACAAACCCTACTTCATACGAGAATGCAAAAATTCAGTCACTAAAGTGCAACGGGATGGCGACGGACGACAGAGGATCGGAGATAGATTCCCGATAGGGAGATAGGTTGGTTACATGTTTCGCTTGCCTAGAGCAACCATACCGGTTCTAGAGTCAATCCAGCACTTACCCACCACACATCGGGGCGCTTTCCCCAGTGGGTACATTGGCCGTTGCGTGACAAAAACCACTCAACTACATCATTGTGCCGAAATTAGGAACAAGTGGAGCTATTCCCCCCACCTTCCTCACTGCACAACAGCCCCTAGTTGGCCAGGACCTCCTCATTATCGACGCTTCAAAGTCACATTCGTTTAGACACACCATATTCGGTAGGACTACTGTCGCAGAGACCTCTACCTGACAGCACACGGCGCTTACAAGAGACAGACATCAATTCCCCCGGCGAAATTCGAACTCGCAATCCCAGCAGGCGAGTGGCCGCAGACCCACGCCTTAGAATGCGCGACCAATGCGATCGGCACAAGTGGAGCTACACCTCCACTGAAACATATGTCCCCACAACGATCGGTGACATGAAATGCCAGTTCATGTATGGCCCAATGACCCCCAGCCCTCTCGATACAAAAGCACGTGGCCTTACGCCCTCGACGTTGTTAAAGTTTATGGCTGTTTGAGGTTTCTAAACCTCAGTCTCGCGTTATGTTGTGCTTGTCGTAAAATAATCTGTGGGCCTAGAGTGATATAACAATTTTGTTCTTCCCTCTGGTTTTCCAAACTGAAAGCGTCTTTTCCTTTGTCTGTTGGGATACTAAGGGTAAATTTTAGGGAGTTTATGTCTCCTAATACACCACCCAAAATACAGGGTGATCTTAAAAAATATATATAATATAAAACGGCGGTATCTCCTGAACAAATGACTGTATTGCTACAGTTCTTCCGCCATTCTGAAGTCACACATAACAATTAGTGTCACGTTTCAATAAAATTCCAGCAGAATTAGTTGTTTCAGTTCACCCAAGTGTTTTTGGCTTTGATCAGCAGAGAGCCACAGAAAGTTTTCCAACAAGCTGCGATTGTCGTCCTGCCATGCCAGCATAGTATCTGAAAATTAAACGTGGCGATTGCAATCCTGTAGGAATAGAGCTCACAAAATTTAGGGCCTACACTGAAATGTTGCACTAAATCGTGGGGCATAGGCTTTAAAATGGCGCATAAATTGCAGCTATGTAACACTTCCTTTAGGTTATACAACCATTTGTTATTTTGTAGTTACTTGTACAGGTACCGAGTTCACAATGATCTTGCATGTAGGTTTAACCTTCAAATCCTAGCGATTACTTTACGTAACACCAGGTTTAACATTCAAAAATTCTACATTGTGTTCGCATTGCGTTTATGTGTTTTGTACGATCCCACAACCAACAGCGACTTTTGCCTTACACATTCTTAGCAGAATGGTTTTGTATAACTGAGGTTGCGAGTGTTTACTGTGCGGTAAGCACTGATTCCTTATATAAAACAGACACGTTAATCTTTAAAGGTTTAAGTAAGAGGAAGTCAAATTGTCCTCGTGCACGTCAAGAAGGCATATGGCGAATGGAGGTATAGATCCGCACATTCTTAATCCATGCGCTTGATGGCAAGTGAATCGTCAGCGTCACGCTGCGGCCGATGAAGGTCTATCACAAGTTGAAAGTCACTTGTCCCTACCGGGGTTCGAACCCGGGACCGTCCACTCCGTAGCCAGTAGATATACTGACTACACCGTCCCCGCCCCGCACTCTAACCGATACAGATAATCTGTGAGCACAAAAGCGCACTTCGTTTCATTGTTTTGTGCTTTGCTTCTCAAAGAAAGAGGAATGACTAGGTAAAGGTATAAAATTTTCTCTGTACACACGATTTAGAGGTGAAGGGTGAGTGCAGGTATAGCTCCACTTGTTCGTATCCTAGGCACTTGGATGGAGATGCTTCACGGCCCCAATCGTTTTATCCCCGGGCAATAGTCCTATGTTATTTGACATGTTTTATAAAGGCTTGTAAATGCGACTTGAATTAGGTTCAGGGGAAGGTCAAGGATTGATAAAGAAGCAAGTAGTAGTGAAGGAATTCCTGGAACCAAAAAATTTCTTGCGAAGACAGACTGCGCAACTAGAGAAGAATACGCAAAATCTCCCGTAATCTGACGAAGATATAAATTACAGAATGATGCCTCGCGTTATCATCCAAGCCACATCAGTCCCTTACAACGAACGCGTTTTGACTACGAATAAAAATTGTGGTCAGGATGCGAAGACTAAATGATAGTATAGCAACCTGACTGTAGAAACTCATTACATCCCAAAAAAAAAAGTCGATTTTCCTTATTTAACTTTCACATATGACAAATTGGCTTTCCTATTTATTCGACAATACTCAAATTCGCTATTACCACAGTAATATAGTATGAAGATAACTGAACACACAGTGCGTGGAATGTTAAGTGTTCACGGCCGCGCTCACAACAGCCCGATACGAGATCCTACCCTGACACAACGTATCCGTACAACAGGGATGCACAAATTCTGGGAAACATGAAGTCAGTGCGACTAAACAATTGTACTGTGACACCTAATATTTGTAGTTACCTAGTACCAGAATTGCTTGTGGTCACTAATTCTGGTGCCAAAAAAGTTTTAGATGATTCCTGGATTTTTGGAAAATTAGTGTACACCTCTCATACAAGGTTTTAAATTTTCATGGCGGCGATCACTTAGATATATTTCCTCTGTGACGTGACACCGTACAGTCCTGTACGTGATCATCAACTTTTTTGTAGCCCCTAATGAGCCATCACTTCCATGTTGGTCCACACCTGTATTTCCACATAGGCCTAATTTGGCCACGGCCGAAACTAATCTCTCCAGTTATGAAAAGTGATACAGAGCGTTTCTCCTAAACACCGATACCCACCCACAAGACTATGCGACTTTCCAATCACACGCATCCATTCCCCGCCAACTCGTCGTATTCATTTAATATCTCACGCTTCACTAAGTGTCTGTCACAGGAGCTGTTTCATTGTAAGCACCTCGTTCATTGCCGTTGGACATTGTCCATTGTCTCGGCAGCAATTTATATACAGAATGTTCCAAAAACCGGCTGTCCGGTCATTCGTAAAATTAATATACAACAAAGCCTGATTGTATCTGGAAAGTTTTGAAATGCGGTGCTGGAGAAGGATGAAGAAGATCATTTGCACCGATCGTGTGAACAATGAATAAGTATTATACAAGAGCAGAGGATGAAAGGAATATGACACTTACAATAAAACGAAGTAAGGATAACTGGATTGGCAATATCTTGCACAGGAACTCCCAATAAAACACGTTATTGAGGGAAAGAGTGAAAGGATTGGAAGGCGAGGAAGAAGGCGTAAGCAGCTATTGGATGACCTTAAGGAAGAAAAAGGATACTGGAAACTGAAAGAGAAAGCACTATATCGCACTCTGTGGAGAACTCGCTTTGGAAGAGACTATGGACATGTCGTATGACACTACGGAATGAATTAATGAGTGAATGAACGAATGAATGAATGAATGAAAGTACGAAAGAATAAATCCTGATGGTTCCAGTAGATAAGCCCTTCTCTGTACCCCTACGGTTATTTTGACGTAATGACGGACGTACAGGAAACTTCTCAAACGTCCTGTAAAACAAATCGGCCTATGACTCAGAACTCTGTTTCCAAACCTTGCTTTCATGGAAAAACCCCTGAAGTAATGTTTCGTAATATGAATACCGCCTACCTACGAATACGTTTACAGGCCCGAAAACAAAGTAGCAGGTCCTAGCGCACGCTGATTGCTCCATCATTGTCAATAGCTGCAAAAAAAAAATTACACAAGTCCCGGATATTTCGAGGGACATTTGAAATTTTTCGCGGTGTTTCAAAATTTTTATATATTTATTCCATGGCTTCTATTCGGAAAACTGTTTCGGAAACACTGTCCCAGAGAATGCCTTATGTTCAAATCAATATGCGTATTACAGGCACACGTAATAACAGTCTATTTGCTTGCATATATTCGACCTATACGGGATAGTGATTAACATATGAGAGATACAGTAACTGTAAGAAGCTGTACCACACCTCAAGTCCAATTCCTTGCAAGCAGCCAGTGTGTTGATTATGAAAACTATATATTTTGTCCATGTCTGCGTCAGCCTGTGTTCAGTCCAGAAGGGTGATATTGCTTATGGAGCGTGCCCAGGACAATAAGCTTCCTGCAGTTCAAATCCTTATGTCTTTCTTTTTCCCCCCATGCACAGTTCACCCTCACTATACACCCCCAATATCTGCAAGTAAAGCAAGGACTCAGCAGATCAAAATTGCTTCTCAATCATATACAACATCAGCAGCCCTGACGTCATATGTATGCAGATGAAAAGGGAGGGGGAGGGGGATGAAGAGGGTGGACACAGCATCCCCAGCACACATCTGTGTGGCTTGCATCAGATTAAAATCCAAGCCATCCCCTGCATTAGTATTTTTTTTTTTAGCCAGACCATTGGACCAAACCTCAGCATAGGCACTGCACTGCTATTATTTTCGCGTTTTTCCATCTCTGTCCGTCATATTGCTACCTCTCACACCCCTGCTGCCTTTTGTACGTACGCCGCAGTACAGGCCAGCTGTTGAAGTGCTATATACATAATGTGAGACGCTGGGAAACGCAAATTCTTTCCTCTGTGCTCGTAAAATTACAAAGATTCTTTAAAATCCCCCATGTCATATTTTTTGATAATTTACTAATTAGAAACCTGTTGTTGTTTTAAAGGTGATGTTACGCTGTGACTGGTTTATTAGCTCTTTACTGAGCAACTGCAGACAGCCGAGACAGCGCTTAAAGTGTTGTGATTGGGCTGACAGCAGGTCGATCCGGGGTTTGAATCCTGCCCGAGGAAAGAAGCTTTCATGTTTACAGAATGTCCAGCCCGACTCGCAGGCCCACCAAGTTTCCTATTCAATGGGTACCGCGGTTCTTTCCAGAAAGCAAAGCTCCCAGAGCGTTAAGATCACCAATCACTTCCATCTAGTGCCGAGGTAGAGAATGAGTGGAGCTAAACCTCTACTCCAAATATGTATTCCTGTCATGGAAAAGGATATCTTTATATTGTTTATTGCGAAACTTCTCTCAAGTATTAGGGCCCGTGATTTACGTTGACAAGGTGCTGTGTTTGAAATTTACCTAAAATCAAGCTATCCTGACTGAGGTTTATTGTGGTGTTTCTAGGACCATACAGGCAAACTTTGCTATAGCCCCTTAAATTAGGCCACGACCACTCTCTACCACATCTTTACCAAGTTACAATCCAGTGTCATCCAGACTCGACAATATCCACTCTCGGTTACTGACAGCATCATTATGTAAACCGGAATTAAGTGATCCATATGACCCCTACACAGTTCGTTAAAGGATTCTTTGAAGTTGACTTATGTGGCTTTACTAGTATGCGACTTATATAACAATTTTTCTAGTACCTTGTCAGTCTGATAGCATCCTTGTATATAGGCCGAAACATGTTGCAGCTACATCATACAAAATATAAAAATTATTCTTATAATAAAACCAACTAGACGCACTAATTTCTAAAATTTATTATTGAAATAAAATTCTACATGTTTCGGACAGTTCCTCTGTCCATCATCATGAGTTTTTCACTGCACACACAGCAACGGTATATCTCATACAGGATCAGGATGGAACTCTGTTCCATCCTGATCCTGCTCGCAAGCTGTCAGCAAACCTGTATGACATATACCATTGCTGTGTGTACAGTGAAAAACTCCTGATTATGGACAGAGGAACTGTCCGAAACATGTAGATTTTTATTCCAAAAATAAGTTTTAGAAGTTGGTGCGTCTAGTTGGTTTTATTATAAGAATTTATCACGATGCACGGTCACATGAACGTCAAATAAAAATAGTCGTGATAGAAGGCGACTATCGTTACGTGACAGTATTATATTTAAATAACACTGTGAAATACTAAAACAGACTTCAAAATTTATAAATCTTTCAAAAGTTGGTCCCATTAACACAAATTTTAACCCAACAAAAGTGCAGGAACGCGCCAGAACAAAAACTCATATTAATAGCTCAGCTTTACCGACAATTTAATGTGAGAGCCAAACTGGACAATGGAGATGTCAAAACCAGAACTGTCGAAATGAAATTTATGAGAAGAATGACGAAATGCAATTGGCTGAACTTGAAAAGAAAAAATTAATAGAGCTAAAAGCAACTCGTAAAATTCGCAATAAAAGACCACGTGGATCCAACAAGTTGGCAGAAAGCAAAGAAAGAGGCTGATTGAAATACTGAAAAATTACAAACCTCCTTTGTATAATGTACCTACAAATGCACAACTGATCAACAATTTATTATACCGCTCTATATTACACTGCCCTATATGTTTCGACGTTATTGTGTCATCTTCAGGGAGCTCGTAGTCAGTACTATAGAGCAGTATAATAAAATGTTGATGAATTGTGCATTTGTTGTACATTAGACAAAATACAAACCTCGCCTTGAAAGAACTGAAAAAGGCATGTAAAACATTAATGAATGAGGCTGCGATGGACGGACTGACTGGCTGACTCGCTGGCTAACTGGTTGACTGGCTGGCTGACTGACTGACTGACTGACTGGCTGACTGGTTGACTGAATGGCTAGCTGACTGGCTGGCTAACTGACTGACTGACTGACTGGCTGGCTGACTGACTGGTTGACTGACTGGCTGGCTAGCTGACTGACTGGCTGGCTGGCTGACTGAATGACTGACCGGCTGGCTGGCTAGCTGGTTGGCTGACTGCCTGACTCGCTGACTGACTGGCTGAATTACTGGTAATAATGATGAATAGTTGGACGAGGATGGAGGATGATAATGTTTAAATGACCAGTCAATCGCACTGCGAAACAAATAATGTACCATAATTACTAACAGCCGGGATCAGAGTCCTTGTGAATCTGATAGTCGCTCAGCTGACGAGAGTACATATCGTGCTTTACGGAAACCGAAGTTTGACTGCCATCGCCAATGGACCCTACCCTCAGCCAGTCCATTTTAGTCCACTCCGTCACACTACATTTCTTTAAGATCTATTACAACAATAGACCTACTGCCTATCTACAATCACGTCTCCCAACTAATATCTTCTAGGCAAGTGTCGTTCATCCCAATATTCTTTTACTAATTTCTACCTAAGACTAATGTGGAAATTTACAGACGTCGCTGTCGGACATACAGACACGAACTTTCTGTAGAAGTTAGCCTATTCCTGGCCGCATTTCTGGAGCAGCTCAACACACAAACAGCCCAGGCACTAGCCCAGTCGCACACAACTCCCAGGTGCCAGGTCGCCCCGGCGACTAAGTTTATACGGTGGCGCGTATGTTTGTGGATCTTCAGCATGGAACATGTTTCACGTCTCCTTTCCAGTGGCTGGAATTTAGAGGTGGCTACTACTTTCTCTGTTGGAGAACCGCGGTAGCACAGTGGTTAAGGTGCTGTGCTACAAATCGGAAGGTCGCTGATTCGATCCCAGCTGGTGTCACTGGAATTTTTCATTGACATAAAATCCTTCCGATCGCACTATGGCCCTGGGGTCGACTCAGCCTCTAAGAGAAATAAATACCAGGAACATTTCCAGGGGGTAAAGGCGGCCGGTGCGTAAGGCTGACAACCTTACCACCATCCTGTGCCGTTGTCATGAAATCTGGGAACCTTAACTTCCTGGAACCCTCTGGGCCACTCCAGGCCTGTAACGGGATTGCTTTACCTTTACCTTTACTATTTTCTCTCTCTTTATTTTAATCTGTGTACCCAGGGGCATTAGCCTATTCCTGATGGCGGAGCTCGCGCAGTCCAAGACCCAGACAGCGCCGCACGCATAAGCCTATTGTTGACAGCGATGCTCGCGCAGTGCAAAATCCACATGACCTTCAACCTTCAGTACAACTAATTTCAAATCAAAATTCGAACCCAGGACAGCAGTGACTATCGTTAGCCCTGTTTCGACGACGATCAGCTCTTCAGGCGACCGACTGGCGGTTCCTGGTTGCCCACATTACCACATGGGGTCGAGGTGCCCCACAAAACCCCCGGAATCCCTTTCCCCACAAAAAAGCCCTCATACTGACTAACCCTCAATACCATAATCCCAACCAACTCACATCCGCAACCAAAAACTCACCCCCAACCTTCTCTCTCACTCCCTCCCTTCTTTCACTCTTTTATATAAAACACCCCTTCCCATTCTCTATCCTATCCCCTGATGAATTCAACCCCTCTAACCATCCATTAGTACAGAACCTTACAAAGTGAAGTAACTCCATACATATTCACGGCAACACACTTGTTAAATATCTCTGTACCTTCACATAAAGTAATCTGTGGACCCACGCCTGATGCTGCCATGGACACATCAGCAGTGCATAGTGATAAAACGATTTCCACTCTGGGAAAAGCCAAGTGTTCCAACTTAGAGACAAAGAATGTGTCAATGTACTGACTATCAGATCTATCGCATATGTCTGTGAGCGACGATAGAAGAAAAAGAAACAACAGCGGTATGAGGATTAGGAAGAGACGCCCAAATGCACCTCCACTCTTCTACTGCGAATTTCACATGAAGCAACGCAAAACTGCAATCGTGTCTTCGCACTAACAAATAAAAAGGCTAAGCACCTGAGCTATGGTGTTTTTACATGCGTATTTGTCCTTGCTGTCCCCTGGCACACTTTCAAAAGAAATCCAACGTCCCATTCACAACCAATCATAATTTTCTACCTCCATCACACGAAGACTCGGAAAGAAATTCATTTTTTAAAGTCTTCTTACTAAATCTGTAAAACCTGTGCCCTGAAACACTACTGAATTTTTATATACAACTATAATTACATTACAGAATTCTCCGTAACGTGACGACTTTGATAGGAAAAGTACCAGGCGAAAATCAAATAGATCTACGCTGTAGAATAACCAAGTTCTATACAGCTGTAATGACGTCTATCAGAAACACATTCACCCACTTCTGAGAGTTGACTATGGGGAAACCTGTGGAAGGCAGACTGTACGTTTAATAGCCTTGTTCTAAGCTATGTACTACCATGTACTGTACTGTACACTGTGCAGACAGCGAATTGTGGAATACATTCCGTACAGATTTCCATCGCTAAACTTTAAATTCAACATAAAATTTCAAAACTTCCATTATTTGAAATGAACAGTTCCGCATGCACAGGGACAAACCTAAACAACAAGATGGCTACTTTCGGTACAGATTTACGTTTGCATTTGATCAAAAAAAATGTGTAACGATACTTCAGTTCCAAGCTACAAACATTTTACCACGTAATTTAATTAGCGCGTGTATTTAGTTTAAAATCTGTACATCTTTAATACATATTTCAATAAAGGTTGACCAACTAGATGACACTTGCTTTATTATCTACTGCTCAACATGTTTCAGACGTTAATACGTCCATTTTCAGGAGCTTGCGACTACTTGTTGCGTTGTGTAGGCTGACTTGAG
>Ga0123353_10012938_pt1 | contig 11915 bp, 4 predicted proteins | sample TergutLab28metaG_3_FD_92763 | JGI IMG/M metagenome (GOLD analysis project Ga0123353, IMG submission 92763) | Labiotermes labralis P3 segment gut microbial communities from Petit-Saut dam, French Guiana - Lab288 P3 | ecosystem: Host-associated > Arthropoda: Insects > Digestive system > Gut ... | reverse complement strand
TCTGGCGGGGAATATATAAGCTCCGCCGTTAAGAAAGGCAAAGAAATCATGCCTTTTCCGGCGTATGACTCGGTTCGTGAGGGCGGGTCGCTTAAATTGACGCCAAAAGACGGCGGACTGATTGTAAGGATGGACATAAAAACGGGCGGATACATTGTTTTAGACGGCGACAGGCCCTTATCGGCGGAGCTTCACAGGGCAATTTACGCGAAACGCAGGGATATAAATTATATCATTCACTCAAAAGACATGGATACCCTCGCGGCGTCCCGGACCGGAGCCGTTTTAAAGCCCCTGCTTGACGATTTCGCCCAGATTGTCGGCGTGACATTGAGGAATGCCGAATTTGACCCTAACAATACGCTTAAAACGGCAAAAAAGGTTGTCAAAAAATTAAAAGGCCGCAACGCGGCGCTTTTAAAAGACAACGGCTCCATTTGCGCGGCGTCGGACAGGCATAACGCGGAAGCGATTCAAATGGTTGTCGAAAAAGGCGCGAAAACATATCTGGCGGCGGCTTTAGCGCAAAACATGAAGCCCATTAACCCGGTTGAGGCAATTTTGATGAGGCTGATATACCAAAAAAAATATTCAAAACAAATATAGGTAAATAGATTTGCGCGCCTGAATCCTATATCCTAAAAAAACCCCACCCGGATATGTTTCATTTCCGAGCGGGGTTATTTTATATGGTCATACTAAAATGCGGAGCATCCTGAATCTTATTTTAAAAGGTTAAGGAAAACAACCATAATAGCGTAACGGAACCAACAGATTGTGCATCTGATGAAGTTATGCTTTTCAGCGCAGATGCAGTATTCCGTATAGCAGGAAATCGGAAGCTTTGAAGGCGTTTGCGAAACCGTAAGCGTTACCGTGTTCGATTTGCAGCTCGCATATTCATCGGTGCTTTGAAGAACCGCGTAAACATTATGCGCCCCCGAAGTGTCGAACGCAACTTCCGCTACAGCCACGCCGCTCGCGTCCACGACTGCGGTTGTGATAAGCTTTGCGCCATCATAGAAATTGACAATCCCGCCGATGTCGTCAGGCGTAACGTTTGCCGTAAGTATAACATTTCCGTTCAGAAGAGGAGCGGTTTCCGATACGCTCAGAGCAATCGACGTTACATATTTAACGGTATAGTCCATTATAGCGCTGTTAAGCGGGTCGAACCTGCTGTCGCCTGAATATTTGGCCTGAACGGCATATGTGTTGACCGCCGTGAAATCGGTTACCGTTATCGACGCGGAGCCGTTGACGACTGCCGCCGTCCCCTTTAATGCGCCGTCAACCAAGAAGTCCACGGTGCCTGTCGCGCCGGGCATATTCAATGCCGCCGTAAAGGTTACGGGCGTGCCTTCGGCACATTCGCCGGCTGGGTCGGCCGTAAAGGTCATTACGTTAACGATATCTACGTCAAAGACCTGCGTCACTTCAGCGTCTATAGCGCCGCTGACATATACCGCCTTTACATCATGGGAACCGAAGCTGAGGCCTCCCGGGATGTTTATCGAAGCCAAGGTGCCGTCTACCGGAACTGCAGAGCCATATGGCTTGTTGTCAATAAAGAATGTTACCGTGCCGCCGTCGGCATTCAGCACATCCGCCGTAAATGTGACTGCTTCATCCACAAATATCAATGCCGGGGAGGAAGTTATCAAAATAGCGGGGCGCTCATTCCTTATATTATAGTTAAATTGTACTTCCGAATAAGGCTGGTTGTCAGCCCACGGGTTTGACGGTTCATACGGATTGCCGGGAATGTCATATGCCCAAGCTTCAGAGCCTTCTTGGCCGGTGCTGAGTTTTAGCCTGTAAACTCCGGGATCCGTGGGTTTGCCGTCCTGCCAATCCCAAATATAATTAGCGGGATCGTCGGGATCAAAGCCGGGATCGTCCGTATCAATGGCAGGATCAAGTATCTTGCCCGTGCTGTAAGCGAAATCAATCTCCATTATCCCGTCAATAAACTGCTGCATTTTTACGGAAGTCCTGAGAGAGTAACCCCAAGCGTTGTAATAATCGAACGCATTGTCGCCGAGGGCATTGGGAGGATCGGTATACTTGAAGGGGATTCCGCCCGGGTCAGTGCCGTCGCGATGGAACATCGGGGTTATCTTAATGATATCCGAACCCAGCTGATTGAAAGCGTAGCCGACGTTCATCACAGACCCGGAACCTCTGGATACCGGATAATAGGGCAGAGAACCCGCGGCAAGGAAAGCGTCGTCCACGGACACGCCCGTAACCTCTGTTTTTTCAATATAAAGCGGGTTTATAAAGCTTGCGAATTCCGCGCCGAAGCTTAACACCGCGCCGGCATTTGCGGGGATAATGGCGCCGTTGCCTATAAGCTTGTCAGTCGCGTCCAAAGGCATATCCGGGGCAGCGTTTGCAGCCGCGCCCATCGCCGTGACCTGATTGCCGATTGAATACTTCACGAAAGTATTGCCCGCGTCAAAACAGGGAAGCTTATGGGATTCGCGGTAGCTCTGCAGGCCCATTACGGGATTCCCCGTAAGAACGGCGTTCTCCAGGTTGCCCTCAAGCAGCTTGTAGTTTGTGCTGAGCTTTGTATATCCTGGAGGGATGAGGGTAGCGTAGTTGTTGGTGTACCAGCCGCCGTTGCCGAAATTGTTTATGCTGTTGTCGGCCACGATAATGTTGCCGTAGCCGTCCTTATAGAAGCCGTTGCCGTAGCCCGGCGTGCCTATGGGCCTGTTGCCGGTTCCAGCCGTGTTGGCCTCTTGGTATCTCGACGTCATTACGCTGGAGTCGCCGCCGCCGTTGCCCTGCCTGTAAAGATTGACGGTGCCGCCTACAAGCGTGGGGTAATTCTGCGGGGCCCTGGTCGGGTTCGTGTCGTTATAGGTAAAGCCCGCGACGTTGACCTGCCTTGTTTGGCTGTTGTTGACATTGTCTATCTCGGCCCTTATGTTCATCTGGCCGCCCGTCATTATGGTCCCGTCGCTGTGCGCGCCGACTGCCGTCGCGAATGAATACCTGTTGTTGGTCGATCCTGTGTTGTTGCTCCTCGCCTGGGCGTAAAGGTCAAAGAAGCCGCCGGTCATATAGAACTTCGAAGCGCTGCCGTCCATAAAGACGCCGTATACGTGCGCGGCGCTCCTCTGGTTGTCGGAGCTGCCGTGCCTGGCGCTCGCGGCTACCCTGTTCGTGCCGTTTATCCAGTATGTCACGCCCGAGCCGGTCTGGTTGATGCCCCTGAGGTTGAAGGTTATGCGGTTGCCGGGCTTGCCGCCGGCGGCGCCGTTGGGGCCCAAGTCGCCGCTCATGTCTAAATTGAAACTTACGCCATCGATATAAAGGGTGCCGCTGTTTGTGATCATGTTCGCGTTTACGGTCAGGGAGCAGTTCTCCCTCGTATCGGTGCCGCTTCCTTCGTCGCGGGCGTTAAGGGGGGGGTTGGTATAGAAGTTGAGGTTCCTTTCCGAATACGCGCCGTGGTTCGCCATAATCAGCGTCCCCTGGTTGTTTATCAGGCTAATATTAACGGTTTCAGTGTCACTGCCGCCTGTCTGAGCCCTTCCGTTTATCAGGCTGTGTATTTCAACGCCGTTGAAATCAAGATAAACGGTTTTCCCTGCGGGAATTACCATCTGCCTTTGCGTACTATAATTGTTGATAACAGGAGCATTGTGGGGAACAAGCATGTCAAGCAGCTTGACATAGATTTTGCTCTGCGGCGCAGCCATAACGGCGTTCCAGTTGCCTATGCCCTGGCCGCCGTAGCCCAAAGCCGAATGGCCTACCTCATAATATCCCCAGTCGCCTTCGGTAAGGTAATCGTTATACCAGTCGGCCGCCGTTTTGTAGCCGGGGATGTCCGCGTTGTTGATAAACGGAGCCGCCGAAGCGGGGCCGCCCATTTGCAGGAATACCGCGACAACAGCTGTCAGAGCCAGCGCGGCCACAAGGATATACGACAGCTTTTTGGGGATGTTGCGTGATTTCAATAAACCTTGCATATTATTAATCTCCTTTGCAATGATTTTTATTATTTTTTTCTCAGAATCAACTTGTTGACCCTGTGGAATCCTCGCGGATCCCGTTTTTATCCCGTAAGGGCAGCTTTTCGGGCCGTTCGGCGGCCTTCCGGCTGCCCTTATTCAAAAATTACGGTATTCTGCTGTTAATTAAACAGGAAACTGAAAATCCTTTGGATGAATTCCCAAATCCTCATGAAGAAGGCAACCAGACCGTTCGTCGCAAAGCCCTGAGAGTTCAGGATGTCTGCGAAGTACTTGTCAAGCACTTTCTTCGCGGAGTTCATCAGCTCATTGATGAGCGGCGAACCCGTGCTGGTGAATTTGTTGAAGAATTCCTGTACGTATTTGTTAAGCTCGGCTATGTTGGAAAGTATGATGTCCGTAACCGGCTCGCCATAGAACACAATCGAGTAAATCGCGTAAATCACGCCGTGGGTCGAGTACCTGCCCCAGGCTATCTTGGCAAGCTCGTCGAGCATCGCGTTGATGATTACAGCGTCATTGCCGTTGTAGAGGCTGCTGTTCTTGATGGCTTCCTTGATCGTGTTGAAGTTGTACTCGTTGAATACGGTCTGGATGACTATCTCCATCAAAGCGGTGAAGAAGTCCTCTTTCCTGTCGGCGCTTACCATGACGCCCGTGTCGCCGTTCTTTGACAGGTAAGACTTCATCGTGCCTACCATGAGGGAGTTGAAATCTATCGACGGGAGGTAGATCGGGCCTATTTCAAGGTCTGACGCGAACTGGGTGATAAGCGACTGAAGCGTGATTTCCTTCAGATTGCCGTTCAGCAGCAAGTCAACAAGCCAAGCCAGCGAGGCATCCATATCGTTATCCGCAATCAACCCTGTAAGGGCGTCGTTGTAAATTGGCCTCGCTATGTCGAGAAGGACATAGATGGGCTGCAGGAATACGTTGAGAGAATCGCCCAGCAATCCGCTGTTCACGAAATAAATCAGGTTCGGGAGTATCGCAAGCACGGAGTTGACCGGGTCTTCAAGCACCACGTCGACCAAATCAAGGAGCGGGCCTACTATGCCGGCAACAAGGTTGGCCGGGTCGGAGGCGTATTCCGCCGGGGTCAGAATCGGCTTCGAGGGCACCAGAACGTCGATCTTCAGCGCTTCAAGGAGCGGGATTATGGCGTTCTTGTAGCCTTCCTGGCCTTTTATGAGCTGTATGCCGTTGGTTATGCCGTCAACATCGTCGGCAATCCAAAGGTCTTTGCCGGTGAGGAGAACCTCAAGGATCGGGTTGAGGGGCGCGAGGTAGCCGCAAATCGCCGCCATGAACGCATCCCTGTCGCCGTCTTCGAAGTCAAAGACCTGGGGTTCAAACAGCGGAGCCAAGTCAAGGTCGGTAATCGCCCCTAATATGTCGAAGACCGTCATAAACGTATCCGCATTGCTGCCTTCAAGCAGGCCGGAGATCATATCCGTAAGCATATAGAGATTCTCTTTGCTGTACAGCGTATCGCCGAACGTGAGGTTGATAAAGTCGTTGAGGCTGTTCTGGCCGAACAGGAGCTGCATGAGCTTGTCGATGAAGGTGTCAATGTGGTTGACGGTGTATTTCGCCATCGCCTGCGTCCATATCGTGCTGTAAAGCAGCGGGGTATGGGTGGGAAGGCGATTGTCGCCTACGTAGTTGTAGGAGCCGCCGCCGTCAATGACATCGTCGAGGTAGGGCCATGTGACTTTCAAACGGTTGATCGTTTCCTCGGTAGCCCTGTCGCCCTTATAGAAGCCGTCGGGGTAACCTGCGGCAGTCTTGGGGGCCAGAAGCTCGACAAGGGCGGAAATCGCATCGTCCCTGCTCTGCGGCGTCGCGGTGATAGAGTTGAGGAGGTCTGTCAGCATATCGCCTGTGGGCGAAGTGTCGTGGGGTATGCCGACGTCAACGACCTGGTTGAGAGGCGGCGCGTTCCTGCCGCCGTTGAGGAGGTAGTTGAGGAGGCTGTTGATGGCGTTGGTGTTCAATTCAAGATTCTCATCGGATATTATCTTCTTGATCTTCAGTTCGTCGGTGAGGTTCTTCTTGTAAACAACTTCGTCAACCTTGGTAACGGATATAGCGCCGAACAGCGCGACGTCCGCAAAAATCCTGATTACGATGTTTGCCGAAAGCAGGCTGTAGAGGCCGTCGGTCAGCATATCGAATTCAAGGAGGTAGGCGAGCCTGGGAAGGGCTTCCATTAAGGTCGCCATGGGCGCGTTAAGGAATTCTTCCTCAACCCAGTTGATGAGCGGGTAGAATATGGCGTTGATGATGGGCACCGTCATCTTATAGTTGACGTAATTCGCATTCGCTATCAGCTTTCCGCCCTGCATTGACGAGCTTTCAAGCTTGCCTGTGAAGCTGCCGCCGCCGGCGGTGCTGTTGCAGACCGGGATGCTTTCAAACTGCGCGGCAGTAAGAAGCGGGCCGGAATAATTGTTGTCCTGGGTATTATAAGCATTGGACGCGTTGGTTCCGAGATAGCCGAGCCTGCCGGGTATGTTATAGGCCAGCCTCGCGTTTTCGGGTATATCGTACCTTGTGATGCCCGCAGCCTCAAAGAAGGGCAGGATGTAGCTGTTGTAGCCGCGGTTGGGGGCGACGTACGCCCTGACCGCGTCATTTGCCGTGGCAAGGCTCATGACTGTTATGTCACCTGTGGAGGTGCCGTTGACTTCCTTGCCGCAGAAGAGGGCGGGGACAACGGGGCCGAGGGCTGCGAAAACGTTGCCGAGGGCGTAAATGAAGCGGTCCTTCGGGGTCTCGCCGTTGGCAATGCGCGCTTGGGAAACCGGATCGTCAGTGTCATAAAGCCTGTCGATGCCCCAGTCAAGCATGATCTCGCCGTCTTCGGGGCGGGACGGGTCATCCGGGTTTTCGCGGAGCGAAAGCCAGCCGCCCAGCTGATCCCAATACTGGGTGACGCCCATAAGCTGATTATAGACCTCGGGGAATATGTTGCGGTCTATGGCCCTTGCCAATTCGTGGGGCCAGGCGGGAAGGCCCAGCTGCGAGGGGGAGCCGACAGCGGAAAGGCCGCCGCTGGGAAGGAGGGTACTCGCCAAAGCGGCAAAGTCGCCTTCATACAGCTCTTTGTTGATGGATTCGTTGATGTCGTCGCAGACGCCCACGAAAGCCACGTCTATGAGCATATTCAATATGCTGTCCGAATACAGGTTGTTGTTAATGAGGTCTGTTACCAATTCCTTAAAGGTCTGGCCTATAGCGGGCCCTGCGTTGACAAGCGCGGAACCCATAGCGCCCTGGACAACATCCAGCAACGTCGCCATAGCGGCCTGCGGGGTGGCGGGGGCGGCTTCAGGAGCACCCGAACCGCCGAAAGCGCCGGTAAGGTCGCTTATATCGACCCAGCCGAGGAATTTCAGGACATACCTCAGGAATTCAACAAGCACCGCGGCTTTGTCGGATTCTATGATATATCTCTGGCCGTTGGGCAGGTTATCCCATTTGGCAATGACAGGATATTCAGTCGTCACCTGATTGTAAATGCCGGGGCCCGCAAGGGTATACTGGTTAAAAATGCTTGCGTCAAACGGGCCTACAGGCACACGGGTGTCATTCTGCCTGCCGGAGGAGCCTATGGTCATCACGCCGAGGCTGGCGAGAAGGGCCGGGTCAAGGCCCGGGAAGCAGATGTAGCCGCTGTCGCCCGCGGCAGCCGAAATCATGGCTTCAGCCGTGGCACCCGCTATTACGTCGATGGGGGCTGGGGAAGTGGCGTCGTCATCCGCGCCCAAACCGAACTGAGCGGCGATAATGCCGAAGGCCGGGCTGTTGAGGAACTCATCTATGAATTTGATTATGTCGAGAACCTGCTGCTCTGTGACATTGAATTCCTCGCCTATGGTCCTGGCGGCGTCGGCGTGCTTGGTGTAGCGGGTGGGGTATTCGAAGGACGGGTCTGTGGTCGCGTCAAGCTTTTTGTAGCCTTCAAGGCCGTTTGCGCCCACATGGCCGTAGTTGTTGATGAAGTTGCCTATGCCGCCCAATTTGGTCTCGCAGTCGGCATACATGGCGGCAAACGCCGGGGTATAATACCTGGTACCCAATATGGCGTCGCGGCCGGGATAGAATTGGCCTAGCACGCTGCCGCCGTTATAGCCGGGCTGCCAGTTGGGGTTAATGCTGAGGGCTATCTTCTTATAGTTATAGAGATATGCGCGCTCAACGCCTTCATAATTGCCGGCCAAATAGTTGTTCAGGGCATTTTCAAGCATATTGGCGTATTTATATCCGATAACGTCAAGCCAGTCGTTGACTTCCTGAAGGAAGCTCCTGCTTTCGGGATATACCGCGTCGGCATACCAGGCGGCTTTGGGTTCCATCTGATTTGACAACACCCACAAACCCTGGTGCAGCTCCTGCACGTCGTTCTCCATTATGTCGAAGTCATAGTAGCGGAGCCTGGCGGCATTGAAATGCGCGTAGGGGGCAAGGTAGGCGTCAATGTCAAAGCCTGTGCCGGGCATAAAGGGATCGTCAATTATAGACTGGATAGAACCCAGCGCTTCCGCGCGGTACTTGCCGACATCCGCTATGGGCAGCGGGGAATCCGGGTTGTTGTCGAACACCGCCGCAATAGCCGCGTTCGTGAAGTTCTTGATACCGGAAACGTCGCTACCGAAGACCGCAGCATGATAGAAGGTGAAGTAGGTCAGAAGCTCCTGAAGCTCTTCCAAGGTATAATAATCAAGCGTAGCTTCCGGGTAAGTATCCATCAGAGCCTCGATTTTTTCCTTGTATTTTACAAGCTCGTGAAGGTCGAGGTCGTAGCAAAGCTGCTGATACCAGGCGTTCACATCGCTATCAAGGAAGCTGGGGGTATGGGAGGTAAGGTTTTTGTCGATTTCAAGCTTGTTGATGGCGCTCCAGAATATGCTGTCGCCGCTTGCATCCCTGAACCTTCTCCAAAGGGAGTTCACGTCTTTTTTGACCTGGGTCATCCCGGCAACATCGGAAGCGTCGTAGCCCCTGTCGATGAAGCCCTGATAAGCGTCAGAGGTGCGCTCGTAGTCCCTGTAGTCGCGCCACCATTTTACGCTGTTGATATAAGCGGAGGCTTCAGCCGTGCTTGCAAGGCCGAACCAGTTGGTGATCTCATCCGTATAGCGCCAGCCGGCGGCCGGGTTTTCGCCGTTGTAGCGGTAATTGAACGTGCGGATCACTTGGTTGTAAAGCGCCACAAGCTGGGCGTATGTAAGAAGCTCTAAATTTTGGCCGCGGTTCGCGGGGGAAAACACATCCTCATATGCCGCCAGTTTCCACTGGGCGTCGTTTACGGTGTTGAACTCACGCTGGGAGATATTATTCAAGTAATTGCGGTGGCTTATGGTATTGTAAATAACCGCTATCGAAGCGTCAGCCCACATGCCCCAGTCGTAAACAAGCTCTTTTGTCAGGTTGAAAGCCCCGGGTATGGCGGAAACGCTCTGCGGAAGGGACAACAGGACGCTTCTTTCGGTCCTGTTTATCTGGAAGATGGTATCCTTCGGCTGCGAGGGCATATCCGGGACGCCGAACAATGCGCCGTCGTCAAGGGTATTGCCGCAACGGATCCTTTGGGTCTCCGTCGTCGAGTTTTCTTTCAGCACCCACAGTTCGTCCGCGTTGTTCGGGCTGGCACCCGTGGTGTTTGAGGCCAGGCGCTGCATCATGTTGAAAAGGTTGCCGCTGGTGCCGCCGGGCCAGTAGGTGGTGTTGTTCATGATGTTGTACATATTCATCGCAACGGTGAAGGAGACGTTGTTCCTGTTTCTGCCGCTACCGACGTCCTTGTACCTCATGGAACCCGTCGAGGCGTCGCCCTGATTGGTCGTGTAGCCGCTCATCATGGCGTTGTAGAACGCACCGACAACATTCCACTGCGGGAAGCCGATGTTGTCGTCGGTCATCCTTGAGGTATACGCGGGGAAGTTGTCCGAAACGCCGGGAGCAACTCTTGTCGCGTCCGCGAAGGCCATCATTTCATTCGTCCCGAAGGCGAACGAATAGAATCCGACGCTGAATGAAGTCACAAGCAGCGTCAATACAAGGAAAATGCTTAGATTTCGCTTTAAAGGTTTTTTCATTGAAATTTCATCCTTTCTTAAATATATACCTTAAAAGTATACGTAGGTCAAATACCAACGATTCTTTCCGGTTTTCCGGATACCTTATTCGTTGAGCCTATGGAAAACCGGACACAGGCCGCGCCCCCCTTTCTTGTCTTTTCCTGATGTATACCTCATTATAAGTTACACTAAACGGTATACCGCCTATATTACAATTAGAATATTAACACTTACTTTGCAGAATGTCAATAATTTTTGTAAAAAAATTTTTTTTATTTTTTATTTTTTTGCGGCATATTGCACAGTGCATAAAAATAAATGACATTTTTGTGCAAATGGATGAGATTTTTCATACGGCTTTAGCGAGGGGGCGTTCAATTTCCTCGAATACGCTGGCGATATCCTTAAAATCAATTTGTTCAATGGATATCCCGACGCCTTTTTTAAAAATTTCAGCAACATAAGCGGCGTTTTCTTCAAGCACCTCGACAATCCTGACGATTTCCCCCGTTTTCAGCCTCACTTTGTCATATTCTTTTATCATAAACAGCACCTGCTTTCTTAATCAATATGTATTGCGGCGTCCCCTACATGGCGCGTTCTAAATCATTGCCAGCAGTTGGAGCGGCGACGATATAAGCTTTTGCGCCCCCGCCCCGGCCAGTTCTTCGCGCGTCCTGTAGCCCCAAAGCGCGCCGGCGCCGTACATCCCCGCGTTTTCCGCCGTCTGCATATCCACGCCGGAATCGCCGGCGAAAATTATGCCGGAAGGGCGGATATTCCATAAATCCGCTATCCGCAACGCGCCGCCGGGGCCGGGTTTCAGGGGGAATTCGCCGCTGTTCCCTATTATTGCCGAAAAACGCCCCGGGAACAGCCGTTCGGCAATCGACGCCACCTGTTTTTGGGGCTTGTTCGAGTTTATGCCCAGTTTGACGGGCATCGAAGCCAGCCTGTCCAGCGTTTCGGCAACGCCCTCATACGCCCGAGTGAGGGGATCGCCCCTTTTTTCGTATTCCAAGAGGTAATCATTCAGGATTTCACGGACAGTTCCCGGCGAAGCGTTCAGGCGGTGCGCGTTGACAACCGATTTGACGAGGTTTTCCGCGCCGAGGCCGACCATGTTTTTATATTCGCCTACAGGGATCGCGCCACAGCCCCGCCGGGCCAGAACCGCGTCCATGGCCCCCGCGATGTCAGGCAGGGTGTCGGCCAGCGTGCCGTCCAGGTCGAATATTATGCCCTTATATTTATTGTTTATTTTTATAATCCATCCTTATATAAATTTTTGCGAAGCACAAAATTTGCAGTTTGAAAGAATAGCAGCGCTTTGCAAACGCGGCGTAATTTTTCAAACTTCATTCTCCCGAAACCGTCCCTTCGCAATATTCCCCGTCATAACCCGTAATAAGCACATCCTCTATCTTCCCTTTTAAAGGCGCGGCGGTTTTCACCCTGACGGGAGCGTAGGTTTTTGTGTACCCCTGCCAAAAACCGTTTTCCCGCGCCTCAAACAAAACGGGTTCGGTTTTCCCGGCGAGGGCCTCCATTTTTTCGGCGCGTATCTTCCCCGCTATGCCCGCGAGGACGGCGGCGCGGCGGGATTTTTCGGCGTTAGGCAGCTGCCCAGGCATCTCCGCTGCGGGGGTGCCCTCCCTTTTTGAATAGGGGAAAATATGGACTTTGTCAAAGCGCATCTTTTCGGCGAAACGGCAGGTCTCGCTGAATTCGTCCTCAGTTTCCCCTGGAAAGCCGACGATTATATCGGTGGTGAAAGAACAGCCGGGGAAAGCGGAGCCTAATTTTTCCGTAAGATCCCCGAATTCGGCGGCTGTGT
>Ga0123353_10012937_pt1 | contig 11915 bp, 9 predicted proteins | sample TergutLab28metaG_3_FD_92763 | JGI IMG/M metagenome (GOLD analysis project Ga0123353, IMG submission 92763) | Labiotermes labralis P3 segment gut microbial communities from Petit-Saut dam, French Guiana - Lab288 P3 | ecosystem: Host-associated > Arthropoda: Insects > Digestive system > Gut ... | reverse complement strand
TGAATGAAATATTAAAATGGAGCCTTCATGAAATGATAATGCTAGGAGAATACCAAAGTACAGAGAGAAATGCCCATGTCACTGGCACTTTGTTCACCACAAATGACATGCACTGGCGAGGAATAGAACCCAGAGTTCCGTGTTGGGAGGCCTGCAACTAACTGCCAGAGCCATGTCATGAGCCAGAAGCACATGAATTAGGGTGCAGATCTTGAAGGCTGGATGTTGAAACTTCGGTTCCAACATGTGGTGTTCTTGAAGATGTGTGTAAGATTTCAGTCTCTCAGGTTGTTGATCAAAAGTGCAAAAAAATAATATTGTGTTGTGGACTGTTCTGTTGCATTCATTGCTGATTCCATCACTTGACAGGTTGAAGTGTGCTGTGTGCCAGTGTTAGTCCTGTCAGGTATCTGTTGCTGTCCTTGCATAAATAGGCCAAAATTTTTTCCTGCATATGTGATTTAAATCACTGCACTATGAGCTGAAAGGACATGGGTTCGATTTCCAATGGAGTCATTGGGATTTTCATTGACCTAATCCTTCCGGCCGAATTATGGCCCTGGAGTTGACTGAGCCTCTGACAGAAAAGAGTACCAGCGATGTCTCCTGGGAGTAAAGGCGGCTGGTGCATAAGGTTGACAACCTTGCCACTTTGTGTGTTGATTGTGTAGAAATTGTGGGAGCCTCAGCATCCTGAAGCTGTAAGGGTTTGTCCAGGCCTGTAGAAGGAAAGCCGTATGTGAATTAAGCACAGAGAAACTTTAAATGTAGCACATAGATGCTCAGCAGAGTGAAAATATGCAGCAATAATTCATTTGGTTTTTTTTTTTTTTTTAATACAGTAAAATCAACATTCCGATATTGTAGGAATATGGCTGGCCCAGCAGATAATTTGTGAGCGGAGGGAGTATAACATGAAATGTGTTGAAATAGTTGGGGCCATAACTGGCATAGAATATATTTCATTATGCTTTCGACCTTCGTTCATCTGTTTCAGACTGTAGGTTTATTAGTAATGACATGCATTTCACATCATGTTTATCTGTTCATCAATATATTTGGCTTGCTGCAGTATAATGGTGTTATGACAGCTGGTTTCTAGCTGCTCAGAAGTCTTACCTCTACTGTGATCATATATCTGGTCTTTCAAGAAACTGTGTATATGGATATGTTCTCTGTGACAAAACACAACCTCTGGTTTCTGTGGTTTAATGAATTGTCCCAGTAGGGGGTTTTGTATGTACTGTAAAAATACCAACTTGGTGCTAATTGCAAGTAGAATTTTTGAAGTGGCATTTTATATGGTTCTTGTTTTCTTGTGGACAGTACTAACTCAATGTAATATGTTCATAATTATACAAAGGCTTACTGAAATGTTGTACACATTATTTCACAATTGATCGCAGATTGGCTGTTTTTCTGATGTGAGTTTGTTATCAGCTCAGACCAGTGAAGAATTTTGGTTCAGTCAACCTGTGTTGTTGCATGTCTGTATGTGAACTGGTACAGTTTAGTAGTAATCAGGCTGGAAGGGGTTGCAGTGTGATCAAGCTGTGATCAGCTTGTTCTAAGGTATGATGAGCTTGAATTCTTAGTTCTTAGAAACCAAATGTTGGTATAGAGCGAATGTTTGTGTCAGAATTTTTTCACTGAGTTCCTATTTTTCCTCTCAACACTTTAGTTATTTCGGTGTGTAAATATGTTTCTTTTAAGTAGCCAATAGATTACATTAATATTATATTTGGACTGCATTTTAATGCTGTTTTTATTTTTTATTTTTTTCTTCTGGCCTTGGTTCTAAAGTTGATTATTAGGTGATTTGGTCCAACCATTGTTAATGCACTTATTAGTTAATTAATTTGTTGATTTTTCTTCTCTCTCATGAATGTTCCCCTTTTTGGTGACTGGTTGAATTGGACTTCATACCATTGCTGTAAGTATACATAGAGAAGTGTGAACTTTGCATGATCTGTTTATGGAAAGATGTTGCAGTGTCTGCATGCAAGGATGAGTGGGTGTATTTTGGCTTCTCTGTTCATGCTGTCAGTAAAAAGCTTAAGGTGAATGTGTGTAAAATGGATAACTGTGCTGGCAGAGTTTTCTGTATTGCTTGTGCTTCCTGCTGTTTGGAGTATAAGTGTGTGTGTCCTTCTGTTCTTGCTATTTTGTTTTAGAAGTTTCTGTTTTGCATGTTAATGAGTGTTCTGATGCATCACATCACACGTGTAAGCATGGTGTCTAACCTGCAGTTTATAATAACCAGTTATGTGGAGGATACTAAGAACAAAAAAAATATATAAACTTGAACACAGGAATTCCACTGTCGTGTATTTTTCTCCCGCATTTGTTCTTCTTGTAAATTGTGATTTAAGTTTGTTTTCCCCAATCAGTCTGTATCAAGTATGCTTAATAAATGGACAGTAATTGTAAAATATTGGAAGCTGATGGATGTTGAATCTTTAGCCCTTGTGGATTCATTAGTCTATAAAAAATGAACATGGAATTTCTTTTGGAAAATGTTATAGGAAGTTTATTTATGACAAGCATCAGTCCAGCAAAACATCTGTAGTACAGTCATGTTAATTTCGTAGAATTTCTGCATGAATTGTGTGACACAGTATTACTGTAGAAGATAGTTCCTTTCTGTGAACCTTCTGGTTTGTAGAAATTAATATTTCACCACTACCTTGGAATCATTACCATTACCATTAATGTAGTGGTGGAAGTGAGGAGCACATAAGTAGTAAAGGGATCCACAACATCACAAGCCAGTTCTAAAGTAATTTGTTACTCTGATACTGGTGATGAAATGGTGTCCTATCTTGTGCGCTGTGTAACCTCAATTCATGAAACTTTTTTTTTTTTGTATTACTATATTACTGCCAGTCAGAAGCAAAATGTTCTGTTTTAGAATTTGAAAATTTTGGGAGTTTACTTGCTGAAGGGATTAAAAATTTCATACACCTTCCCAAGTTATAACTGGTTGTGGAGAGGAATCAGTAAAATTTTTTGTCAAGGGTTTTGCCAGATGGCAAGAGCAGGTGTCATAGATGTTCTCAAAAAACATTTTGTCATATGTTATATAAATATGAAACTTAGTTTTATGTTAATATGTATATTATCAATTAACACTAAAATGAAATATGCAATATATATCAGAATATACTTTGGTATACTTTTTATCACATAAAAAGAAAATATACTGTACTGAATTGAACTGCCAGTACCATTGACTGTGTTATCTAAGTTGAATATGTAGGTTGATCAGCTTGCAGTTAAATCCTTTACATTAGCACACTTTACAAACATTGCCACTTTCATAAACATATACTGACCAGGATTGTGAGCCAGTGTTTGTTGGTTCGTTCCACATGTATAATGTCCTTATATAATGGAAAAAATGAAAGGTATGATATATGCATAGAAACCAGTAGCAGATGGCATAGGTAAGAAGTTGAGACTGCAGTTCAGTTGCATGTGGATTTCATGGACGTATTGTCAGTTCTGTTTTATCTTTCAAGTGAGGGATCTCTGCTTGAGCGTAGTTGTTTATTAACTCTTTGGAAATGTTAGCGCATAAATAAGGAAATGAAGAAGGTGTAGTAATGTCCAGAACTTATGCACAAGATATTTTCCAAGAAGTGTAGGTGTTGGTGTTAGACTCCTAAAAAGTGTATGCTGGTGAGCTGTGAGTTGTGAATGTGGACATTGTCAGGTGAAAAGAGACGTTCCTTTTGTGTGTGTATGGCATTTACTTTTATGGCATGTATGGTCTCTGTAATGGCTGCATGGGATTCATCAGTGGAATAGATGCGTGAAATAAACTCACAGGTCCATGCAGCCCGTAACGCAGTGAAGAAAGTCGTGGCACAATCTCTGGAGACGATGTGCAAGTGAGTTTGGGCTTATTTGTGAGTTTGGCTGTTGATAAGTGTTATGGTTCAACTAATTACTTAACATTAATACAGCAAGCTATAAATAAACATTTTCTTACTCTGAACATATTGCGGCCATGGAAGTGGCAGTGTGTATTTGCCGTCGTTGAAAATGTTATGTTCATACTTACTTCACATGTCTGCTGTCTGTCACTTTCATACTAAAATAGCTTATTGACATCCCTTAAAGTAGATGATTTCTTATTGTCAGCTTATTTTGTGCCTGGCACTATTCATCTAATGATTTAGAATATATGCAGGAAAATCCCCACAGCTGTTAGCCTGGGCTGAATGAGGGAAATCTTGTAGAATTTTTGTTCCAGGGCTTGAATTCTAAGAGAAGCGACATAATCAATATCAAGACACTTAACAGAATAAGGACACTGAAAATATTGTTAACTAAACTATCTTGGCTTCCATCTTCTTTGTCGTGTCACTTCTCACAGTCGAGAACATTGTACTGTAGGTGTGGACATAAGGGATATAGTCTGGAATGTTTTGACAGACTGGTATCAGGATCTTTTATAAATATGTAGACTGCTGGGTGAGAAAAAGGTAGTGTTGTCTATGATAAGCACTCTTAAATGCCTGTGGGATCAGGCAGCACGTATTCAAGGTCAGGTTTTGTGAAGTGATTTTATTTTATAGCTTTTGTGACTTTTTTCTTCCCCTGAAAAGCACCACAAATAACCATCTGGTAAAAGAAACTTCGGCTGCATTGCCATTTTGCAGTTTATAGAGAAAAGTAAAAATTTCATCTCCTGTAAAGCCATAGTTGTTCAATCCATAGTTGTTTGTCTTTCTTTTATCTGATTATATTTTCAGACAGAATGTGAAATGTTTGCATTTCAGTCTGTTGCCTATTTCATATTTTGGTGTAGAGAGAACAGTGAAATTTTGAGAAACAAATTGAAGGATGAGTCAGCTAGACTTAATGACTTTTAGCTCCTTTGAAAAGCACTGTATATTACCAACACTCTCAAAGAAGTGCTTTACTATGATGATTATGTGTGGCTGATTCTTGAATTTGTTCTGTGGTTTATTGTTCCATACTTATCACATTAATGTTAATTAATCAAAAGTTACAGTATTGCTGGATAGGACTATTTAATTTGGTAGATAGGAAACAACATTTTGAGGCAGCAGGTTCTTCTGAAATGACAGCATTTTACCAAACTACTTAGCATTTTATCCCAGAGACCTTATCTTCATATTTGTCACCTTAACCTCAGATCTTACAAATTTGTCTTCTTCTTCTTCTTCCTCTTCATCTTCCTCCTCCTCTTCTTCCTCTTCCTCCTCCTCTTCTTCCTCTTCCTCCTCCTCTTCTTCCTCTTCCTCCTCCTCTTCTTCCTCTTCTTCTTCCTCCTCTTCTTCCTCCTCTTCTTTCTTTTCCTCCTTCCTCTTCTCCTTCTTCCTCTTCTTCCTCTTCCTCCTCCTCCTTCTCTCCCTCTTCTTCTTCTTCCTCCTCTTCTTCCTCCTCTTTCCCTTCCTCTTCTTCCACTTCCTCTTCTCCTTCTTCCTCTTCTCCTTCCACTTCTTCTTTTTTGTGATGAACAGTTTCAGAGACGTTGTATAAATTCTGTGAAATGTAATGCCGTGTATTGTGGGCGAATTGTACCATATACATCCCAGAGGACAGCAGTCGTGATGAAAACTGTTTTGAGTGTAGAATATGCTGAATTGGTTTCTGCAGGGCTGCGTGTTTCCACTTCTGTTAGAATTTCTACCACAGTTTTCATAACTATGTCATACTCATTACCATATTGAAGCGAGGAGTTGAGCTCTGAGATTGTTGCTTATTTGTGATTTTATGCACCAGAGATTAGTAGTTTGTTGTTGGTAACAAACTACCAAAGTACGCTCCATAAAATTCCGTAAGAGCAAAGATCTCGTTGACACTGTGGCAGAAGCATCAAATCACATGAGTTGAGCTCTGTCGTTATGGTGGTGTACATGAGGGGGAAAAATGGCCCAATAATGCAACACGAAGTTCAGTCAGTCCGGTATATTTCAGTTCAAAATATGTTGCGATGTATCAGTGGTGTGGTGTCAGTAACGTGCATACCGTCTGATTTTGTGTAATTGTAGTCGCTTGGATATAAAATTTGCATAACTGAACCTGTGTATGCTTGTGTTTGCAGTGATAATAGTTACAGGTGGTTGATATAGTTGCTGTTATGTACATTGTCTTAGAATAGTTTACATATTTATGTGTGTTAAATAGTCAGCATTCAAAATAATGGACAAACATTTACAGCCAAGTGAGAGAAATCGCAAGGATATGACAGCTTATAACAAGGGCTTATTGCACCTAACTTCTCTAGTTTCCACCTTCTGGAGTCTACAGAAGGGGCCTTATATATATATATATATATTAATTTTATTCCTTCATTTCCCATTCTTGGGTCCCTGCAATGGTTTGTTCTGCATCCCAGTTCCTCGGCATTTGATTTTACTCTTTCTGTTGGCTTGTACTAGCTTCTACCACTATCCTTTTCCCGTAATTCTGACTTGGCACATTCTGTACAAACTACATCATATGATCAAGTCACATCCACAGCCTCATTATGTCAGTGTCTGCTTGCACCCACCTCCTCTAACCGAACAGACAGAGGCACCTTTCTTTCTCCATCATGTTAATATCAACATACACGACTGCTGTTCATAATGATGATCAAGCTAAGACTACAATCTAAGATTTAATTAAGTCAGTCTGTGCTTAAATTCTTCCCATAAAATGATAGAGGTGGTGATGATGATGATGATGATGATGACGACTGTTGACATTGCATCTGATTGAAGTATGTTGTAGTCTTGTGATTACATGTCCACAAACTGAGCATGTTAATCACTGAGCTTAGATGCATTTGCATATTGGATTTAAAATATACATAACAGGATTTTTACAGCTGGAGGTCTCTGCCATTGGAGAGTACTGCAGGCCTCAGGAGTTCTGCATATAACTCTTAATGCACAACAATACAGATTAGGAAACTTTTTGTAGTGTGTTTAATATGATGGTCTGTTTAACTGTGCTGTCACAGCTGAGACTGTATAGTGTCAAATGTTAAAATTTTGGTGAAGAATAAATGGAAAGGGAGTGGAAGAAAGCAGTTGTGATCTAATTTGAGGTGCATTTGACTGGAGAGACTGAGAAAAACACACAAATTATCATTAATGGTAGCCCTTAGGGGTAGAGGTGAGGTTTGAATATGGTGCATCAAGAATGTGAAGCAGGAGTGCTAACCGTATGCATGACATTTAGCTTACATGTGTTATTAACAAAATTTTATTGCAAGTGAACATGTCATTAACAACAAAATTTTCCTTTTTATTAAATTGTTTTTGACATTCATCTTTTTACTCATTTTGACAGTGTGACATGTCTTATTGTGTGTGTGTGTGTGTGTGTGTGTGTGAGGTTGAGGAAGAGGGGATATTAGGGTGTGTACCTCATTTTAATTAGATTAATTAGAATTAATTAGAAGACTTTATATGTGTCCTTTGTCAGTGTGAAATGTGAAATACTTTGTGGGTGTACAAGTCAACACATTTGCCATAGATGTGGAGATAAAAATAGTCCAAAAGTTATTTATCCTTAATTTTTGTGTGACTGTTATGATACATGTTAAAATTAATGAGGACTGTTATGTCCAGGTTTGGCTGAAGAGTGGTTCATGTGCATTTTAATGGTTGTAAATATGAGTATGAAGCTCAGCAGTCAGGCATGTGTAGCAGATTCTCTTCATAATATTGTACCTTGTAGACTGAAATAACTCTTTTCATAGCTACCTCTTTCTGGCATATCTACTGCACAAAAGAGGGTTGGAAGCATGATATTCTATGTTGTCTTCATGTTGCTACCCCATTGAAGTACTAATTGGGCATGAAAGAGAGTGAAGATTGTGTAAGAGGAACATAACAAGCATTTATTAACTTTTGTCTTAGACAATGAAATACTATTGTTAACATTTTTGAAGCATGTAATTGTTGTTATGAAATTTAAAATGGTATTTCAGTAGTTTGTGTTAATTTATTAGTCGTAATATTATTAAAAGTGCTTACTAAATTAAAAGGAGTGCGTTTCCCAGAAGTTCCTTCTTTCGTATGATGTGATTCAGGGAGTAGAACCTTTCTCTTCATAGATACACTTCAGAAAATATTTTGTATTACATAAATTTTGCACACTATGAAATACTCTTTTGCCAGAATTTTAAAAATTACACGTCTATAAATCCATAAGAGTAGGCATGCAATTACAGACGTGTAGGATGTTACTGGCAGATAGCAGGTCATACTTCGTTAAGGCTGCCGTACGTTCTCTTGCCCACAGACCTGTCCTCTTTGTCGACCCTAAAATTTTCATCTGGATGGGTTTTTTAAATTTTATAACTATGTGGGTTTTGTCTGTTTATTATTTTTTAAACATTTTGCATATTTTAATGGTACTGAATATGGGGAAAATATGCTACCTTTTGAAGGCAACACACAATTCTTATATCATACTAGCATTGTCTGAGTCAGAAAAAGTATGAGTTCAGCAATTGACGTTCAAAATGTTTCAGAAAACTTCAGTGCAGAAATTGTGAGCAGCTTGACCTCTGAAAAACACGCTTAAAATGTCTACATCTTGTTAATTTAAAGAACTTTGAGAGGAACTTTTTAAACTAATGTTGTGACTATTTATATGTCTTCATTTTTAACCCCCCCCTGCCAGTATGTCCTTTTTTTTTTAATGAGTGATAGATGGGAAATACCTCTTCCTTGTAATTGACTAGTGGTAAAGTTGTCTTTCATGATGTAGGCTTCTGACCTCAAGACATCCGATTTCCTCCTAGTTGTGCAATTCTACTTGAGATTTTAGTTGTTTTTGCGACTGTACTGTGGGGTGGACAACCAAGAAATTTCTCAAATCCGTTCAGGGGCAAGGTATTTATCTGCTCTATAAAATGCCCAGACTGGCTCCAGGGCCCACTGAGTTTGCTGTTCAGTAAGTATTGGGGTACCTTTTATTGGGGTAAAGTACCTAGGGCATGAAGCTGACCGCTTGTCCCTCTAGTGTCAAGGTTAAGAATGAGTGGACCTTTACCTCCATATATGCCATCATGGCATGCACAGGGACATTTTTACCTGTACCTTCAGGTAGAAGGTAGACTGCTGTGCTTCCTCTTTGTATTGCTGCTGCAGCTTTCATTGGGTGCAGAACTTGGTATGTGTGGAAAAATTACAATTGTTTGCACAGTTTCTGAATGTACATGGAAAACATGATGCTAAAAACAGGAATTGTGCATGAATTTTCAGTGCATTGACACGTGTTTAAGGATTTTGTAGTCATATTTATTCTTGTAGACATCATGAAAGAAGTAAAAGTATGGAATAATGCAATTAATCAGTTTGAATAGACACTGAGACATAATTTTGGCAGGTTTTGCTTTGCACGTGTCATATGGTGTTTTTAGTGTTAGTGTTGTGCTTCTTATAAATCTGTTGTATGGTATTCACAGTCATATGTAGAGTAGCTTGTCTACTTTATTTCCGTGACTAAGTAGAATTTTGAATATATACCTTCCTTCCTTGTTTACATGCTTTCAGAAGTTCATTGAAGTGTGCATTGCTTTCAAGGTAGGTTTGACTAAAATTCTTTGAATTGACTATTTTTTTTACAGGAAAATATTCTTTAAAATATGTTTCTTTTTTTTCCCCTTTTAGTTTTTTTGTTATAACATGCTGTGTTTTATTTATGTTTGTTTTCTATACCTTTGTTGTTTATTAAATGTTGTGGCTGTTCCAGCACACACACAAAATTCTCTTGTACGGTGTTTCGTGGTTCTGTTAGGCATATATAATTCTGTCTAAAATTACGTTGTGAGTGCAGTGATAAACATTTTAAAACCAATATACTGCGACTGAAGTTCATTTATTCATCATCTGTTCTGCTGTGTTATTGTTTATTTAGTGATAATGCAAAATAATTTATATTTCTAATTACATATTCAGCAGATTATGTGTATGGTAGTGAGACACAATCAAGTGGCCCTTGTATATAATAAACATTATAGAGAGCAAATAATTTTATTTATGCTCATTGTTATTTTGAAGAATTATTTTGTGTTGTCAGTAGGTATTTAGTAAATTGTATTGCAGATTACAACCTCTATCAGTTTAATAAATCCCATTGTAGCTAAATTAGTCTTTGATGGAAACGTGTTATTTGGTGCCTTGTAAAAACAGAATAAGTGAGGTTTGAATATTTTGAAGCAATTTTAATTAAAGTAAATGCCCTGCGTGATTGAGGATTGCGTGTAAAGTGTAATAAAGTTTGTAAGTCTGCGTATAAGGACAGTTTGTTCTAGAGAGATTAAGGATTAAATGTGTGTAGTAATGGAGGGCATGCAGGATACTTGTGAGGAGGTGCAAAATGAAAACAAGGTAAAATTGTGGTGATAATGTAATAGTAGTTCCTGATTACTTTTATGAAATCATTTAAATTGTATTGGGTTATACAGTAAAATTCCTTCAATCTGGTATGAGTAGGACAAGACAGGTCCTGCACCATCCAGTATAAAACAGTACTTGTACTGACAAAATTTCTTACGAGTAGTATTGTCTCACATGGCAGCCAACCATCAGAAAATGTGTAATGTCAGTTATTTTCATTTTGTCTTAAAAAGACTTGGGTTTTTCAATTATCATTGGCTCACTCAATCAGGTTTTCCTTTGGAATGCATTGCTGTAACCATTTACGCGACATCTTTTCCAGCTGCCATGTATTAGGTTTTGCAGAGTGTCGGCATCTATATTAAAGTAAATATACTCTTCTTACTAGTACTGTGATAGTTCTTAGAAGTTATCATCGTGAACCCCAAACTTAATTTTTAAGGAAGTAAGAAAGGGTATGGGTTTATAACCATAAAGGCTGAAATGCATATGAAAGAGATTTGAGATGTGTCATGTGTGACTGGGCATTGAGTTTTATGTAAAGTGCCCCTTCTGTAGACAGAGTAACATTAATTCCCAAAATTAATACTTAATGGAGAATAAAGGGCACTGGCATACAACCAAGAAGGCCTAAATGTTTGTGAAAGGGATTTTAGATTTTGGTTGAAAAGTTCTCTCTTTTCTCTGATCTTATGATTTGTTCTATCATTTACATTTATTTATATCTCTAAATATTTTTCAGGTGCACTGAATCTGAAAGATTAATTAATTTACATCTCCACCATAAGATGTGTAAAATTCCATCTGTGGTACTGATCAAATTAATTTCTTGTGTGCTTGCGGTTCATATGTAATGAAATAAGTTTAGGATATGATGTAGTAATAAATAGGAAGAATGAGCATATTTGTGAAGTCAGTGGCATGTTACTCAGCATGGCTAGCTTCATGTGGAGTGAGCAAGTGACGTGGCGTGGCGTGGCATGGTGTGGTGTGGTGTGGTGTGCTGTGTGATAATGTTAACATTTGTTTTGTCTTCACCTGATTTCATGTGCCAAGTCAAGTTTTTTTATGTATTTCATATTGTATGTTCATTTTTATGTCTGGGTCATAGTGTGACATTCCTTTCTTTGCAGTACATAGTATTGTACACAGAAATAAAAATTGGAAGGTTACTGTGCAATCACATATTAATTTAAAGTTAATGTGATAATGTTGGGAAGTGTAACATTGCATGATAATGAATCCTCTTCAACTTATGAACTCATTATATGAATGATGATTGTATGGTCCACATTTGTTTTTACATACACACTTTGAATGCCATAGAAGTAATTGATATCATTTGGCCTTTCAAATGGTTTTCTTTTTCAAAACCTTATATGATCTTTCCTTCCCAGTTTTTTCTCCAGAGTTTATGGACATTACAAAGAACTGGTAATGGAGGTACTGGCCAGTGAGTGAAATTTATAAATAGACTTATGTTTTTGTGTAGTTCTGGGCAGTTGATTTGAATATGTAGGCTAATTTACAACTGTGTGA
>Ga0123353_10012936_pt1 | contig 11915 bp, 5 predicted proteins | sample TergutLab28metaG_3_FD_92763 | JGI IMG/M metagenome (GOLD analysis project Ga0123353, IMG submission 92763) | Labiotermes labralis P3 segment gut microbial communities from Petit-Saut dam, French Guiana - Lab288 P3 | ecosystem: Host-associated > Arthropoda: Insects > Digestive system > Gut ... | reverse complement strand
TGTATCCCGGAACTGAAGGTACGAATCAGAGCCGCCATTGAAACCATCACCGCTGACATGCTACAAACAGTTTGGAACGAATTCGATTATCGTGTTGATGTTTGTAGAATCACAAAAGGTGCACATATAGAGCACCTGTAAGGTATGTAACAAAAACTTGGAGTGTTGTTCTATTAAATAAAAAACACATATACTCCTATCTCAAGTGTATTGTGTATGACAAGTTGTTAAAACCTCGAGAATTACTTTGAATAACCCTGTATTATATATATATATATATTTATTTATTTATTTATTTATTTATATATAGCCCTACCACTAGGTAAACTCCGCTGAACTTCAAATGGACACATTTTATAGGTGCAGTAATACACTGTATACTTGTGAATTGTAACGCCATCTACCAGACGGTAAAACGAACTATATCCCCTGTGAGCAAATGTATGTTGACAGTTATATATAAAGGCTTTCCTTATGTTATTACGGTCCTGATACTGTGCTATTTATTATTGTAAATTTGTGTTCATTGAAATGATATTGAGAACTTCGAAAGTGAGCCTCCAAATAGGAGTGCTTTGGAGTTGAGGGTGAAGACGTCACTACCTGACGAAACGTCGAAAGCTACTCATTCAATGAAACGGCGTCTCATCTCTGGAGAGTTGTATCCTGAACAACGCTACAGGGATTAAATCAAATTTCGCAATGAATTTATTCCGATATGTGCTTTGAGCAGCCGGATTTGCTTAGTTGTTATAGCGAATACTGCTCCTGCCTGACGATCCGGCGATCGAATGCCAACAGACGCTAGAGCTTTATTTTTTAAACGTCCAGACCGACATTGGGGCCCATCTTGAATCCTATACAGCTGGTTCCGAGGTTACTTCTAGGGGTTAAGGCGACAGGGACCTCACCTTGCCCACGCTTTTCAAAACAGTGCGGGGACTAGGAATAAATAGAGTCACAACTCTGCTCCCTCCATACGCTGTCGTGCTGTGTACAGGGAAAAATTTACCTTTTTTTGAGATTCACAGAAAAGAAAATGCACATATGAAATTTGAATAATTGTACATGAAATTTTTTCCCGTATTGAATTTATAGCTGTATAGATTTACACATGCATAGATATACAGATGTGTAGATGTATAGATGTACTGATGTATAGATATACAGATGTATAGATGTACAGATGTATAGATGTATAGATGTACAGATGTATAGATGTACGGATGTATAGATGTATAGATACACAGATGTACAGATGTGTAGATGTATAGATGTACAGATGTATAGATGTACAGATGTATAGATGTACAGATGTACGGATGTATAGATGCACAGATGTACAGATGTATAGGTGTATAGATATACAGATGTGTAGATTAATAGATGTACAGATTGTAGATGTATAAATGTACAGATGTGTATATGTGTAGATGTATAGATGTACAGATTATAGATGTATAGATGTACACAAGTGTAGATGTATAGATATACAGATGTATAGATGTACAGATGTGTAGATATATAGATGTACAGATGTATAGATATACATATGTATAGATGTACAGATGTGTAGATGTGTAGATGTACAAATTATAGATGTATAGATATATAGATGTAGAGATGTATAGATGTACAAATTATAGTTGTATAGATATACAGATGTATAGATGTAGAGATGTGTAGATATATGGTGTAGTCAATCAACAAAGCTCACTTACCTCTACTGATATGACAGGCCCGACATTTTCACGAGGCAAACAAGTTCTTATGTCTTATTGCGTGGCGCACCTGGATTCCGTGGGCAGTTTGTATGTCAGGTAGGTGGAGGTAAGAACACACACAGCCGGAGGCCCGTAAGAACAGTGTTTGCATAACAAGAATCTCGCCACCTCGCTGTTTGCACTGCACTCTGTACAGCCATCCCAACAGCACACCTTGTTAACAGAATACACACACTAAAGACAGCAAATCGACTGTTTCTCGTGCTGACAGAAACTATCACAATAGGAGCCCCAAAATGCCGATCTGCTTGTAGCGGAAGTTCGAAAAGCAAAGTGAACTACAGGCGGTATGTCCAGCGTCCTGACAGACATTCGATGGGAAATTTTATTATGAAATTTCAAAATCTGTGCTGGGAGACCTGGTCTTTTAGGGGAGGATAATATTGAAATGCACATTCAAGTGCACGGACTGTATTGATCTGCCTCAGGATGGGGGAAAATGGCTGGTTTGTGTGAATGCAATAATGAAACTTAGGGTTCTATAAAATGCGAGGAATTGAATGACCAGCTGAGAAAATATGTTCTAAAGAAAGACTCTTCTGCGTAGAGTTAGTTAGTTGGTTAGTTAGTTAGTTAGGTAGTTAGTTAGTTAGCCTGTCGAATTTTTTGACCTGGATTTGAATAGAAACGCAGGAGCAGCAACAGCAACAGCAAAGCAGCGATAGTGGTAATAGTGGTAGTGGTAGTAATGGTAGTGGTAGTGGTGGTGGTGGTAGTGGTAGTAATGGTAGTAGCAGTAGTGGTAGTAGTAGTAATGGTAGTGGTGGTGGTGGTGGTGGTAATAATGGTGGTAGTAGTAGTAGTAGTAGTAGCAGTAGTGGTAGTAGTAGTAATGGTAGTGGTGGTGGTAATAATGGTGGTAGTAGTAGTAGTAGCAGTAGTGGTAGTTGTAGTAGCAGTAGTGGTAGTAGTAGTAATGGTAGTGGTGGTGATAGTGGTGGTAGTAGTAGTAGTAGTAGTAGTAGTAGCAGTAGGAGTAGCAGTAGCAGTAGAAGTATTAGTAGTGGAGATGGTGGTGGTAGTAGTAGTACTACTAGTAGTAGTAGTAGTAGCAGTAGCAGTAGTAGTTGTTGTATTTCTTTAAAAATTTATTTAAGCTTTTATTTGTTTATCTGTTAAGTGCCGATATATTTCAGGCAGCATATTGGCTAGCCCATAAGTAAGGAAACCGCGGAATCGGTGTTCGATTTCCGTCGTGACAAGGAATTTCAGCCTTCTCCCGAACAGTCCAAATCAGCTGTTGGACAAATGGACCCCATCTAGCAATTAGGTAATGAATTCGTGGATTCTTACCTCCTTTCCCCCATACAACTTCAAGGCCTTATGCTGGATTAAGTAGATGGATAAATGTACTTCTCTTTCCTTGTTAAATGAAGCCTTACCAAGCAGGTTGTGTCTGCTTAGAACAGTCCATTTCAAAAGCTAATAGCCGCTTAGATAGCAAAGAAATGCTCTGATTTATGAAATTTCGAAATTCCCGCACTTTTCCAACTTTTATAATAAAAACCCAAAAAATGCAAACCTATAAAACACGTGTCAAGCGATCTCCCTCGTTATACGCACCTCTACCGAGTAAACAGAGCCTATGTTAAGGACACACCAAAATCCATCTATTTTTATTTGTTCTTAAAGAACTAAATTTTTTATCTGATTTCAAAAAGTACGTGAAGCTGACATTTTGTGAACAAATGGACAATTTGTGGCATTCGTTGTGACGTTGAGTTGTTCCACGTATGCAGTTTTGCTGTCTGCAGTATTCTTAATGCTGTCCCACAGTTACCCTGAAGATGAACGTCAAAACGATAAAAACATTTATTCAAATATTATGTGGAAAAACATATATTGTACATGTGCATTTGTTGGTTTTATTACATGATGTATTCTTCTTTTGGATGATCACTCGGCGTCTGAAATTTTATGTGCCGACGTTTCGTTCTTCTTTTGGGTGATACTCCGGCGTCTGAAATGTTATGTGCCGACGTTTCGTTCTTCTTTTGGGTGATTCCCCGACGTCTGAATTTTTTATACCGACGTTTCATTCTTCTTTTAGGTGATTCTCCGGCGTCTGAAATGTTATGTGCCGACGTTTCGTTCTTCTTTTGGGTGATTCCCCGACGTCTGAATTTTATGTGCCGACGTTTCGTTCTTCTTTTGGGAGATTCCCCGACGTCTGAATTCTATATACCGACGTTTCGTTCTTCTTTTTGGTGAATCCCCGGCGTCTGAAATGTTATTTGCCGACGTTTCGAAACAATCTGTCTATTACTTCTTCAAAGGCGTTGTTAGCAGGAAGTTTAAACATTCCTTTCAAGGACGGACACGGAACGGCGTTATATTTCGCTCGCTGTGTTTGCGACAGCCCCCCCCCCCCCACTTGTCCCTGCTCATTTCCTGATAGAGTCATTCCACACCCATCCTTTGGGCAACAAACACCCCATAAACTTTGAAAAATACTTCATAATGGACACGGCGCCATAGTCCGGGAGACCCGAATCTTCAATGATACTCTTCTGACCGGCTGAAATTACGCAAAGTAACCATTTTTTTATGAAGCAACTTACTTCGAATTATCCGTCGTATTTTTTGTGGTTTTTGGCGTGTATTTGAAGGTGTGAATAAGGACGAATAAAAAATTGCGAAATGGGAAATGTCGGTGTGCAGACAACAGCAGGACATGCGGGAATATTCTTCGTGTATGGTGGAGCATTGAAAGAACAGCGCTGCGCCGGTATTTGCATGATTTTGTTTCTCTTCTTTCCTCTTCCACACCTCCAAATTCACGTTCCACACAGTCGGAACGAACACACCTTGAAGCCTTCAAAGAATTCGTACAAGGGAAGATAACGCTCAACCCTGAAACTACAGCTCTGGACGGTAAATGTAAAGCAATCCCATTACAGGCCTGGACATGCTCTGAGGGTTCCAGGAGGTTGAAGCTCCCAGATTTTAGGACATTCGGAACGTGAAGGTGGTAAGGTTGTCAGCCTTACGTACCGGCCGCCTTTAACCCCCAGGAAATATTTCTGGTACTCATTTCTGTTAGAGGCTGAGTCGACCCCAGGGCCATAGTGCGGCCGATAGGTATATGTCCATGAAAAATTCCAGTGACATCATCGGGAATCGAACCCGTGACCTTCCGGCTTGTAGCGCCACCGCGTGCCATGCTCTGGACCGAGGGTATTTAAATTTACAGGGTCCTTAAATGTATTTACATCCACAGGGTCCATTGGGTGGAAGCACGTGAAGTATTAAACGTCTGTGCTCTGCACCGAGTTCCGTGTTGGAACGTCACGTGTAATCTGCAGAAGGCCTGCCAGTATTTTCCGTGAGATTCTTGGTTTTTACACTCGCGAATGTGTAGATTAGACTATTGTCTTGTGGGATTTGATTGCCTTTTATTTTGATTGATAGGGCGCATATGTTTCGGCAGAATGTGCTCCTTCCATCTTCAGGGTAGAGGAATGTTACTGAAATTCACAAACTCACGTCCCACAAGAAAGTATTCTTAATTGTACTGGAATGTCTAAACGCTTTTTGAAGGAGATGAAGGCATATCAAAATTTAGGGGATTTGGCTTAAAATTTAGGGAATTAGGTCTAAAATTTAGGGCACTAGGCTTAAAATTTAGGGGATTAGGCTTAAAATTTAGGGATTAGGCTTACAATTTAGGGCACTAGGCTTAAAATTTATGGGATTAGGTTTAAAATGTAGGGGATTAGGTCTAAAATTTAGGGCACTAGGCTTAAAATTTAGGGGATTAGGCTTAAAATTTAGGGATTAGGCTTAAAATTTAGGGCACTCGGCTTAAAATTTAGGGGATTAGGCTCAACATTTAGGGATTAGGCTTAAAATTTATGGGATTAGGCTTGAACTTTAGGGGATTAGTCTTCAAAATTTGGGATACTAGGCTTAAAATTTAAGGGTTTAGGCTCAAAATTTGGGAGATTAGGCTTAAAATTAAGAGATTAGGCTTAAAATACACTTCAGAAACATTTTTATGTTCCGGTCTCATACAAATACAAATTCCTATACTTTTCTTTTTTCTATATCTTCCTTCTCTTTGGAAAATCAACGTACAAACCTTCTGAAGAACAAAGTTTATCTGAATTTACAACACAGACGTAGAACTTCATTTCGTACCTCCAAGAGAACAGCGTCTCCTTTGTAAAGAGCAGCCGCTTAAATTGTGTTTCGGGAAGCAGTCAGCACCGCATCTATTGCGAGGGTCATCTGAAACACGTCAGTACACTCTGTGACAAAACGCAGATATACATGACATTTCAGTTTGTATTTTTGTATGTAATCACCGCTTGTCTTCATACGCTTATACAAGGCCACAATCATACGCTTGTCTTCTAGTGTGCTGTCGCTCAATAACGGAACATACGTAAAATCTATGTTTGACAGAGCGATGTAAAATAAATAAATAAACAAACACATAAGAACCCATTTTTAGACTCCATTTGAAATGTGATGGCACACGGTGACGCACGGGAGGGGAAGTTAAGGGGAAACTGGCGAATGCAGTGGGTAGCCAGTACCCTTCACACTACCTCGGAACATGTTGTATCCAGCATTACTACCGCTGATGCACAAACCTGGACTGCCAGTAGTCGACTGAACTGACGCCCCCCGACCGATTTAAATGAACTCGTCCGTTTCGCCGAAAGACGAAATCTGGTTTCTGCGCGTGTGGCATCACATTTCAACTGGCCTCTACCTACTTTTATCGGTGGTAAAACGTTGTGTTGGTTTCGTACTGCGATGTGTCATACAGGCCTGAACAAAAATAAGTCACCAAAACCAACGGTATGTGTTAAACTTCGACATATCAGCGGAAATGATTGTCAACAAAGGGCTCTGAAACATCATTGTCTTCGAAACAAGTGTTGGAATTTTATTGTTATGTAGAAATACACTGGCATGTAGGAAAAGATGAATGTTGAAGACAGAAAGCAAAAATAGGACTCAAACCGAAATACGAATTCCAGTTATTTCCTTCGATTCACAGAGAAAAGAGTTATAAAGGTACAGAACTACTCCAATGTAGCTACAATTTCTCCTGTCCACGTCATGAAGGCATATGGGGAAGTGAGAGTATAGTTCCACGCGTTCTTAACCTCAGGAGAGAGACGTATGTGTTCAGTTTCATGCTTTATCGATGTAGCTGGGCCCCTTGAACAGGAGTATGCCGATACAGCTCAGTCGGTTTAGCGACTCACTACAGGCTAAACGGTCAGGGGATCGAAACCCGTTGGGGGAAGAGATTTCCTTACCCGCCCTAACCGGCGCTGATGCCCACCCATCCCCCTGCACTGTACTGTACCCACTGTGTGTGTACCGGGTCATTTGCGGGGTGTAAACGGATCTGAGATTGGTGCCGAGTACCTACCAGATCTAGCGCCGATGTTAAAGAAAGAGTAGAGGTGCACTTCTATTCTTCCTCTGGGCCTTCATAGCTTGTTATAGGGAGAAATTTACATTTTTTAATCGTTGAATGGGAAACTAGGTGGAATCAGATCTCATCTTGATCCTCTAAAGAAGGAAATATTTTGTTTATTCCTATGGGAATCGAACCACGTTTCCTCGGTGGTCCAGACCACAGCCTAGACTCTGCACTCTCCCAGTTGATTTATCTAACACTTCGTAGGTCTCTGTCACTAGATTCTGTCTTTTATATGATCGTAACTTCGAACAAAGCAACGTATGGGACAGGTCTTTTTCCATGTACTACGATTTCCTCCTGCCAGTTTTCCTGTCTACCGGCTGTGCCATATTCTCACGTTGACTCTAGGATAAAAAACAATTGTCAAGTTCTCATTGTAGCTGAGACGCTGCCCAGCGTCAAGTTAACTACAACTGGACCATACCGCCAGCACGAGCAAATACTACATATATCTGTCCTGCTGACAGGGGAAGCAATGAACGTTCTTCACAAATTGGCACAATTGGTACAGCGCAACGTTGCCTTCACACCGCCTACCCTACTCACCCCCTCAGTTGGGATGGTTTAACACGACTGTTGAAATTTGCAAACCACCCCCTTCCTAGCTCCACCCCCCTACCCCCCCAGGCACCGCTCCAGATCAGACATGCAGGAACCTCCAGTCGCAGAAATTCGGGGAACAACGGAGGGCGGCGGAGGGGGGAGAAGACTGTTAGTCTGAACGCACTGCGTGTTCTGTCAGCTGGCTAAGAGGATTCGGAGGAAAAACCGCTAGCTACCAAAAAAAAAAAGAAAAAAGAAATTTTGTATAACACGTGGCAGGTACTGCTTTTGAAGAGTGAAAGTCTACGTGTTCCCTACACGTGTCATGGAGGCATATAGGAAGAATGGAGGTACAGATCCACTCATTCTTAACCTGGCTAGTGGTGAAGTTCACGCTCCAGCAGCACTCCTTAAGAAAGAACTTCCTGTGTCTTTGAATGGAAATCTAGAGAAGGTTTGAGGGTTTTGGAGTACTGAGATGTATTGTTTTTAAAGAATGAAATGAGAAGTGTTTTCCTAAACATGTCATGAAGGCATACAGGGGGAATGGAGGTAGAGATCGACTCATTCTTAACCTGGGTAGGAGAAGTAGGCTAGTGGTAAATTTCACGCTTCGGCAGCACTCCTTTGGAAAGAACTTCCTGTGTCCTTTGAATGGAAAGCTAGAGACGGTTTCAGCGTTTTGGAATACAGAAAATCTTTTGACGCTACCAGGATTTAAACCCTGGACTGTCCATTTTGTAGTCTAGTCACTATACTGAGCTACAGTTTTGCCGCTCCAGAGTGTTTCAATATGTATGGAGAGCAACTAGAAATAATTGTGGAAATTCTTGATCAATCTCTGTCTGTATTTTTCAGTTTCCTTATAAATATCAAACAAAAAAAAAAGAGGTTTTTTTCCTGTAGCCACATTAGTAGCATAAAAGCATAACAAATATCTCATATAGTACGCCTGCAGTGACCCATATGTTCTGACGTCACACGTCTAATTTCGGTAATATAGTGGACAGAGTTATTACAGAACTCGCGTGAAAGCCATATTATTTATATTAAAAAACAAAATTTCCATAAGAACTCCCTACTTATTTTCAAGTCCAATCGACATATAAGATCCGAAAATCTCACAAGAAATTTCTCTTGCTTTAATTACGACATAAAAATTCCAATTTTTGTAATGTTGGTATTAAATATTACAGGGTAAGGAAAATTATGAACTTAGAGCAATATTCATTGTTGTCTTTTCGGTCCCAGTGGCCGCGCGATCTAAACGCGTAGTTCTGGGGCAGATCGCCTGCTGAGATTGTGGGTTCGAATCCCACCGGTGTCATGGACTTCTGTCTCTTGTGAGTGTTGTGTGTTGTCAGGTAGAGGTCTCTGCGTCGGGCTGATCATTCGTCCAGAGGAGTCCTACCGACTGTGGTGCGTCGTTTTGTGTGTGATCTGGAAACCTCAAGAATGAGGGGGCCATGGCCCACTGGGGGGCTGTTGCGCCCCCCGAAAAACAAACCACAATTTATTGTTGTCTTATACTTCTCATATCTTATAATTATTCTTTAAATTTTAGATGGTTTATTTCACTTTGCGATGTTTTTAATTTGTGACTTTTTAAACTTACTTGTAAAAGCGAGAAATTCTTGATTATTTTTGGAGTTTATGAATTCGTTCTATAAATGAAAACCCTGAATATGTTTACGAGGAAATATTTAACCTTTAGACGCCTAATGTCAACTATAGTGGTCGTACCGCACCGCTAACCTCTAAAGTTGCATTTTATATATTTATTCAACAAATATAATTTGTTTCATAATTCTAACATATTTGGTTCCTTTATTATTCACATTTTATATACAGGACGCCCGCAATAAAGAAATTAAGATTTAACCTTTTAACGCCTAGCGGTTTCTTTACTTACCACCAGTTTTAACATTAAAAAATTCTAAATGGTGCTCGCTTTGCGGTGAGTGTTTTGTACGGAACTCAGAACAAACAGCGACTTTTGCTCTATACAGCATTAATTAATTGTTTTTTATAACCGTGGTGGAAAGAGTTTACAGCGCGGTACGGACCGATTCCTTATATAAAGCAGATTACGTTTAGTCTTAAAAGATTATCCTGACTGAGGTTTTCCGTGATTTTACTCAGTTGTAAGGCAAAAACTAGGGTATGACTTGTAAAGACGGGGCACGGCCCGTACCCTTTTCAAATTAGGCGTCACTTTTTACGCGGTTAGTCCATTGTTAACTTTAGTTCGATCACTCAGGGTTCAAATCCCAGAAGGCCTTCCAAACAAAGTTTTTCCCCCCAAATAGGACCTATTGCAACCTAAGCAATAGACCGTAGCAAGCTCGCGTCCGAGTCTTTAAACGTGACCGGAAATCGTTAGCGTAAGCATAATCCCAGCTATAGCTATAGGTGTTGGTTACTGAGCCCTGCGTTGCGATTAACACAAGTTTGGCTATACGGAACGAGCGACATCGACTTGCGCTTCGCAGAAATCTCCGCCCTCAATTAGATATTTGGTAGGTAGGTAGGTAGGTAGGTAGGTTGGTAGGTAGGTAGGTAGGTAGGTAGGTTGGTTGGTTGGTTGGTTGGTTGGGTGGTAGGTTGGTTGGTTGTTTGGTTGGTTGGTTGTTTGGTTAGTAGGTAGGTTGGTTGGTTGGTTGGTTGGTTGGTTGGTCTTAAAAGATTAAATTAATTTAGAAATATCAGGGCGAGCTTTGATGCGAAGTACAAAATTTCGTATATTATTAAACTGCCACCATGTTTAGTTTAATTATCACTGTCCAGAACTGTACAAGCATAAGAACGAGAGAAACAAAACATGTTAAAAAAATTATTTTTTTACAGTTCTTGCTAAGATTCCATTGTCTTTTTTATGTCTAATTACCTGTGATTTTGGAAGAAACGTTTGTAAACAAGTTTTACTCGAATAAGAATGCTATTTTTTGCTCCGTCTCGCTGTTGACTGCTCATGTCTCTCGCTACAAACAACACACAACTGCTGCTGTTGCAATTTGCGACATTTGTGGTTTCAATCATATTTCAATCCTCGCAAGACACATTAGTGCATTCAATTTCGCAACAATATCGGCTTACAAACAGAAGCTGGCCAAACACTTTGCCTATTAGCACTTCCAATGTTCGCTGTATTTCTGGACTTTATTGGGGTCCGAATATTTAAATTGGCGAAGGTATTTACAGCCATCCGATAAAAGGTTTTTTTTTATCAACAGCGCTACATTCTTCCTTTCGCTCTAAACCACGCGTTAAACAGAATTATCCAATTCCGAATGAACCGCATGTATTGCTCTTCTGAATGACTTATGCTCGCCCGTTGAACGATGCTGTGTTTACCAAGACCACATATCGAATAACCTTGAATGTATCTTGACCTTGGGCGATGTACATTTGCATTCGTAGATATTTCTGAAACGTATGAGCAAAGTGGAAATGCGCACGACTGTTGTCTGTAAACAAACACACATTAATTAAATTGTTTCTTTTATATGAAAAATCCTTGAACAATTACATTTAAGCCTACTGAATTGGACAGAGACTGTCTCATTGGCCGCGCGGTCTAAGACGTGGGTCTGCGGGCCTTCGCTTTCTGGGTTTTTGGGTTCGAATCCCGCACGGAATATGGATGTCTGTCTCTTGTGAGTGTTGTGTTGTCAGGTAGAGGTCCCTGTGTTGGGCTGATCACTCGTCCAGAGGAGTCCTACCCATTGTGGAGTGTCTGAGTGTGATGGTGACGCCTCGATAATGAGGGGCTGTCGCGGCATGAATCAAAAAATATAAAACTTAAATTTTTTGTGATGATTTTGAATTTTATTGTTTACAGGATGACAACAATGTCTCTTCCCTTGTTGTTTTGAAAACGGCGAAATTTCATATTTCATATTAATTTCATATTTTGTATACATGTAAAATAACCACTCCCACCGGACGACAACCCAGTTGCAATTAATAATAATAATAATAAATTTTGTTGTTGTTATCATCATCATCACCTTTATGCGGGGTATTTATACTTATATTCCTGAGACAAACTATGTCCCTAGGGAATACAGTGTTGCAGCTATTCTGTTGTTACTATTCACGGTGCTTATATCGTTAGTTTCAGTGTTGAATCTATTGTACTT
>Ga0123353_10012935_pt1 | contig 11916 bp, 8 predicted proteins | sample TergutLab28metaG_3_FD_92763 | JGI IMG/M metagenome (GOLD analysis project Ga0123353, IMG submission 92763) | Labiotermes labralis P3 segment gut microbial communities from Petit-Saut dam, French Guiana - Lab288 P3 | ecosystem: Host-associated > Arthropoda: Insects > Digestive system > Gut ... | reverse complement strand
CAGTTCCAAAATACCCGGAGCGTATATATACAGAAAGAGTTGCGTCAAGGATTTGTTTCTTCCTGCCTTCTCTGACCTGTGCGTTCTTCTCAGGATTTCTTGACATGATACATGCTCCTTTTGCATTGACTTAATAATTAGTCAATTATACAAGGAGCATGATTTCTTGTCAAGAAGTAAACTGCGCTTTTTTTTAACATTGCAAATGCTCATAATGCGAGTAACGATCTTTCAAACTCTAAAACAGAGTTATAGTGCTTGATTGGAATTTGATATCTTATTAAACGTAGAACAATCTAGTATTCTATCACTATTATTCATGTTTATCACAGGAGTTTTATAATCCTTTCCATTACACTTTCCCACGGACGGGCTTCTATCAATAATGTGTTAAACTTCAAACACTGCTCTGCAATCCAACTCCCGTAAGCATAACTTACGTCGGCTCGGTGTTGCTGTATTTCACCCTCACGGGATAAGAAATTCTGTTGAATCTGCTCTTTGTCCGGCTCGTGTATGAAAACAGACCTCACCCTCGAATCTTCAAATGATGCCGCAAACTCTGGCAAAATGAAATCTCCTTCGAGAATCATGGGTACATTATCCTCTAGATGCCCTTCTTTTACAACTGCGGTAAGCCCGGGGACTAACGTTCGTCCGACATCTATAAGTTGTCCTACCGTGTTTTCTATAGGCTCTTCCCACCAGTTTGGGTGTGTTCTCCAGTAATGTATAGCCGGATGCGTTTCAGGAGTTGTCATTACCCCCAGCAACAATTGAAAATCATCTACCCTCACGAGGTCAATCCCATAATGACGAGCGAGCTGTAGGCTAACTATTGTTTTTCCCACACCGGAAGCCCCGCCTATTAATAAAACATCCCAATTCCTTTTGCTTATTGACATTTGCTTTTTCCTCTTCTATTCTTTGATATTACAGGGCTTACCAATATAAACTTCACTTGGAGGCAGAGGGACGGTTCTAAACGCAAAAATAATTTTGTTGATCGTTACTAGATAAATAGTCTACATTAATCATTATCGCGGTTAACATCAAGCCCGATATGCTGCCTGAACCATTTACCATCCTTTTCAAACAGAATCTTAATGTTATCAAAAACAAGTAAAAGCAGGATCCCGTATTCAATAGAAGAAAAGAAGTTGCCTAACTCAATTGGAAGGAACCCGGGTCTTAGCCTTGTAACCACGGAAAGGATCGTAGCAACCATATAGAACTGATACATAGTTGTTCTAAAAAATACCTGGGAAAAAATATACATTATTTTTGCAGCTTTTCCAAAGAGTGTTTTTTGTCCCTCAAACAACTCATTTCGAAGAATGTGTTCACTTTTTTTCGCAAACCTCCGCGCAGCATTATCCAGAAATAATCCTGTAATGATCATTGCAATGTTTAATAAATATGTTATAAGTTCATCCTCTTGTGCAATAAGCTTATAAAACACAAAATATGCGAGTAATCCGAAGATTATCACATGTAAAAATGAAGATATTCGATAAATAATCATTTCTCTGTTCATTATGCTACTCATCACCTTGCTTCAAATTGCTTGAGTAAATTAAAAATAGCAAATAAACAATACCATATTTACTTGATAAAAACAATTTCTATGTTGATTTTCGCCAGAAAAGTCATATAAATCATGATCTACCCTAGTGAAACAAGGGGACGGTTCTTCCAACTAAGCCTTGAAATCATGTTGTTTCTTATGATATATTAAAACTACGAAAGGTAGGAATTAAAAATAAACACTGCTCACTGAATATACAGGAGGCAACAATGCTGGATAAATCTTTACCGTACTATAAAATATATATGGTCAGAAAAGCGGGTACGCCTGTACCTGATTATCCTTTACCTGAAGGGTTTAGATTTGCACTCTTTAAAGACGGGGATGAGGCCGATTGGGCGAGGATCGAGGCATCTGTTGACGAGTTTGACAGCGAGTTTGCCGCTCTGCTTTTTTTCAAGGAGGATTTTATACCTAAATCAGACGAGCTTTACCGAAGATGTTTATTCATTGAAAACAATGATGGAAAAAAAGTGGCAACAGCCACCGCATGGTGGTCGTTCATCGACAACGAACGCCGCGCATGGCTGCACTGGGTCAGCGTCGATCCCAACTACCAGGGCTTAGGGCTCGGCAAAGCCATTACATCCCGGGTAACCCAACTGCTCCTTGAAATAGAAGGCGACGTCAACTTCTATCTGAGCACACAAACATGGAGCTACAAAGCAGTAAACATCTATAAGCAGTTCGGTTATGAACCAACAGACGAAAAAATCCTATACGGAAAAAAACGAAAACACGACTACAAAAAAGCAATGAAAATACTTTCCGCTTATTCTACTTCATCTATATAAACAACTCTATTGCGCCCTGTTTCTTTTGCTTTGTAAAGGGCTTTATCTGCGTTCCCGATTATATTAGAAATAGATGTAGCTTCATTTGTCAGGGATGCGACGCCAAGGGAGATCGTGACGTTTATTTCCAGATTGTTTGCCATAAATGTGTCATTTTCAATGCTGACCCTGATTCTTTCGGCGGTGCTCAATGCGTCTTCCCAATTGATATCAGGCAGAGATATAACAAACTCTTCGCCACCGTATCTGGCGAGCAGAGTATCCGCCTTGAGTGTGTTACGGATACGTGAGACCAGTATCCTCAATACCTCATCGCCAACAGGGTGCCCGTGGGTATCATTTATATCCTTAAAATAATCCGCATCAATCAAAATTATAGAATATTGCAAATCTTTAGATATACACTCGAGCAGCTCTTCTTCTGCCATTTCTACAAAATAACGCCTTGTTCTTGCGCCTGTCAACTCATCGGTAAGCGCCTTATCCAAAAGACTATCCATATGGAAAGTCTCGGTTTTATCACGGATTATAAGAACTTTAAAAATCGTATCACCAAGCTTACCTCTTTCTACAGTCAACATCATTTCACATGTTCTTATGCCTTGAGGTGTATTTACTGTGATAAGCTCATTACGAAAACTATCTCTAAAAAATGATTGTATAGGCGGCTTTCCGTCAAGCAATATATGTGAAGTGATATTTTCGTCCATAATACTTTTACCAAAGAATTCAATTGCGGCTTTGTTTTCAAGTCCAACATTATTTCTTCTGTCAAGTACTACAATCGGCATCATGATCGACGAGAAAGTAAATCCTGAAACATTTCGAACGGTGATCCTTTGTGTTTGATTGGATATCAGAACAAAATAGGTTGTCCATGAAGCTAATAGAATGGACACGGGACCGAGTGGAACAATTGTGCCGGACGTAAAAATCGGCACAATAAGGTCGGTTATAAAACCAACAGAAGCAACGAGAGGCGCTATAACGGCAAATATTCTTGACAATCTGCGGTAGCTTGTAAATTCTGCTTCACTCCACCACTTAAATTGCATCAGAATGAGCGGAACGGAAAGTACAAATGCAAATACCAGAGCAATATTAAAAATCAAACTGTTAGTATATGAAAATTGATACCCGTATCTTGTCAGTAAAAATGAAACATCATCAGAAATAACGCACAACACTGCGATCACTGCGGCAACCACTATCGCTGCTTGTGCCAGATGCACTATTGCTTTTTTCTTAGGCAGTACCATATGTACCAGAAACAAACACCAAACCGGAAAAAATATCAATCCCGAGCTGAATCCTACTACCCAAAAAATAAACCTCAACTGCTCATTTACGGCAACCGTCATCAATGCATAACAAAAGCTGTAGAATATTAGCAATATGCTGGCAATGTTAAAGATGTGCCTTACTTTTACACCTGAGTTGCCATGAGTGGATAAAGCTGAAAATATAACATAGCCACAGGATGTTAAGGTTAACATCCCGGCTATTATATAAGCAGGATCCATTTCAATAAACATTTTATCTCATCCTGTTAAAATACAACGACCATTGCATTACCTGCAACAGTGCAACGTTTTATATGGCAATGCATTTCATTGCTTCCCGGTTAATATCTTCTTAACTTTATTCTTAACTATGGCTGCTTCAAAGGGTTTTATAATATAATCTGAAGCTCCTAAAGAATAACCTTTTTGTATTGCTTCCGGACTGGCAAGACCTGAAATGAAGACTACAGGTATCTCATGTGCTTTTTGGGATTCTTTCAGTGCGGTAATAACTTCGTATCCATCCATCTCGGGCATCATAATATCCAGTAAAATGATGTCCGGCTTGTGATCTTCAGCCATTTCCACTGCATCACGGCTGTCTCTGGTTACAAAGACGCTATAGTCCTCCCTTAAAAAATGTGTAAGTGCTATAATATTACTTTTCTCGTCATCAACTATAAGAATTCCCTTTTTATTTTCCTTCTCCGACGCCTTTTTCTCTGCGGATTTGGATTTATTATATTCGTTGATTTCCTCCGCGTAAGTCTTTATTGGCTTTTTGCTCAGTGGTTTAAGTTTATCCAGTACCATCTTCAATTCGCTTTCAAGATGATTTATATGGGGTGCAATATTATTGATTTGCCCGTCCTCCAGCATTTGTTCGACTGTAGTTGCAAGCTCTTGCAGCCTGTGCTCTTTAATAAGCCCTGCATTACTTTTAAGTGTGTGGACATGCAAACGGGCATGTTTTATATCACCTGTGTCTATTGCACTTCTTATTTTCATTATCTTCCCGCGATTTTCTTCCGGAAAGCTTGTCTGCAATTGCAACCACAGCTCTGCATCTTTTTTGTTAAGAGTTTTTTGATTGACGTGAGTTTTACTGACAGGCATCAGAAAACTAAGCAAGCACCTCCATAGATCCCATGTTTGAAAAGGCTTGCCAATACAATCCATTAGTCCGTTTCTTCTGTACTTCTCCAAATCCGTTGTCATGACGTTCGCAGTCAACGCTACGATCGGGGTTCCTATACCCAATGCATTGATCCTCGCTGTAGCTTCCAGTCCGTCCATTACCGGCATTTGCATATCCATTAAAATGAGGTCAAACGGCTTTTTCTTTGCTTTCATTCGCTCCATGATGATCTTAAGGGCTTCAAGACCATTTTCTGCGATCTCACACTCCAGACCTACACGGGTCAGGTGTTCTAAAATGACTTGCTGGTTGAGCCTGTTATCCTCACATATCAATACCTCGCCGACAAAATTGGGCTTTTCAATGCTACCTGAGATCGAATCTCCAAACACATCATCAAAAAGACTTTCAGAATCTGTGATGGGGAAATTTATCTCAATACAGAATTTGCTGCCGACCCCTATCTTACTTTCTGCGGTTAACTTTCCGCCCATAAGCTCCACAATACTATTCGTTATCGGAAGCCCAAGCCCGGTGCCGGGGTTCGATCGTGTTGACTCGCTGTCAATCTGAACAAAAGGTTCAAACGAGCGCTTTAACTGCTCCCCGGTCATCCCTATACCACTGTCCTCTACCTCAAAACGAATAACGGCATTTTTACCATCTTGCTCGACCAATATCGCGGAAAGCGAAATTGTACCCATTCTTGTAAATTTAGCCGCGTTTGAAAGCAGATTCAAAACAGCTTGATAAAGCCTGACGGGATCCCCAAGCAATTGCATATCCTTAAGATTGTCATCGACAATGATGTCAAACGTGAGGCCTCTTTCGTTTATTTGCTGCGAGATCATCGTCTGACAATTTGAGATAACGTTGCTCGGACAAAAAGAAACGCACTCGATCTCCATTTTCCCGGCTTCGATCTTGGATATATCCAGGATGTCATTAATGACCCGAAGAAGAAGTATCGTGCTGTCTTTGATTTTCTGTAAATAACGCCTTGTTTCGGGAGCGGTCTCTGTATCAAGTGCAATTTCCGAAAACCCCATGATACTGTTCATGGGAGTCCTTATTTCGTGGCTCATATTGGCGAGGAATGTTGATTTGACACGTAATGCTTCTTTTGCTGTTTCAGCTGTAAGCTCCAGCTCTTTCTGAGCTTTTAGCAGTTCTTCAGTCCTTGATGCGACAAGATCCTCCATACGCTTTTGGAAATGCAGCAGCTCCAAATGAAAATGCACTCTTTTAAGCAGGATCCCCTCGTTAATAGGTTTTAAGATATATTCAACAGCTCCTAACTCCAGAGCTTTTTCTTCTTTCTGGCGGTCAACGATCCCTGTAAGGAAAACTACGGGGATATCCTTCCATTTGGGAGTACTGATGATTCTCTCAAGAAACTCGAAACCATTGATCTCCGGCATCTCCAAATCAAGTAAAATGAGATCCGGAATCTCTTTTTCTAAACACTTGTATGCATCCTTGGCAGATAGGGCAATATGAACGTTGTACTTGCTGTCAAGTATTCCCTTAACAATTGTCAAATCCACTGCGCTGTCGTCAATTACGAGTATATCACTATTTAAAGTAATATCTTTTTCCATAATTTTTAATGGCGCTATGCGCCACCTCCATGCATAATAAAGACGGTGAGGTCATTATAGCACACGAGTTTGCAGATAACAAGAATTAGAAAAAAATTACGGTGGATATCAAAATTGCCCGCAAATTAAAGGCTTTTCCATTAGTTTATTGTCCTTTTTTAATCGCTTTTTATTTAAGAAACGTAATTTACATTTTCTTGTACCATTTTCATTTTTATTATTGTATAATGGACTGCAACTATAAGAAAAAACGATTGGGAGGTGGGTGAATATCGATATGGGAATAAAAAATGATCTTCCGGTATATCTGTTCCATCAAGGTACAAACTACCGGGCATACGAATTACTCGGATGCCATTTCAACTTGAAAACAGGAGTTGCCGTTTTCAGGACATGGGCGCCAAAAGCAAAAATCGTACAACTTGTCGGTGATTTTAATCACTGGGGCGAGAACGAAATAAACATGGTGCGAATATCAGACGGCGGAGTATGGGAAGCAACTGTCGATGGAGTAGAACAGTATCAACGGTATAAATACGCAATAACAAGCGGCAGAGACCTACGGGTCCTGAAGTCGGATCCATATGCATTCTGCTCTGAAACAGATGATAAAACAGCATCTATTGTTTTTGACCTAAGTGGTTACGAATGGGAAGATATCGAATGGCGAACCAAAATCACCAAAAGTGAAAGCCTTGATTTCCCGATGAACATCTACGAGGTACACCTCGGCTCATGGATGCGAGACACTGACGGTCAAGCTTTCAATTATACGGAGCTTGCAAAGCGGTTGATCCCGTATGTCAAAGAAATGAACTACACCCACATTGAGCTGATGCCCGTTATGGAGCATCCTTTCGGAGGCTCCTGGGGATATCAAATCTGCGGATTTTATGCACCTACATCACGTTATGGTAATCCTCATGAGTTCATGAGGTTTGTTGACATGTGCCATCAGGCGGATATTGGCGTTATACTCGATTGGGTACCATCCCATTTCCCAAAAGACGAGCACGGACTTATAGAATTTGACGGCGGACCGCTCTACGAATGTCACGGCGATGACCGTATCGAGAATTGGGAATGGGGTACCCGCTGCTTTGATTACGGCAGAACAGAAGTACAGTCATTTCTGGTTTCCAATGCTATGTTCTGGCTTGATGTCTACCATGCAGACGGACTCAGGGTCGATGCAGTCAGCTCTATGCTTTACCTCGACTATGGCAGAAAAGCCGGAGAGTGGACGCCAAATACAAATGGCGGAAATGAAAACCTGGATGCTATCGCATTTATACAAAAAATGAATAAAGCAATATTCGCGGAGATCCCTCATGCCATGATGATAGCCGAGGAGTCGACCGCATGGCCGCTCGTTACAAAACCCATCCATGACGGAGGGTTAGGCTTCAATTTTAAGTGGAACATGGGATGGATGAACGACATGCTTGAGTATGTCGAGCTCGACCCGCTCTATAGAAGAGGCATACACAATAAGATAACATTTTCTTTCTTCTACGCATTCAGTGAGAACTTCGTCCTGCCATTATCACATGATGAAGTAGTCCATGGTAAAAAATCGCTGTTAAATAAAATGCCAGGCGATTATGAAATGAAATTCGCGGGGCTTAGAGTATTTCTCGGATATATGATGACGCATCCGGGGAAAAAACTCACCTTTATGGGTGCGGAAATCGGACAGTTCCGGGAATGGGACACAGACTCCGGACTCGATTGGCTTCTGCTCGAGTACCCGATGCACAGGAATCTTAAAAACTACGTTAAAGAACTTGGTGCGTTCTATTTAAACACACCCGCACTCTGGGAAATCGATTTCTCGTGGGACGGTTTTAAATGGATAAGTGACAGCGATCGTGACCAAAATACGATCGCATTCATCAGAAAAGACAAAAAAGGTAAAAACATCATCTCCCTTATCAATTTTGCGCCGGTAATGAGAGAAGAATACAGAATAGGTGTTCCCGAAGAGGGTATATATAAGGAAATCTTCAACTCCGATCTGATCGAATACGGCGGTTGGGGCCATAAAAACACAGGAGACCTTAAGGCGGAGAAAGTTCCACTACATGGCTACCCATACAGCATAACCCTTAAATCACCCCCGCTCGCAATGGTTTGTATTAAGCTGAAAAAAGGTAAAGCTAAGAAAAAATAAACGAAAGGGACTTCAGCATGAGAATTTCAGAGCGAAAAGAATGTATCGCAATGTTACTTGCCGGAGGCAGGGGTTCACGGCTCAAATTTTTAACGGAACAGGTAGCAAAGCCTGCCGTCACATTTGGCGGAAAGTACAGAATAATCGACTTCCCACTGACAAACTGTGTACGTTCAGGTATCGACACAGTTGGTGTAATGACCCAATATCAGCCGCTTTTGCTGCACGAATATATTGGCAAAGGGCAGCATTGGGATCTGGACTTACTGCACGGCGGCGTTTCGATCCTACCTCCGCACAGTAAACCCGGCAGCACAGCATGGTACAGCGGAACAGCAAATGCAGTCTACCAAAACCAGAACTTTATTGAATCTTTTGCTCCCGAATACGTACTTGTACTGGCAGCAGACCATGTATACAAAATGAACTACAGGACAATGCTCGACTACCACAAAAGCGTAAATGCCGACTGTACGATCGCAGTTATAGAAGTACCCATTAAAGATGCAAACCGTTTCGGAATACTCAACACAGCTCCGGATGACAGCGTAATTGAGTTTGAAGAAAAACCCGAAAACCCTAAAAACAACCTTGCGTCAATGGGAATATACATTTTCAATTGGCGAGTCCTGAAGGAGTATCTATATGAAGACGAAAAAGATCCGTCCTCATCACACGACTTTGGAGGCGACGTGCTGCCAAAAATGCTTCAAGACGGATTGAGGCTCTTTGCATACCGTTTCGACGGCTACTGGAAGGATGTTGGTACGGAAGAAAGTTTATGGCAGGCTAACATGGATTTACTTGATGATCTGCATCTTGGCTTTGAAGACTGGCACATACTTTCAAGGTCTGAAGGACGACCGCCGCATTTTGTATCTTCAACAGGCAATATAAAAAACACATTGATTACAGAAGGCTGCGAAATTTACGGCAGTGTTGAAAACAGTATTCTATCCGTCGGCGTCATCGTTGAAGAGGGTGCGGTAATCAAGGACAGTATTATCATGGAGAACGCCCGCATCTGTAAGGATGCTGTTGTTAACTACTCTATACTTGATGAGGAAACAATTGTTCCCGAAGGCGTCATTGCCGGGGAATCTCGCGAAGACGGCGGTAAACTTAATGTTTACTCTCGAGGTACCGTATTCGAGAAAAACTTTAAAGAAAGGAGGCGTGGATAATGATAGGTCTATGTCTTTCCGATCCGCATCCCGATCGCGCTGGCGACGGCAACCCTATGAGAACCCTCTCTGCAGCCCGGTTTGCAGGTAGATACCGCCTCGTTGACTTCATGCTCTCAAACATGGTCAATTCTAAGGTTTTCACTATCGGTATGATACTAAACAGCCATTATCAGTCACTGATCAGCCACATCGGAATGGGTAAAGACTGGGATTTGGCTCGTAAAACCGGTGGTGTCACTTTCTTCCCGCCATACTATGCCGACGAACGTCGAAGCGTAAACAACGAACTGGACGGACCTCTTCAAAGAGCGGCCGAGTATCTCACCGAGCTTAAGACAGAGTATGTCATCATTGCTGATAGCAGCATTGTTTACAACATGGATTACCGTAAGGCTTTTGAAGCGCATAAAAAAAGCCGTGCAGATGTAACAGCAATATACACAAAAAAGAAAATCACCCCCGGAGAACGCGAAAACACCGTATCCTTTGACCTTTCCGAGGAAGGGCGAGTCATCAGTGTGGGTCTGGCACCGCCAAACGCAGATAATATAAATGTATCTCTTGGAGCATACATCATGCATAAGCGTCACTTCATCCAGCTGACAGCAGGCGAAAAGAACTGCGGAATGCTCCGTTTCTCACGTGTACTGCTAGCCGAAGCACTTGAACGGCTGGATATCAACTCTTATGAATTTAAAGGATACTCCGCACATATCTGTTCTGTCGAAACTTTTTTCCACTATAACCTTGATATATTAGAGATAGACAATAGAAATTCACTGTTTGACTTTGAGAACAGGCAGATATTCACCAATCGCAGAGATTCACTCCCCGCAAAATATGGCAAGAACGCGGATATAAAAAATTCCCTGGTGGCGGACGGATGCCAAATAAACGGAACGGTGATCAACAGCACAATATGCCGTAATGTCAAAATCGAAACCGGAGCGGTCATAAAAAATTGTGTTCTTCAAGATGATACAGTCGTCGAGAAAAATGCATCTCTCGACTGCATTATTACCGATAACTCAGTAACCATCTCCGAGAATCGAAATATGATGGGCTACCGGACATACCCGGTTTACATAGAACGTGGAAGAGTAATTTAACTAGGAGGAACATGCAAATGCCCAAAAAGAAGATGAAAATACTCAACGCAGTTTCTGAAGTTGTACCTTTTCTGGCAACCGGCGGCATGGGACAAGTCGCAGGAGCACTGGCAAGTGTGCTTGCTGAAACCGACCACTCTCTTGATGTCCGTGTAGTTGCACCGCTTTATGCAAAGTTCCGCGATAAATACGAACCGCAAATGAAATTCCTTGGAGCTGCCGAGGTACAGCTTGCCTGGAGAATGCAGTATTGCGGGGTATTTGAGTTAAAACACGAAGGAGTTACATACTACTTTGTCGATAATAGACGGTACTTCGACAGAGCAAACGCGTACGGTTATGTGGACGATGGCGAACGTTTCGCATTTTTTTGCAAAGCAGTTTTTGCAGTGATCGAAATCTCAAAATTCGTGCCTGATGTTATTCACGCGCATGACTGGCAATCCGCTCTTGTGCCGATCTATTTAAAAACGCATTTTGCGGAAAAATACGGTAACATTAAAACAGTGTTTACGATCCATAACATGGAGTATCAGGGGCAGATGCCGGGATATATTCTTTATGACGTCTTTGAGTTGACCGCTAAGGACAAAGACATTGTCTGGTACGATAATTGCATAAACTTAATGAAAGGTGCGATCGTATGCACAGACAAGCTGACGACTGTAAGCCCTTCCTATGCCGAAGAGATACAAGTCAGCGGCGGGTACGGTCTTGAGCCGATAATAAGGGATAACTCATACAAGCTCTGCGGCATTATAAACGGGATCGATACCAAAACCTACGACCCTGCAACAGATCCATTGCTGGGAAAGAACACTTATACAGTCGATAACCTCAAGGGTAAAGCTGCTAACAAAAGAAAGCTGCAGGCATTTTTTAATCTCCCGAAAACTCCGCGTAAAATGCTTATTTGCGTCGTTTCACGTCTTGTTTCACACAAAGGCATAGACCTTATTACATATATGTTTGATGATTTGATCAAAAAGGATATACAGTTTCTGTTACTTGGTACCGGGGATCATGACTACGAGCTGTTCTTT
>Ga0123353_10012933_pt1 | contig 11917 bp, 7 predicted proteins | sample TergutLab28metaG_3_FD_92763 | JGI IMG/M metagenome (GOLD analysis project Ga0123353, IMG submission 92763) | Labiotermes labralis P3 segment gut microbial communities from Petit-Saut dam, French Guiana - Lab288 P3 | ecosystem: Host-associated > Arthropoda: Insects > Digestive system > Gut ... | reverse complement strand
TTATGTAGAACGGACGGGTTGTGTTGATGAAGAGGACCCAAGTCCAACACGGTGGGTTGTGAAACAAACGTAAAGTCTCCCCCCCCCCCCCCCCGACCGAACACGATAATAGCTCGTACAGTTTTGATACGTACAGTGGGCGAATCGAACGGAATTAGAGCACCGGATCTTCGTGGCGCGCGATTCCTTGCTTAAAGACCAGTCGGAATGTGTTACATAGCGCATGCTCCGAGGTGTTAAATTTTCGAAATACACGACACACACGTCTGATCGGCGTTATGCATTACAAGACTGTTGCATATGCTCCAGACAAGCAATGCCCTTGTAATCCGATCAGCAAGCAATACTGCGACATACTGTTCCGCCCTTCTGAGCAACTTCTAAAAGATATGGTGAAGCTTTCCACAGCGATGGAGTACATCTAAATAGGCCCTTACCACCAGTTTCCACGAAATGCACACACTCACCGGTACAGTATTACAGACATCACCTTTCTCTGCTCCATTTGGTCGGAGACGCTTTCTCCAGCATGTGCCAGCAGGCGAAAATTCCACTCGTTGGGTTTCTGTTATTTCGGTGTAGTGGGAGATGACCTTAAACTGTCCAACACAAAACTCAAGACGTCATCAACAACCTTTCGAAATTACGCTTACGAGAATCAGTCAGGCTACTAACACGGCAGCCGAGGGCATGTCTGCGTATAGTGTATGGCGTAATGTCGCAGTTGTACCGGCGTCCCGTCATTGAACTGTCCCTGCAAGGCAATCAGGTACGTCGATCTCGGCTACACTGACGGCTGGATGCAACAAATTATTGCACAGGCTACAGGCGGTAAGATTAATTCAATGGGTAACAAACATCCTGTTTAATTTCGACTATTCTCGTCCAGGTTTCAATTTGGGAAGAACTATGAATAGAGATGCGACGACAACAGGAATGCGAAACATAAGGGCGGATAATGGTAACCAAGCGAATCCCAATTTCTCGTTCCATTCTTTCTGTCACTGCCTGGCATACCAATTAGATTGAGGGGAAATTTAAACCACCCCAAGTCCCAAGACAGACTGACAGTCAAATAAAAAGGAAAAGACCTAATCGATGTCTAGCAGTTACCGTCTGCTGGAAGCATGTATAAGACAGTCCAAGTGGCCTCGTTCTCTGCAGGTCCACAGCTAACAGCAAATACTATGACTTGTGTTGCCCCAAAAAATAGCAAAGAAAGGACTGAACGGCATAACCGCACAGTAATGAGAGGCGTGGAGTGACACCGCTGTGAAAGCCAGTCAACTAAGTTTGCACTGTGCTGTCGATTATGCATGCGCGATTATCCGGTTGGCGTTTTATCCGTGCGCAATCGTAAGTTGCTAATCACTAATAAAGGTGATTTGTCGCCGGGTGTTCGAACAGAATCCTCAATGCAAACAGAAATCACGGACGGTCGATGTGTGTTTGTTGTATACGTTCACCTGCCATGCAGGTACAGAAGGTGCACAGCTATTGCTCTGTTCTTAACCTCTTTATGTTTCTCTTCCTTTGCAGCAGTACAGACAGACATGTGTGCAGGTCCAACGGCTAACTCAGCGGCCACATTACACCCAACTATTGCTGCACAACACATATGAACACACAACTGTGGCAGCAGCAACTGGCAACCTGGCAACACGCGCACCTGGCACTCAGTAAATACGTTCGATATGCCCTTTATCGCACTGCTGTGTACCAGAAAAGGTAACGATTACACAGAAGGTAATTTTGCAAGAATACCTGGACATAGAACTCTGTTGTCAGGATGTTTCACAGGATCAGGTTTGTCTGAGATGTGACGCCGTGTCGCCGGGTACAATTTCCCAGCGTTTCGGAAGAAAAGGCTGCCGTTATCCTCAGTGGTCCGGGCATCGCAAATTCTCACACAGAAGCTTCAAAAGCTGCACACATTTATGTAACGCGTTGAGGGTGAATGGGCGAATGAGTCGCTGCTGCAATACGATATGGGTGAAACGCTGACGAGGAGCCATCGCGGTGGAAGATACTCAGTATGGAGGTTCAAATTAACTTCACATTCCGCAAAGTGTTGGTAGGCGCCGCGACGAGGCACCGTGGCGAGCTGTTGACTCACTGACTAGCAGAGTACACTGCCAGTCTTCACGGAAGACCCTGCATGACGGCGCAGACTGAGAGGGTTCATTGCAATAATTAACCGCAGTGATAACAGTAGCGGTTTCTTAAGGTACAAAAATAATTTCATATTAATACATGCCAGCGCGGGAAAAACGAAGTGTTCGAGCAAACAGAATAACAGCAGATACACAATCAGCGTGAATGCGCGCGGGAACAAATATTAGGCCTACATAAACCGTAGAAAGCACCTTCTTTATACTTCCTAACAGGAAGTTGTAAGGAAAAGCGGCAGCAAGGCACAGTAACGTGCTCTTTTGATATCAGTGCGCTGTGGTACGTACATATCACTGCCACAAATGCCGGTACAAAAATGCTTTTATTGCCATCAAGTTCCGGTAAACGTTATGGGTACCGGTCATTCCCGGGGGAAAGGCGACCGGGACGTGACGTTAACCAACCACCTCCACCTAACGCTGAGTTAAACCAGTTGAGCCATACTTCTACTCCCCCTCTGTGTCTTCATCATAGGTTATAGGATGAACTTTACCTTACAGGTAAGCGTCGTAGCTGTAAGGTCTCATCCGTCGGAGCAAAAATAACGAAACTAGTCCTAGAGAACATTCGGAAACACAGTCCGAATTCGGCTACCGTAACTCTGTGGCTGATCGTCACTAACAGAAAATTTGTCATGCTGAGCCACAACGTGGTCTACAATATTATTATCCTTATTATCACCTTTATGCAGGGTTAAAGTAAAATAATGTAAAGTTCACAGTAGTATGGGCCACGAAGGCCCAGAGGGGAAGTAAAGGTATAACCATACTCCTTCCTTAAGCTCAGAGCTAGATGGGGTGGGTGGTCAACGCCACGCCCCGACCGAAACCCCCGGGAAAGACCCCGTACCCACTTTATAGGAGACTGGGTGGGCCCCAGGGCCGGTTTGGACGGGTTCGGAAAATCTCGCCCCACACCGGGATTCGACCCCCGGACCGTCGAGTCCATAGCGAGTCGCTATACCGACTGAGCTATCCCGGGCCATTCTTTATGTAGGGTATTTACAATTATGTACACGCAACAAATCATGTTTATAGAGTATATAGTGTTGCAGCTGTTCTGTATTTACAGTTTGTGCTACGTGTAATGTTATTTCGCCCGTGAAATATGTTTTGTACTTATACATCAGCACTTCCCGCAGTTTGTGTGCACTGCCCAATATGGTTTTTTTTTTGTCGTTCCTTATTTTCGTGCTTTCCCGGTATGTTGCTCAGGTGTTGCCTGAATGATTATTAAATGGTTCCAGTCGCACCTATCATTGCCGGTATCACTTTTACTTACACATTACACATGCGATGAATTTCTATTATGAGGTATTTATATTTTAAAATCTTCTCAGCTTCTTTCTTGATCACATTAATGTCTCCAGGAACTGCAACATCTGTTAACATACATGTTCCTTTTTATTATCACGGATTATTATGTCCGGTTTATTGTTAGGTATAGTTCTGTCGGTTCGTACTTGTTGGTTCCATAACATGGTAGCCTTATTATTATTATTATTATTATCATCATCATCATCATCATCATCGTCGTCGTCGTCGTCGTCGTTGTTTGCCGTCTCCTGTCACAGGCCTCTTCACCCCGGTACTTCTCCTGCACCAGCGGCGATCCCCACCGTTCAGGCTTCAAGTTTCACACTGAGTACTTTCCATATGATGTGTGATGTTCCAAGTACAGCTGTCTTTTGTGCCGAATCTGTTGAATGTTTTCTCGGTACGGGTTCCAAATGTTTCTGTAAACGTTTTGTTACTGTTCGGTAACTCCAGTCATTACCAGTATGATCATACTACATTTGTTGTATCTCTGTACATAAAATGTTATATTGTAGTTTGTTTTCTGCTGCCTTTTGTCTCACTTTTCTGTCCGCTGGTATTGCCGCGTCTGTCAGGATTCATGCTTTCCCTTTTTTCTTTCTAATTATCATATCTGGCCTATTATTATTATTATTATTAGCTTCGAAAAAGGGCAGGAGGGAAAAATAATTTGTCAAAGCGTACGATCCTGAAATAAGGTTAGGCGCCAGATGGCGTGGTACCGCGCCAGTACGAAATTATCATTGTTAAAGACGCCGGTAAGAGTAAGTAACGGTAAGTTACATCAGAATCTTATTCCTCCTGCAAAGTTTGCTTCAAAGGACTCATTTTTCTCCAGAAGCAATAATTCAAATCCACAACACGGGGCAGCCCCAAGTTAAAAGACGCGATAAGACACTCGGATTGAGGCAATCCGAAATTCTTTCTTCTTTCCAAACACTGAACTATTCAAGAAGTTACAGCTGATATTGAATTCCGTAAAGATACCCGCTTGTTACAGATAATGAAGTGCAGCGCTGACGGAACTGCGAACACAGTGTTAAAAGCAAGTGGGTATATGGCGATGCCGGTGAACCAGGTGCTATGGTATATTAATACGATCGATGGAAGAAGCGGTCAACGCAATGCAGTCACACGGACGACAGCCACTGTAAGCAGTGCAGTTCAGCAGAACGGACGGTTCCTCAACCATCCATCAACACATGACAGCATCCAACATTAGGGATGGAAAGACGCCAAATGGGTCTGCACCGGTACATCAAACACACTTAAGTGTTCCAAGCACTGTGTAAAACGGGAGGGCACATTTAGAGTCGAGGCCACGCGTGCCTGCTGCATTTCGCAGCACGTGGAAGTGCAGCACACGTGTCTCTGCCCCAATTCAAATGTGTTCACTGTACACTGTTATGTGCGCTCGCATAATTGAAATAGTGAACATGAGCTTCCTCACAGCTGTTTGTCTGTCCGTCCGCATGGAACAACTCGGCTCCCACTAGAATAATTTTCACGTAATTTGGTACTTCAGTAATTTTTTTTCGAAAATCCGTCAAAAAATCCAAGTTTCATTAAAATCTGACAAGAATGACGGCTACTTTACATGACGGGGTGCTTTAATCGACGAATGCAGATAAGCAAGCAGTCGTCCGTTATGTCTGTTTCCAGTCTTTCCAGCCAAAATCAGAAATCATGCACGCACGCACCTACGCACCTCCACTAATTTTATACCAGTACACGGACATTAAGCAACTGTTCTTATGAAGACTGTTATTTCGTTTGGCGTGAGCCTTTATGCCAACTTCGCCTTAGAACGTTAATTCAATTTCCTTACATACGGCTCAGACAACACAGGCCTAATAGCGGCAGTATAAAATCAAATTTCGCCCTTGTAGAACAGGCCATGAAGGCCTTCAGCGGGAGTAGAGGTATAGCTAAACTCTTTCTTTAACCTCGGTGCTGCATGGGGGTGGGTGGTTACCACAACGCCTCGGCCGCTTTACCCCCGGGATCGATTCGGTGTCCATTGTACAAAAGGCCGGGTGGGCCCCAGGGCCGGTTTGGACGGGTGCGGAAAATCTCGTCCCATTCTCATGTAGCAAGAATGACTGAATATCCATCAAAGCACACACAGCACCTTCAGCCCTGACGACGGAAGCAGCAAGCCTACCGGACGGTACCCCTCTCACACTGCACACGTACCGTCCGAACACACGTCCGAGTTCAAACCAGTTCTTGCTTAGTATTGCTTCGCTGTTTTTTGATCGAATTACAATTTTTGGATGGTATTTCAGACGGATATCGAGTTTCAACCCACGCCGTCCGTTTCTGCAAGCGATGGTTCAACCGTCCCAGCTGCAGCACATGACAAACTGTCCGGTCGCCCTCAGTCCAAGTAAACCCTGCAGTGTGACCGACAGTCTACACCGGGCTCGGGTGCGGACAGTTTCAGTAGCCACTTGCCACTCTTCCTGTCCGTACTCCAATTAGTACATTCCGTCTGTCGCAGGACACCATTCTCACGCTTTATCAGTCGGCACTCTTTTCTGGACATTTCACTGAAAACGAACCAGTTCTGCCACACGCACACATCACTGCTTCCAGCCACAAACTAAATAAGTTCAATAAATCTGATTGGCAACATACCGCACTTGTCCATCCATAGAGAACTGCTACATGTTTAGGCTATTACTTACAGCCATCTTCACGGAGCATCAATGTATACTAACGGACACACACAGCGCTAACACACAGCTCAGTGACACTGAAGATGGTAAAATACAATGCCAGTATACCGCTACAACAAACTTCTGTTGAAATTATAGTGGAATGTTCTTAAAATTTTGTGCATCCGAACGACGTGAATAATAATAATAATAATAATTACTCCATGGTGCAGAGTCCTTCTTGAGAAGCTAACTGGTTTGCAGCTAGTCAAGAAATTCCCCGCAGTTTATGGAACGCGAAAGTTCATTTCCGCACTCACAAGCCTTCGCCACCCGTCCCTATCGTGGGCCAGCCCAATCCAGTCCACATACCCACATCCCACCTCCTGGAGATCCATCCTAATATTATCCACCCATCTACAACTAGGTCTGCCCAGTGGTCTTTTTCCCTCCGGTTTCCCTACCAAGACCCTATACGCCCCCTCTCCTCACCCATACGCGCCACATGCCCAGCCCATCTCAAATAATAATAATAATAATAATGAAAAAGAGGTGTGTCAACGCCGATGTCTGTTAGAATGTTCCAGTGCTCCCTGAAGACGGCTGCAGATAATAGTCGAAACATGCCGGAGTGGTTCCCTATTCGCTGACAAGTGCTACTTGTTGGAAATAAAATTCAAGCGTATAAATTTCTCCTTCTCTAACGCCTTGCAGAATACGAAACAAGAGTGGCAATGCAGTATAAATCTAATATTGAAGCGCGTTCGCGTAACCATTGTTGCCGTGGTAAAGCAACAAGTGTTACATACTCTGATTGTGTGTCTGTAGCCTTCGTTATCGAATATGCAATGTGCAAGTCCGGTATTATACTATCAGCTGTGCCCTGCCTGGCCCTACTATATTTTTCCGCATCTTCTCATAAAGTATGCGATTTTACGAAAAAAATTACTGCACATAAAATGTGTGTTCTTTCCCTACAACTTTTGTCTGTAACATTTTTTCATTCTAGGAATAATTCGCTGAGATATTACCAAACACGTATATCGGTCTTTATGTAAAGTACCCGTTATTCTTGTCAGCTTTTAATGAAACCGCCATCTCTCGACAGATTTTCGAAAGATACTTAAACGTCAAATTTCTTGAAAATACGTCCTGTGGGAGCCGAGCTGTTTCATGCGGACGGAGAGACAGGTATGACGAAGCCAACAGTCGCTTTTCGCAATTTTGCGAACGCGCCTAAAAACAACTTCACCTGCACATTTCAGTTCACATTATAGGTGCCCAAGGATACGGCGGTTCGCCACTCAGAAGCGCCGAAAAGCCACAGACATGCTGGTGACAAATGGTTCGCTTGATACGTGCCACTCTCTGTGGCGCCACAAAGGCAATTCAAACCATGCTACAGGAAAGACGAACTGCACCTGTGCGAGAATTCGGGGAAGCGCGGCCCGACAATGCCCGCCACGGTCAGCGTAGCAGCCGACCTTCCTAAATATACGGGAAAAACCAAACTAGCTGCGGCATTTTCTGTTTCATATTCTGGCACACGTATCACGTCGTATCGACACACAACACACTGGGCGATGATACAATACTATGGGTGTGAGTGTGCATGTTGGCACGTTATGCACGTCAAATATGTGTCTCGAAATATACTGCGGTAGTTGCCAGGCATCTTTACCCCACTGGCGTCTATATAGAGGTTCCCAAACACCATTACCTGATGGGCGTCTATACGGAAGTTCCCGGGCACCATTATCCCATTGGCGTCTATACGAAGGTTCCCGGGTACCTGTCGACAGGTACGATGTCTCACTCCGAGAAACGGAATTGAAAAAAGCAATACGCTGCGCCAGCACCTGCTGTAGTACCGGCGCTCCGTTAACCGATCATCATACAAAATTCCACGACGAACATACGCGACGAGCTGAGAAAGACGTTGGACAGAACGGCGGGGTCCCGGCATCCAGTGCAAACTACTAACTGTAACGGTAAATCAAAGGTTTGTTTATTCACCAACTGATGCATTAGTGAATTGTCTGAAAAAAAACAATATTAATATTTACATTAAAATTTTAATGTAAATTTTAATATTGTTTTTTAAGACAACTCACTAGTGCATCAGTTGGTCAATAAATAAAACTTCGATAATATCAAGATGCACGGTACTAATGTGGCAAAAAAAAAAGTAATGGTAAAGTTGCAAGTTGCTACAGCCTCATCACGAACTCCGCCATCAGGAAGTATGGCGGTGTGGCTTCGCACTTCCATACTTTCCATACAGCGAGGGTCAGCTTCGCGCACGGACCCACAATGTATGGGGAAACGCCCGATGCCATCACAAAAAGACACTGGGTGCAATCTGGAGCCAGGAAAGAAACGGTGGTCCATGCAGAGTATCTAACCGCTCTGTCATTAAGGTAGTCACTACACCGACTGCAGTATTGTGGACCTAAGAATCCGTGTGCTACACCGTGAATAACCTACAGCGCAGAAGGGCTACGGAGTACGATCACAGATAACAGACCAGCAGCCACAATTCTACATCCATCACTCACTACGTATGTTCAAATTTAGGTGTGATATTATTTATATTCACCGGACGTACCGCTGTCACAGAAACACCGACATCCGTGCAAGCATTAAGCAATGAAATGCGACTGGTTACACAGTGTGCCATGAACTACCAGCAGGGTGAAAGAAATCAGAAAGTAACTTACAAACCGACTATTTTGAAATTGCTTACGCCGTGCATTTTAATCAACTTCTTTCCTTTTACCAAACCAACCAAATGCAGATACAACATGAACAGTACAGTATCGATCCAAATGTGCACCATGAATGAACAGGCTGTGCACTGTATCCATTCGTGGTGCACACTCGGAGTACTAAAATAACGGATTATTCGGTCCAGTTCAGCACCACAGAACATTACTTTCAGTTACTTTTGAGATCAATTCAAACAAAATTGTAACAATATACATAATATTGACGACTTATATAGTAATAATCGTCACTGTATTCTTATTGCATTATATAATACATGTATATGGGAGACACGCAGTCTGGCAGTTTGTTGCGGCATTGCGCTACAAGCCAGAAGGTCGCGGGTTCGATTCCCGAAGATGGCACTGAATTTCTCACGGACTTAATCCTTCCGGCCGCACTATGGCACTGCGGTCGACTCAGCCTATAATAGAAACGAGAACCAGGCCTATTTCCTGGGGGGGGGGGGGGGAAAAGGGGCCGGTTGGCCGGACTGACTATCTTACCACCTTGAAGTGCCGACTGTCCAGAAATCTGGGAGCCTCAACCTCCTGGAACCCTACGCGCTTGTAACAGGGCTGTTATAGGGACTGCTTTACTTTTATACAGGACGTTCCTACATTATACAAATATCTGCTGTCATAACTTCTGATATATAAGTAACAATTTGGTCAGACACTTGTCAAAAGTCGCGCTTAGTCAAGTGTTCATTCGAACCGCCAGATGGCATTCAACTCGTACAGAGCTGCTTATAAATCCTGCCCGTCATCATGCAGCCGCGTACCGGTGCGGGGCACGCACAGTGTTGTTTGTGGTGCCACAAATCGCAGTCGCCCACTTCCGTTCAGAGAAAATTCAGGACCAGGTAGTACCAAAAAAAACTCCCAAAGAATGACTGTGTTAGCGTCGTACAATCGGTTCGTTGAAACTGGTTGTGAATCTCACAGGAAGTCAGGCCAGGGTCGGACTTGTGTTGCAGACGAGACGAGAGAAAATCTCCCGCGCGACACGAAACCAAATTGGACACTTGTGAATATCTGTAGATAAAACTTAAACATATACTGCATTTTGTGATATAAATCATAATACTCTACTTTTCTACTTTGTGTTATTACACCTCAGTTTTTTATAACCAATTAAGAAACGCCCTGTAAACGTACACAGTCTGCCTGTCATCCGTTACAAGCTGCCATATATGCTGTACACGTCGACCGAACTTGTAATTCCCTGAAGATGGCCTGGATACAGGGCCGAAACAAGTAGAAGCTGCGTATAATATATATAAAAGCACTGTGCAAATCGTTCGAGGTGAAATTTGTGTATGCTGGTGTCACAACTCCCTAAAGACGGCACAGAATTACAGAAACTCGGTGCAGTGGCACGAGACTGTACTACTGTGCACGTTGTACGTGCATTTGGTTGGTCTGGTTAAAAGAAACTAAGTTGCACGCCTACCGCCTTACTGTCTGAGCGAGAAAAGCTAGAGGACGAGGACCTGTAACACGTATGGGATAATAAATAAGAAATGTAGGTAGAACTTAGTTCTGTACGTACACTCAAGGAGAAAGACCACCCCCATGACAGAGGCGTAGTGTCAGGGGGTAATGTGAGCATGGACAATACAAGAACTGGGCTTGAACTGCATTGTATAAGGACTGGGTTTGGTATTACACGCGGGCGCTTCTTTATTAGCAACTGCGTCTCGTAAATTTACCGATATCCGTGCGCCAATCCGTTAGGAAGTTAATATGCTGCTGACGTTAATGACCGCGTTAGGACGCGTAAGTTTACATAAACTTTACAACCTCCTGAGGCTGGGGTAAATCTAAGCGTCGAACCGCTACGACCGGTCAGGTGGGTTAGTGGTTAGAACAGTAATCTGGTCTGCAAAACGTCCCACGTCAGAGTTCAGACGTTGCCACTAGCTGAAGAAAAAAGAACTTAATACATATGGCAGCGAATCACCTACAGACTGGAACAGCTAAACGCTGAAAACATACACAACAGAACTCCACCTATCTGGATAAATTCTGACGCCGAGCCATCCGGATAACTGGGCTTTTTTTTTTTAAATAGCCGGCTATATTGGCAGTTTTGAAGTTCCGCTGTTACTATTCACAGTATGCACATGCGTCTAAACCTTACGGCCACGCCTGATTTGAAGTTCAAGAAGTCATAACACTGAAATGTACCTGATCCAATAGCCGGTAATTTCAAGGCACGGTAGTGTTGTACGAGTAGAATCGTCGATAAATTTACCCGAAGGGTCAAGCCGATCCGGATAACCAGCGTCCGGATAAGTGGAGTTCTACTGTATAAATTATATGTATGAAACACATACATCTCAGACAATGGACACAAGATGGTGTACGATATTAACCCGTCTCAAGCTTAATCTGTTCCATTTCAGTGCACGAAGGACTATTTAAACTTATGCAATGAAACCAAGACATGCACAAGTATACAATGTTTTATCGCATATTGCCAGTTACTAATAATAACGGACACGTGGAGGGCACGTATGAAAGCAGTAATGAACTTTCGTGGCTCCATAAAATACGGGGAATTTCTTGACTACCTCAGAACCGGTTAGCTTCTCAAGAACGACTCTGCTCCATGGAGTATGTAAGTTAGTTAAGCCCGTAATAATTTGTGCTAAAACATATTATACACATGTGCATTAGTTCGTTTTATAACATAACTTTAAATCGTCTCAACACGTGTGCGTAGTGTTCAGAGTCGGCGAATGTCGGCCTAATGTATATTTTAACCAACATGCGCATATAAACAGAACTGATACAGATGGAGCGAACAAAGCGGTAATGACGAACTGCGGCTCAGACAATGTAATCGCGAGTTCGTACCCAACTCGGAACAAAAATGTATGTAGTCCGGCGCAGGTGTGGCGTTGCGACCAAACCTCCCCCCCCCCCCCTCCCGCCTTCAAGGGCTTTATCAAACGCAAACAAAAACCATTCAAATAACCGGATGTCGAGGAAGGCT
>Ga0123353_10012932_pt1 | contig 11917 bp, 10 predicted proteins | sample TergutLab28metaG_3_FD_92763 | JGI IMG/M metagenome (GOLD analysis project Ga0123353, IMG submission 92763) | Labiotermes labralis P3 segment gut microbial communities from Petit-Saut dam, French Guiana - Lab288 P3 | ecosystem: Host-associated > Arthropoda: Insects > Digestive system > Gut ... | reverse complement strand
GCCAGATAAGGTAAGCATATGCGGCGCCCTCCTGCAAAAATGTTGCGAGACAGTCGACAACGTCGGCAATATACTGGCGGGATTCGTCACGCAGTTGCCAGTTGTATCTCAGCTTCAGATATGTATCGTAAACCTCGGTCAGCCAGTCCAACATGGCGAAAAGGCGCAGGTCTTTCGCGAGCGATGTGTTTGAGTCGATCGCTGATATATACCTTGTACGCTTGTTGTAACCCGATCGCTCCTCATCGTTGTCGTGCCGCCATTTATTTGCCCTGCGGCGGACGAAAAAGCCAGCGACTGTCGTAGCGGCTGCAAGCAGTAAAACAAGCGGGTTGACCTGTGCCAGCAGCACGACGTAAAGTATCAGCCCTATTATGTTCGCGCCTACGTTTTCCAAAGAGAAGTAGATTTGCATTACGGCTTCATACGGGGTTCCTGAAATCTGCATCGCTTTTTCCCTGGCGTCTGTATATGCTTTTTTCTCAAGATTCGCGTAGTCAGTCGTGAGCGTTAGATGGAGCATATCCTGGATTATGCTGTGCCGTATAGCGTTGCGCTGGGCCCTGCTGACAGCGAATAAATAACTCTTTTCCGTCTGTAACAGCACGGTAGCGACGGTAAAGGCCAGCACAGTCAGCACCAGCGTGCGCGCGTCCCCGCTTCCAAGTATAAGCGCAACAACAGTCATTGGCAGGAACATCGCGACCGCGGGGATCGCGGGCGTGATAAGGCTTTGAGCCAGCATGACAAGAGGTGCGAACCGCTTTCGCTCCAGCGCAATGCGTAGCACATAGACAGTGTTCTGCCATGTGGTATATTTTGGCTTCTCTTTTGGTTGTTTTTCAGTTTTTTTCGTCGCTGCGGATTCCATCTAAAGAATATCCTTTTTGAATATTGTCCCCATGCGGGACGATTGCCATCGTCCCCTACATAGAATGTGCTGCATGGGGGTACACTTTACCACACGGCAATACCTAAGTCAAACGACGTGGTTATTTTTAACTGACAACCGCGGAGAGATGTGCTATAATAATTGCTGCGCATTTTTTAAACGGGTATTGGAGGCGGAAATGACAACCTGGCTAAGCGATATGGAATCAAAAATCCCGCGCGGGGGCGTGCGAACACGCTTCGCGCCCAGCCCGACAGGGTATATGCACGTCGGAGGCTTGCGCACGGCGCTTTATGCGTACCTGATCGCAAAAAGAGAAAACGGCACATTCATCCTGCGTATTGAAGATACAGACACGGCGCGCTTTGTAGAGGGTGCGACGGAGATAATCATAGACACTTTAAAAGGTGCGGGCCTGCATTACGACGAAGGTCCGGACGTCGGTGGTCCTGTCGGCCCGTACACCCAGAGCGAACGCAAGGCGCTGTACAAGCCGTACGCGGAGCTGCTTTGCGAAAAGGGCGCGGCGTACTACTGTTTTTGTGGCAGGGAGGACGCAGCGGAAGCGAACACAGGGGGACGGTTCTCTTGTGTTCCAACAACACAAGAGAACCGTCCCCCTGTGTTCGACGACGACCCTTGCCGCGACTTGCCATATGGAGACTCAAAGCGCCGCGCAGACGCCGGCGAGCCATATGCGATCCGCATGAAAGCGCCGCACGAGGGAGAGACGACCGTTGTTGACATAGTCTACGGAGAAGTTACTACGCCTAACAAAACACTCGACGACATGATCCTGCTTAAAAGCGACGGTATGCCGACGTATAACTTCGCAAACGTAGTAGACGACCACCTGATGGGAATAACGCATGTCATGCGCGGCAGCGAATATATAAGCTCGGCGCCGAAATACAACCTGCTTTATACCGCGTTCGGCTGGCAAATACCAGAGTATATAACCGTATCCAATATAATGCGGGATGCGAAGAACAAGCTTTCGAAACGCCACGGCGACCCTACATACGACGACCTGCTGAGTCAGGGTTATCTTGCTGATGCGGTGCTCAATTACGTCGCGTTGCTGGGCTGGAGCCCGGGTGGAGAGCGCGAGCTGTTTACATTGCAGGAAATGCGCGAGGTTTTCAGCGTCAGCGGGATATCAAAATCTCCGGCGATATTTGATATCGAGAAACTGAACTATTTTAACAGCGAATACATCCGCGCGATGAGTCCGGAGCAGTTCGCTTTAGTATCGGAACCATATATACGCAAAGCAATCAAAAACGAGAGTATTTCTACGGCGGCTGTCGCTTCGATACTGCAGGCCCGGTGCGAAAAACTCAGCGACATCCCTTTTATGCTTGGCTTCATTGACGCCCTGCCCGAGTATGAGACGGAGCTGTTTGTGCATAAAAAATCAAAAACCGACGAAATGGTATCGCTCGATATGCTGCGTGAAGCTAAAGCCGCGCTGGAGAATCTGCCGGACTGGTCAAGCGAGTCTATACATGAAGCGCTGATTTCCCTGGCCGAAAAACTCGGCGTTAAGAATGCGACGCTTATGTGGCCTGTGCGTATTGCAATTTCTGGCAAGGCCGTGACGCCCGGCGGCGCAGTGGAGTTGTGCCATATACTGGGTCGCGATGAGTCGCTTGACAGAATAACCTTGGGAATCGGTAAGCTTGGAGGATTATGAATGGGTAAGATTGGAAAGAACCTGCTCATTGGGTTCACGCTTATATGTATGATCGTGTTTGCCGTCTTTGTTATCGAGCTGCTGGTGATAAACAGCGGAAGCGGCAGGAGCCCGGAGTCTGAAGCGCCGCCGTCCGAAGGCGCTATCGAAGACGAGCCGGGAGCTTCTTCCGGGCAGCAAACAGTTCCCGGAGCCGTCCGGCCTGCAGACCCGGGCCAGTCGCCGGACACGGACCAGCTGGAAGGTGCTGAACCGCCGCCGGGTACCCGTTTCGAGCTCGAGATGCCGGATGATATGATACTTGTCATGTACGTTGACGAGGATCTGTTCTCGTTTAACGAGATGGACTCGGAAGACGTTTTGGGTGTTTTTACTTATCTGGGCAGCGGAAAGGCAACGCTCCAGATCCGGTTTGCATATATACCGCAAGGAGCGAGGGTATTTGCGGAGAGCTTTCTTAATGAGTTTATCGGGAGCGGCAGGAGCTCGGTCGGAGACGAAGACTCCATCAGATATTCGCAGCTTCATGGTGTTTACGTTACGGGCGTCGGAGACGGTGAAATTTATGAAGCCTGGATCTACAGCTTCCCGGGCGCCGAAGCGGAAAACGCGGGGTTGGCGTTTGTCATAAACTATCAGGACGATCAGCAGAAGGATCTGCAAAAAAACGTGCTGTATGAGATCCTGGATACTCTGGACATGGTACCCGTCGCCGGCACACCTTCCGGCGCTTAAGCTGATAAATATAACCAGTGGGCCGGGTCCGTTGTGTTAGTACAACAGACCCGGCCCATATATTCCCATAGATTTAATGCTTTCCGTACCTGCTCTCGAGTTCCAGCAGCGCTTCTTTGACGTCAAGCCCGCCGGCATAACCAATCAGGTTGTTGTTTGCTCCAATGACCCTGTGGCAGGGTATGACAATTGATATCGGATTTTTGCCGTTTGCCGCGCCTACAGCGCGGCATGCTTTTACGTTTCCAACGACGACAGCCTGCTCTTTATATGTGCGCGTCTGCCCGTACGGGATTTTGAGCAGCGCGTTCCACGCCTTTTTTTGAAACTCAGTCCCCTCGGCCCTGATCGGTAAGTCGTCAAAAGCCCTGCGTTTACCTTCAAAGTACTCTCTCAGCATATCTACCGCTTTTGAAATCAAAGGCGTTTCCTCTTTGACAGCGTTACAAACGGGTCGAAATACGATTTCGGTAATGGCGCCGTCCGCCTCCGCGATATAGATTCTCCCGATCGGGGAATCATAGTGGTAAAGGTGCTTCATCAAAGCCTGCTCCAATCTAAAACAACGCAGTGATAGTTCTCCTTGTCATACATAAGCCCGTGATAAGCCGCTTGTATATCTTCGGGATTTATTGTATGACTGATGATTTCTCCCGCGTCTATCACGCGTTCTGCGATTAGTTTTTCAAATAAGCGCAGGTTTCGCTCCACGGTTATCCGGCAGCCTTCGGTCTCCCTGAGCGGATACAGACTGTTAAACGCGCCTCTAACGGTCAGCATATTCATATGGATGCGATTGAAAACCGGCGTGACATTCATTTCCATATCCGCGCGCGGAGTGCCCATAAGAACGACCTGCCCATAAAGCGCCGCGGAAAAAACAGCGCTGGAAATAGCACGTGAGTCGCCAGTTACGTCGGCGCAAATGTCGGCGCCGAGACCGTCTGTTTTTGCCAGTATCTCTCCAACCTGTTCACCGGGAGGCACGGACACGCATTCGCTTATCCCAAGCCGGGTCGCAATATCACAGCGGGATTTTATCGGGTCGACCGCAATGACCCTCACCCCCGCTTCTAAAAACAGTTTTGCTACCAAGAGCCCTATCGCGCCGAGTCCAAAGACCGCCGCGGTATCGCCGGGTTTGATTTCCGTCACGGCGACATTACTCAGCGCAATAAGCCCAAGGTTGTAAAGCGCTGCTTCTTTTGGGTCTATGTCCCGGTTTAGTTTGAATATGCTCGTTCCCTGGGTCCTGTCTCCGTTTTCTATACGGCATACGGATGCGTGTGTTCCGGAGTAATACACCCGGTCGCCTTTCTTTATGCCGGGGAGCCCGCTTCCTTTGGCTATTACCTTACCTACCGCTGAATATCCGGGGCGCACGGGATATGTAAACCCTTTTTTGATAGCAAATACCCTGGATAGTTCCGTGCCGGCGCTTATCATGGAAAACTCGGCTTCTATGACGGCTTCATTATCCGAGAGGCCGGATGTACTCACTTCTTCGGTTTGAATACACGCCTCGCCTACTCCCGTGACAGAAACATATTTACTCAGCACGACCAATACCTCCCGACGGGCTTTTTGCGGATCACTTTTCCGCTAACGGCGTGAGGTTATTATATCACATAATAACGCAGGTGTGATATTAATTCCCACTGTTTTCTTGACATGGTCGCGATGCCCGGGGTACACTTAATACCTGCATATGTAAGTTTCATTGAAGGCGGGGTTTTATACATGAATGTTGATCTAAAAGGGTTCAGAGCGGTAATAACCGGCGGCTCTAACGGGTTGGGTTATGAGATGTCAAAGGCGCTGCTGTCAAAGGGCGCGACTGTGGCCATCGCTTCCAGAGCCGGAGCGCGGCTTAATAAAGCGTATGCAGCACTGAAAGACGAAGGTTTTGACGTGTTTGCCCTCGAAATGGACGTTCGAAGCGAGGCCTCGATAGAAACCGCAGCGTATTGGGTTTCTGAAAACTGGGGCCAGCTCGATATGGTCGTGAACAATGCCGGCCTGAGCCAGAGTGTGGTCGGCGGCGGGCAGACGGTAAGGCCGGTACCGTTTTTTGAAGTACCACCAAAAGCTTTTTACGATATGGTCGAGACAAACTTCATCGGGTATTTTCTTGTTGCCCGTGCGTTCGTTCCGATAATGATTCGAAACGGAGGCGGAAGGCTCATAAACGTCTCCACAGGGATCGGCACGATGACAGCTCCCGGCATGTTGCCGTACGGTCCGGCGCGGGCCGGTGCGGAGGCGATGTCTGTCATAATGACCGGGGAAATGAAACCGTTCAATGTCACCGTAAATGTGCTGCTGCCGGGAGGTCCGTGCGATACTGGTTTCGTTACAGAAGAAAACCGGGCGCACTTCAGTACAGTCGGGCTTTTACCGGCAAGCATAATGAACGAGGCGATATTGTTTCTGGCTTCCGACAAGGCTGCGGGGCTGACCGGCGAGAGGATCATTGCCAGGGAGCTTCACAAATGGCTGGACGAAAAAGGCATAGACATTTATTAGGAACACAGGGGGACGGTTCTGTTGTGTTCGAAGCGCAAAACGCTTCGAACACAACAGAACCGTCCCCCTGTGTTCTAATATCTTTTTGCCGTGCTCGTTTCACTTCTCAAAGAAGTAAAGCTGACAGCCGTATCTTTTTGCGCCGTCTTCAAGACTCACAAATCTTACGATCTCACCGTATATGATGCCCGTCTTTTTGCCGACCTTGAATTCAATCTGCAGCAGAGTCCCCATATCCAGATCCATATCCTGCGCGTTTATCAGAATACCGGTCTTGCTCATGTTTTCAATCGTCACCGGCAATGGCTTATTGATCGTCTCCTGCTCCGCCCCGGTGATCATGTCGCTGATTACCGCGGATGCGTTGAGCACATGGCGCGCCGATGTGCGGACCTCCCGTCGGTGCTCTTCCCGGAGCGCCACCCTGTATATGCCGAGGCTCTCATCCTCGAGTGTTCCGCTCAACTCGCAGACGCCGCTTGAGTGTACGATCAACAGGCTTAACGTGGTCCCAAGTCCAATGCCTTCCAGGCCCTCGGCAACCTCTATGCACATCAGCTCTCTGTCATGTCCTATAACAGTGGTATTGGTGATCAGATTACTATCAGTGTCATAAATGTAGACCGGAGAGTCCATATATTCCAGGTCGAGCTCCGCCATTTCACTGTTCACCTGCCTTGTTGTATTACTTACAGCTAGTACTAATACGCTACTCCCCAGATCATCATGGTATCCGATGGTTTTTCGCATATGGGGCATACGTCTCCGACGCGTTCCTGCTCAAACGGGATGCACCGTGACGTCACGCCTGCTTCCTCTTTCATTTTCAGCTCGCAACCGGCGTCGCCGCACCACATCGTCTTTATGAACCCGCCGTCCTTTTCCATGATCGTCTTTACTTCACCGAGGGTTTTAGCTATTCGCGTGTTTCGTGTGAGATTCTCCTTTGCGTTGGTATAAAGGCTCTTTTGGATCTGCTCCAGAAGCTCAGGTATACGCGCTTCGAGCTCCGGCAGCGGGACTGGGATCTTTTCTCCATTGTCGCGCCGCGCCGCAAGACACTGATCGTTTTCTATATCCTTCGGGCCTATCTCCAGACGCAGCGGTACGCCCTTCATTTCATATTCAGAAAACTTCCAGCCCGGGCTTTGGTCGCTCGTGTCCGTTTTTACCCTTACGCCGGCCGCCTTGAGCCGCGATACGAGCTCGGCCGCTTTTTCTGGTACGCCCGGTTTGTGCGCGGCGACAGGTATCACCACCACCTGGATCGGAGCGATGCGCGGAGGCAGGCTCAGTCCGTTGTTGTCGCCGTGCGTCATGATGATGCCGCCGATGGTTCGCGTCGACAGGCCCCAGGAGGTCTGATGAGGGTAACTGAGATTGTTTTCTCTGTCGGAAAAATGTATGTCGAACGCTCTGGCAAATCCATCGCCGAAATAATGCGACGTCCCGCTCTGAAGCGCTTTTTTATCATGCATCATGCATTCGACCGTGTATGTGGCGAGTGCGCCCGCAAATTTTTCTTTGTCAGTTTTCTTGCCTTTGACTACGGGCATTGCCAGATAGTCTTCGCACAGATCCGCGTACACATTCAGCATCTGCTGCGTTTCCAGCTCCGCTTCCTCCGCGGTCTCATGCAGTGTGTGGCCCTCCTGCCACAGGAACTCCCTGCCGCGAAGGAACGGGCGCGTCGACTTCTCCCAGCGCAGGACGCTGCACCATTGGTTATACAGCATCGGCAGATCGCGCCACGAGCGCACTACATGGCTCCAGTGGTCGCAAAAGAGCGTTTCCGACGTCGGGCGGATGCAGAGCCTCTCGGCGAGCAGCTCGGAGCCGCCGTGCGTTACCCAGGCGACTTCGGGCGCAAACCCCTCGACGTGGTCTTTCTCCTTCTGGAGCAGGCTTTCGGGGATAAGCAGCGGCATAGAGACATTCTCGTGCCCCAGCTCCTTGAACCTTGCGTCAAGAACCGCCTGTATATTTTCCCATAACGCATACGCATACGGTCGCAGAATGAAAAAACCCTTTACGCCTGAGTAATCGACAAGCCCGGCTTTAGTGACAATGTCGGTGAACCACTGTCCAAAGTCGGCGTCCATGTCGGTGATTTGCTCCACTTTCTTTTCCTTTGCCATGTCGGGATCCTCTCTTTTCCGGTATTGCGGTTTTGGTTTATATTTTATTATAACCCCTTTGTCAAGCGGTCGCGTTTATAAAAGCCGGTGGACTTTTTTTCATTTAGCTGTTATCATTAAGCGACGAAACGCAGTTCAGGCGGCAAGAGCGACAGAGGGGGTGGGTGCGTTGGAATACCTGGTATCGGTGTTTGGTAAACTGACGCCGACGGTTCTTTTTCCCATCGCCACACTGATCGGCCTCATCTGGTTCTTTCTTTATTATGTCAAGATGTCGCGACCGCTGCCCGGCACTACGGAGTGGATAACAAAGGATTTGGCCAAGCCCCGCCATTCATTTCTGATGACCCGCCACCCCATGGAAAAAAGCGATATAACGCCGCTTGCTATAATAACTGTCGTTTTCTCAGTTCTCGCGTTCTTCCGGCTCGGGGATACGGTCGCTCCCCAGTCCTTTTTCCAATTTACCAGATATGACAAGGAGCTGACTCTCGAGCTTGATTACCCGGAGAAAATAAGCTCGCTGATGTATTACACCGGGTTGTTTACCGGCCATTACACACTTGAGTTTTCGGCGGACGGCAGCTCATGGATAGAGCAGTTGTCCATGGAAGTCGATTATTACGAAAAGACCCCGACGCCCGCGATGAATCAGCCGCACTCCAATCTGTTCAAATGGAGAATCGCATCCTTAAACGCAGACAATCCCGCCGTCAGGTATATTCGAATAACAGCAATGCAGACGCCGATAGAGCTTGGCGAGCTGGCCGTTTTCGGCGAGGACGGCAGGCTTATTCCAACTCCGCGGCTTTCCATACCTCGCGCGTCTGTGCTGTTTGACGAGCAGGAGCTTATACCCGGCAGACCTTCGTTCATGAACAGCATGTACTTTGACGAGATATATCACGGCAGGACGGCGCTTGAGCATCTGCGCAGCATCAGGCCTTATGAGCGGACCCATCCGCCGCTTGGCAAGGAGATAATCGCCGCTTCCATTTACACTCTGGGAATGACTCCGTTCGGTTGGCGTTTTCCGGGCGCATTGTTCGGCGTTTTGATGCTTATCGTGCTTTATATCCTATTGAAGAACATGTTTGGAAAAACCGTCGTCGCCGCGTGCGGAACACTGCTTCTGGGTTTTGACTTCATGCGTTTTGTGCAGACGCGCATTGCCACTATAGACACTTACGGCGTGTTTTTCATTCTGCTGGCATACTTGTTCATGTACCGCTATATGACCACGGACTCTAACGCGCCTTTTCGAAAAAGCCTTGCGCCGCTTATGCTTTCCGGGCTTTTTTTCGGGCTCGGATGCGCATCGAAGTGGATAGTCATCTACGCCGGAGCCGGGCTTGCGGTGCTGTACACCATCAGGCTCATCCTGCTTTTCAAGCATTATCGGGATAACACACGCCCGGGTTTTGGCTTTTACCTGACGAAAACGCTGCTTTTTTCCGTATTGTTTTTCTGCGTTGTACCCGCGATCATATACTGTCTGAGTTATATTCCCTATGGCTTTGCCCAGGGTATGACCCTCGAAGGCGGCATGCTGTGGAATCGTGGCTTCTATGAAATCATTTGGGACAACCAGGAGTTGATGTTTACATACCACGGCAGACTCATTGCGGAGCATCCATATTCGTCGCACTGGTGGCAGTGGCTGCTCGACGTCAAGCCGATACTGTATGTAAACCAATACACGGGTAATATGCGCTCATCTTTTGCAGCGTTCGGCAATCCCGTCGTATGGTGGGGCGGCTTCATAGCAATGCTGATCATGGCGAGCCGTGTAGTGCTGTACCGGGACGGAAAGGCAATGTTCATCCTGATAGGGTACCTTTCGCAGCTTGTGCCCTGGATCCCGGTAACGAGGATCGTGTTTATTTACCATTATTTTCCAAGCACGCTGTTCATCGTTATGGCTCTTGCGCATGTTTTTGACACGATGATCGAGTCGGGCAGGGCTCAAAGCAGGCAGGCTGTTTACGCTTATACGACGGGGGCGGGCACGTTGTTCGCTTTATTCTACCCCGCCTTATCGGGGGTTCGTGTCCCTATAGCATACTTCAGATCTTTGCTGCAGTGGATCCCGGAGTACTGGCCGTTTTACTGACCGGTCGCGCCGACTAAGCCGGCTTTGCGCCGGCAAAACCGGTTTTGCGCCTGTTTCCCAAAAAACGAGAGGTGGATGTACAATATGATAGCGCTGGCTTGTGACCACGGTGGGTATGAGCTCATGATCGAGATAAAATCGTATCTCGACGCCGCCGGTCAAGAGTATAAGGACTTCGGAGCTTTTTCAAAGGAGAGCTGCGATTATCCCGAGTTTGCAGTGCCGGCTGCGCGCGCGGTCTCATCGGGCGAGTGCGACAGGGGGATCTTCATCTGCGGCACAGGCATAGGCATGTCCATCGCCGCGAATAAGATCCCCGGCATAAGAGCGGCTCTTTGCACCAACCTCTTTATGGCGGAGATGACGAGGAGGCACAACGACGCAAATGTCCTTGTCCTGGGCGGGCGCGTGACCGAAGCCGCTGCCGCGCTTGAAATAACCGGGGTTTTCCTAAGCACCGCTTTTGACGGCGGAAGGCATGCGCGGCGCGTGGAATTGCTGAAAGAACTGGACAAGAACAGGGGTTTGTGAGGGTTCGATGGGTAAGAGATATGTACCGAAAACATACAATAACCGCCGCTTTCTTCGGATAGCTCTCGGAGCTGTCGTTTCCGTCACGCTTGCGGCAGTTATCATTTTCCTGTTATTGTTTTTCGCTCTGGAGAGTTACTGGAACGACGGCAGGTTGGAGATCCCATGGCTTATGGACGAGGCCATCCCTGAGGATTGAGGGATACCTCTACCTTGTTGAGCGTAAGGCGTTTGAGGAAGTGAACTTCGCTTCGGCGACCAGAAAGCTCCTGAAATCTATCTGCGTTTCGTTCCTGCCCTCGGCATGAAAGTCGCGGCCGTAAAGGATCGACGCCCATTTTATCAGCGTGTCCATGACCTCGGTGTTCACGCCGACCGCTTTTCCCGCACAGCTCGTTGGGACACAACCTGTCAGAATATCCTCGAAAATGTATCTCGTGTCGATATCTATCGGTGCGAGTACTGTTTTATATGCCTCCGTATTTTGTATCTGCTCATAAAGCGAATCGCCGCGCGAACCGTAAGCCTCCGCCAGCCATTGTCTCGCGGTCGGGACCGCGACTCCGTATGCGTTTGCAACCATGACGCGCTCAACGTCCATCTTTTCGAGTATGCCGGCCACCAGCGGCGAGATGCCCTGTATATAGAATTTGAAATCCTCCTTTGCCTCGACGCGTGTGATATTCATCAGGATAGGCATCGGATGGAATATCATGCCGATGTTTGAAAAACCGGTATGTAAAATGCTTTCCGCAAGGCTGAACATGTCAAATATCTCATGCAGGATGTCGAGCAAGCGCTTGGCGTAAACCTTGTTATGCGCCGCCAGACGCACGCTGTCTTTGATCTTGAATATCTGCGGTTTACGCAGTTCCGGGCAGCGGCAGGTGAACACGAATGTGTCTGTTTCTCCCAGCATTATGTCGGCTTTGCAGCCGCATTCCGCAAGGACCTTTGAAAACGAGAGCGTGCCGAATGTGCGCCCCGGGTTTAGGACTACGGCCTGCCCGTCCACAAGATGCGGCGCCATTGCCCTTGCTACGATCGGGTGATACTGTGCCGGCGTCGTGACCATAATGAGAAACGCGTCCCGAACGACCTCGCTCATATCGGAGCTGATGAGCCCGACCTCCACTTCGGCTTCAACTGCGCCGCTCAGGACAAAATGGTTGTCGGGAAACATATCGACGCGATCGGCTTCTCTGGCGTACAGCGCGACGTTGTATCCCAGATACGAGAAGTATGCCGCCATCGACTGACCGCCGTTGCCCGAGCTGATTACAGCT
>Ga0123353_10012929_pt1 | contig 11917 bp, 6 predicted proteins | sample TergutLab28metaG_3_FD_92763 | JGI IMG/M metagenome (GOLD analysis project Ga0123353, IMG submission 92763) | Labiotermes labralis P3 segment gut microbial communities from Petit-Saut dam, French Guiana - Lab288 P3 | ecosystem: Host-associated > Arthropoda: Insects > Digestive system > Gut ... | reverse complement strand
CTTGCTTCTCTCCTGACACTTTCAGTATCATCAGCACGGACAGGAGTAAAATCATCAGTAACAAAATGGTAACTCAAGTCACACATGCATGTTCTCCTCCCTAATATCAGGGAAGACCATGCATAATATTTCTGTACTCTGATTAAACATAGGGGAAATGGTGGTAACATGTGGCAATGGGGGGTAGAATGGAGTATTTAAATCCAGTGAGCAATGTATCAAATAAGCAGAGTACACAACTCAGTTTGAAGCATTGGACTATAGTGAGCTAACTCAAGAAAAAGTGATACACAACAGACTGGGAAAAAGTCATGACGCAAGGGTCATTTACATGCCCACTCCATAAACCTTAAGCAGTGTATAATATTTACAACTATACCTTCACTCTCTTTATACCAGCTTCACCATGGACTCCAAGTCCAAGCTCCATCTCATCAGGCCCAATTTTGAACAATGGTCCAGAACCTAACAATACAATGAGCTATTCTTAATTTGTATTATAAAAGGAATATAGCATTCAATATATGTATCATTGTGACTCTGACATACGTTATGGAGAAAATGCAGTTACAATGTTCTAGTGTAGGTTAAATTGGAACCCAGACTTTCATGTGTTGTGTTACAGGCAACAGAAACATTGCTGAATCATAAAATTTAAAAAACGCTTTCGAGAGATATCTGTACTAAGAGGTATGAAAATAAAATATTCTGACTTTTTGCATCATCTACAAATTATAGGCAGTAAAAATCAGACTTTTTAAGTCAGCCAGACTGGGTCTTGGATGACTGGAAGACCCTGCCTCATAGATATGAGCAATGAATTGACATGGAAGAGTTAAGTTTAGCTTTTATGTTTGTTCTTAATAAATTGTTTCTTGACAATCACAAGTAATATAAATACAGATGAGCAAACTTTTAACCCAGCAATCAACCAATTTTGTGAGACACCAAGAGAATGGGTGATGTGCAAGAATGCAATATATAAGTATTATGGATTCCATTTTACTCATATACAGAAGCTGATGGTATCATTAGCAGACAAAACCTACAGAATTAATGGTAAAATAGCAATACAGATATTTCTAAAACATTATATTTATTGTGTATGGGTGATACAGTGCATGAGCTTTACAATTATCAGGTTTACAAATAAATGCTATATAGGTAATCCCTAGGGTATGAATGCATTCCACTGTAAAAATGGGGGTGGGGGTGGAAGATAATGTTTTGATCTCCTCATGGCCCTCCGATTGCAAAACTGAATACACATAACCGAGGGTACAAGCATTCATGTATTTTAACTTATCTATATCATTCCATCTTGTGTCTGGGAGTACGGTACACTTTGATGCACAAAACTGTTCTTATAAATGAATTTACAAATATAAATTGATTGTTCACCTGGTAGACTGCATGCTGAAAGGCTCACACCATACGTGGCCAAAACTTTCATAACCATTCTAACAGTCTGTGCAATATCTGTCAAAGATTTTCCTTTCTCTACCATGGCTCCTGCAATCTGCGGAGAACACATACATCAACTATAGTGACATGTATGAGAATAAAATTTAATATGCAGACATACATGCTGTCCTGGGAGGAAGCAGCGAAATTCAGCGAGATTTATAACTCTGGTAACCAAGTGACTGTGAGTGAAACATAATATACCACCATGTGTCCTGTTTATGACAGTTTCAAAGTCTGGATACTGGAAAGGAGTACATGGTAGATATGTTTACTGTGCAGAAAATATCTGAATTCTAAGTCTGTTGCATTGTAAATTCCAACCTCATGGAGCCATAAACATTTAAGTGTATGTGCAGAGGACTGAGATAATTTTGGTGTTGTTAGTGGTACTAATGGGAATGAGCTCATAAGTGAAGCTAGAAAATTCATTGAAGACAATGGCGTATATTTTGAATATGTCATGTAAATAAAATTAAAAATGAACAGACATATGAAGATGTAATACTCAACTCATATTGATGATGCAACAGAGTATTAGCCTGAACAAGTTTAACAGCAGCTGTGCCATATACGTTTCTTTATTGGACATCGTCCACTGTCTGAAGTATACCATTTCTTCCTGAATGCAAGAGTACTCTCATCTAAAACAACCCCCCCAAAATAAGCATGTCTGCCAAAGGGTGACCCACCAAAAATAAAATGTTTGCTAAGAAGAAATATTTTACTATCGATTGCATAACCTTAATACACAAAGCATGTCAGATTTATCTACCTTTACCAATCAGTGTCACTGTCTCCATCTTCACACTTGGTGCCTTCATCTTCCTCACACTCACTCCTAAAATCCCCATCCTTTTCAAAGTCATTCCACAACATAGCGTCATCAGTCTCATCCACTGCATTTGATATACAACACTTCACAGTCACTTTTGGTGAGATGTGCTGCCATGGTGATATGATTCACACTCACTAAATACTACATTTATATTTGTAGGTTTATAAAATCACTTGAACCCACAAACATTTACAATATTCTCCACAGATAATTTTAGTGGTGTTAAGAATACATGTGTTCTGGATTTTTGTGTCATGTCTGGGGTCTGATCAGCCTGAGTTCATTACTCTTTTTTTTTGGTTTTTAATTTGTGTATTGGGCCATGTTTTATTTTTGAGCTATGTAGATAATTTTTAATTTTTCAATAGCCATTTTCCTGTCACTACCCTTGGATTAGATCTGTTCTCAGGTACATATCTTAACAAATTACTGTTTCTGTGATGCAAAGTGATTGAGAATAGCTCAATCTAGGGGGTCCACCAAGTTAGATGCTTCTCTGCTGAAAATGGAAACACAGCTGGCTTCCAGAACATTGTCTTCTTCAAAAAATTACACTCTGGACAATATCCCCAAAAAGAAAATTGTGTCAGGTAACTTCAGTCATGCTGTGTTCGCTCATTTGGATTTCCTGACCCTTGAAATGGGATTGATAGGTTGTCCCAAAATATCGGTAAGGAATTACCACTCAATGTTGTATAATATCTCACATGATCGCAGATCTCACATGACAGTGTGGTGATACAGGCCTTGGTTTGGCTCTGCATGGTCTGGTTCAGAGCGATCCAATTTGGCATGGTCTGGTTCAGTGCTTCATATGCGACTTTAAAACAACCTCACATATTGAAGTGCAAAATTTCGGGAAAAAACCTTGTCTTGCATTCGAGTAAATATGGTAATTGTCACAACCACTGAGATTATGACTGCCTGTGTCTCATGTCATATGAGTTGCCAGACTGGAATTCAGGCATCTTTAATTCAAGATGTTTCTTCCGAAAAATGCAAGCTAAACAATTATGTAAAAAGATCAAAATATCAAATACACTACACAATTTAGTACATGAGTTACCATATGACTGGATCAACCAGAAGGAAATGTGTGGGGCAAACAAGTCTGAAAGAGGAGGCTTCTTAGATGAAAGTACAACAGGCATCTTGAACTTTTAAAAGGCATGATGTATGTACAAAAATTTTCCTTGCAAGTTTCTATCAATCATACAAAGGAGAAAGAGCAATTTTGCACTGTTTAAAAGTATTTCTATATAGTTTTTACTTTTAGTATTACATACCATAAAGTTATTTCTGTAATTAACAATACATTATACTGTGTCCAATTAAAATACTTGCATGTACCCATATTTAACATGCGTACTGTCTAAAGTTCATTTTAACAATTACATCTGAGAAGAACAGTGGGCTATATTTTCACAGCACTTCATTACGATCTTTATAGTGTGTGGTTGCAGGGGAGTCAAATGAGTGAGATACATTTTTGCAGCTTAAAAAAACTAATAATATATATATAAAATTGCAAACAACTGTCTCAGTGAAAAGAACAAAGAAACAGTCACTAGGATTAAGGCTAGGTGACAGATTCACTCCACAGGAAGGTCAGGGATATTTGTTTCTTCTCTAACACATCCAGCCAAGCATCAGGGCCTACACTATCTCATATCACAGAGCTTTCTTCTCCAGGAGTAAGTGGGTGGAGGGTAAGGAGGGCCACTCATCTCCATCTAGAGCCAAGGTTAAGAGTACATACAGCTGTACTGCCAACCCCATTTTCTTCATGGTATGATGTTCATTTAAGCAGGGGGCCAATTTTTACATTTATTGGGTAGTATGATGCAGTGATCAGCAGAATACCTTCAAATCTGCCTCACACACCCACAGTTCATTGCCACTCTCATTTTATTGTTCAAAGGTATGTGTTTTATTTAACAACACTCTCACCTACAAAGATCACATAGCAACCATGGCAGATGAATAAAACATGAGTACGAAGCACTAGTGCAGTGACATTTGACAGAGGTAAACTGAAGTACCCAGAGAAAATCCTGTTCCTACATGACTTTGTCCACCATACATCCCAAGTGTTTCTCTCAGTATCACAGTTAATATTAATTTACAATTATGTAGTACCCCACACTTGTTCCTAGCTATAGTTATCAGATTTACCTTGAATACGAAGACCATACCGCACATTCCCCTACGTCCAACAGAACTTCCTTGCTGCAGCAAAGCACAGTCTTCACCAAGCACAATACTCTCAACCTGTAAAGAAGAGATACTTTGCAATCAGGCCTTGAGAAGAATGATTGCTCACTCACCATGAGAAACAGAACATAACATACAACAAAGTATGTAACCATGTTTTATTTTATGTACAATGATGTTAAAAATCATTCTTTGTTACATGGTTGTAATAATATTTTAGTCTTGGAAAATTATTCATGATTTCACAAATAAGGTTAATGTAAAATTCAATAACCTTTAATCCTTCACTCTTGGCCCATTCAACTGCAAGACCAAAGTTCAGACAGTCTCCGGTATAGTTGGGAATAAATACCAATGTTCCAGCTGAAAAATTATAAAGTATGATATCAGTGGCTCATGGCTGATTGAAATTCACTGCAATATTTGTAATTAACAGGTCAACCAGTAATTAACCATGTCATTATGACAGGTTGGTTCAAATATTTAATATTATATTGAAATGTATTAGTGAAACAGAAGTATTTGCAATCTAAAAGAAATTTACAGTACTCACCATTCCAAAATAAATTATTCTGAAAACTGACTTATAAGGAGCTTGAGAATTCCCTTTAAAAATGCATGCTTAATTGACAAGAACAGTGTTTCATCATATTACCACGTGGTAAATAAAAAATTCTTCCATAGCCACATTTTACAAAAAAATGCATAAAGTACCGCTTTATAAAATAAATTAGAATTATACCAGGTGACCACCCTCAGAACAATGCTTCAGCAACCTGGAGACCATAAACGTAAAGTGATCCTGTTAAAGGCCCAGTGTGGCCCAGAGGGTAAGTAGAGGTATAGCTCTACTCTTCCATGAACATGGCACTAGAAGGGGTGAATGGTCAGCAGCATGCCCTGGCTGCACTTTACTCCCGGGAAAGACCCAGTACCCATTTTACAGGAGGCTGGGTGAGCCCCAAGGCGGGTCTAGATGGGCGGAAAATCTCATCCCCACCGGGATTCGATCCCGGGCCTTCCAACCCGTAGTCAGTCGATATACTGACTGAGCTTCCCGGCCATAGTGAGACCATGCACTCCACAAACTACTACAACACACATTACAAAATCATAGAAAGGCTACCACAAACATCTCTCAAATTATGTACAATTCCAAACAAAAACAACACATCACAGAGCAGATAACTACAGATACACTGCTTAAAATATGTAAAAATTCAATATGACATTACTATCATGCCAAGAGGAAAAATCAGCAAAGTAGGTTTAACAATGTACATTAAGGTCAAGCCACATTCAGTAGTGGACCCTGCCCATAATACAAAGGGTATTCTCTACCGCCTTGATGGCGACCATCTGATAATCACAAATATCACATCTACAGCAAATGGAAAGCTGTCATGTCTCTCTAACCTCCTCCTCCCTGCACTTAACAATCAAGCATTGCTATGAAAGTGGAAGACAGCAATTTATATGTTCCTAATGTGAAGCTCCTTGCCACTATGGTAAGTTGGTCTAATTACATAGCATGATGATTTGTGGCTATTACCTTTCATGGCCAATAGAATATTTGTTATAACACAAGAAATGTAATGCTCGATTAAGGTTCATCTGCACAGGTAAAAAGCAGCATGTCAGTGGAACAACTATCTGCTAATAAACATCTGAAATGAAAGCTATTGAATGATGCTGCTGGAACTGACTACTATAAAAATCATATCACAGATTGTATTGTACCTTCATTGTTTTGAGCAACGCAATGAATGGCATGCAGAATATTTCTAGGTGGAGGGGAAGCAAATACTGACCCTGCAATAGCACCACTCAACATGCCAGTACCAACAAATCCTGAAAGAAGAAACAGAAAATGGTACACAACACATTTCACGTACTTCATCACATTTATCAGACAGGTACAAACAGTGGCCTATTCCAAATTTGCTTACAACTAAGATCAGTGTAAAATAATATGCAATGAAAGAAATACATGAATTGTAAAGAAAAGAGAAAGAAAGACACCTCACAAACTAAAGACTTCAAAATTATTCCTTTCAGAACAGACTTATGCTTGATACAAATAAAACTGAAGCGATGTGGATTAATTCAGCTCCGATATGTTTGCTGTATAAGGCATGGTTAAGATACAATTAAAATCTTGCATTTAACAGTGCTAATGCTTGAAATCTTAAGTTTTAAACTATTTATGAAGTGCATCAAAAGTTACTATTCACAACTTGAAAATCTACAGCACAGCAAGCCGGCAGGGATTATTACATTATACTTAGATTACGAGACGAGCTTCTCACTGCAATAACTATGTATATTAGTGTTCTCTGGGATCTTACATTATGCAGTCTGGTAGAAACTTACAAATGTTTTGGAGCAACTGCCTCCCTTTTTGTGTAAAAGATTACATGTTTCTACATTCTTGTACCCTGAATTAGGGGCAAGTGGAAAGGTGCAAGAAGAGAGTGCATGTTTTTTCCTCATACATCTTACAGTTAACATGACTGGGGAAACCATCGCACCAGTGCATAAACATGCATGGTTCTGGAATACCAGAGTATTACTGCATAATGAAAGGTGGGTGCCACAAGGATTACATACAAACCACGAATCTGTGTGTCATAAAGACAGTAGGATGTAGAACAAATCACAAATACATCTTCCTCATGAAAAATGGATACTGTATTATCTCTATGCTCTTGTTAAGTACTTAGTTTATGGAAAACAAGAGCTGGAAATAACATCTGTCTTAACAAATACATTTTGTGTGTGTATGTATAAACAGGACATTAGTCTAAGTAATTGTCAATAAATTGGTAGATGAAGATAACATGGCATTTTGTGAAAAATGAATTTCAACACTGCTAGTAAAACCAAGCAATGAATTCCATCCTGAGCCATTTACAACCAGTTAATTTAACATGTTTCCATACAATCTATATGTCTGTGTAGCTGCCAGTGTGATGTTATCAATGATCAATCTTACCTCCAGCAAATGGCTCATGTCCAGATCCACCTCCAGATAAAAGGGCCACTCTGTTCTTACTATCTGCCCACTATAATTATCAACATTACAACAATGTAAAATCCAAAGATTTTAATGACCATGAAACATAACGTTTTTCTACAGTAAATAGCTGCATTTATATGGAGCAGTAATATAATACGAACAGACATTTTCTAAAACATGGAAACTTTAGGACTGTCTCTGAAGCCATTAGACCTTTAATCTGTATTAATGCAGCAATTCACCCAAGAAAGTATCATGCCATTAAAGTAATGTACATTTTATATACACTCCACAAAATTTAAGTGATGTTAAATTCATAACAACAATTTAACCATTACATCAGGAAATAACTTACATTATCAAATAACAGATTAATGGTGATATCTTTGTCCATTTACATGACATGTTTGCATACTTTACTTCCAGTTGGTCTAAATGGACCACTATATATTTCCCAGAAACAGGAATGTTTTGTAAATTCAGAATAAGTGTCAATTCCAATCTCTGTCAAAATAAGATACTTGAAATTATAGTAATCATATGCCCACCTGCTTTGTTAAGATGACTCGGTTATCAGCGTGCAAACAAAGGCCTGGATGTGCTCTAACAAGGCCTTCTAACATCTCATCAACACAGTTCTCTGGTAAGTTGATTAGTTTCTTACTCATTTTCTGCATGTAAATCTAAAATAATGACAAACAAATGTAACAAGAACATTTCTGAATATGCTCAACACTAGTAACAGTACTTCTACAATGATGCACATATTTGAGTTCTGCTGTTTTCACTTACCAGATTTTTAGTACATTATGAATGAAGTTAATCACAAACATGAAAATACTGAAATGTCAGAATTTGTTGAACTGGAGAACAGCAGACCATGGAGTGCCTCGTCAAGGCATAATGATGTCCTCATAGGCCCTTTTTGAAAGTGACAAACAGGTGATAAGCTGATGTTATAAGGTCAGAACTGTAGGGTGGATGTGGCATCACTGTCCATTCAAAACTGTGGTACACACTTGTGTGTGGCCTTGCATTATCATAGAGTAACACTGCAGACATTTTGTCAGATGAACTCTATAAACATGAGCCTTTAGACTTCTCTGTATTTCAACACAGCAGTAGGAGTTCACTGCTGTTCCCATTCACAAGATCAAGAGAATAACACACTTCTCATCCCAAATAAAAGCCCATAAAAAATTTTGGATGGACAGTATGCTGCATCTGCACTACAGTCTTGATGCCATATAATCAGATTATTTCCTCTGATAAATTGTCATATAGTTCTACTTTCTCTTATGTGTGGTACAGTAATTATGCTGTCAAATTATTCCTATTATTAATTTGTGATTGACTGACTTGTGTTGGATTGTTCTATTTCTGTGTTATGACAGATGCTTGCTATAGCATACACATCATGATATTATATAGTATATTCATATCTATGATGACTATTGCTATATCTAAATGGGGTTTATCCCAAAAGATCCATGGACTGTAAAATATAAATAAATAAATAGTATGTTTGGTCCTTTAAAAAAAAGCCTGAAAAAAACAAAACTACACCAAAGAAGAGGCACTTAGGGATTCTGTGTGTGCCTGTGCCTGCAGAGAGAGAAAGCAAATTTTTTTTGGCAGCAATGCATGCTCTTTTCCAAAGGTGGAAAATACCTTGGTTAAGGCTAAACTGAAAAATAACTATGTGTACGGTAACATGGCAGTGAAGGTCTGTGAAATTTTCACTTCTCTTTGTAAATAGAATGACATAAAATAGAAAGAATTACTTTTAAGAGTACCCCTTGTGATATTATGGGTGATGCCAAACTCAGAAATTCTTATGGCTTTGAATTAATTACATTCTATTTTAAAGTACAAGTAGAATATGACATAGTATGAATGTGCATTAATACAATACAAATGTAAATATGAGGTTTATACAGTTCTTTATAGGTCAGAGTAGCAAATTATACAAACTAAAAATGCATTAAGTTACTCATATCAAAAATTAATAAATAATATGCATACTACATTAGCTTTCAGTTGAAAAAAAAATGTTTGCTGTATGAAGAGTGAGCTGAGACTACCTCTAAATGCTTGCTTCACTACTTCTATATGCTGGTTTAAAATTTTAATGTTAGCTTGAAGGGTATTGTGTAATTTGGTTCCTGCTGGGTACACACTTTTTTCTAGCCAGTAAGGGTGGTATTTGGCACGTGATACGTTTATGCGTATATTTGTAATATAAATTGATAAATTTGTTCAAAATTTTACCACATTGTAACAAATGCAGGTAATGAGAACAGTTGTTGACCAGCAATATAAAATGTATTACATTCCTTCAATAATTTCCAGCAGCAGACTTTTGTCTTTACAGCTGTTAATTAAGGTCAAGGTTTCTTCATTCATTTGGGGGGAGGGGTGGTGGTGGTGATGGTGAATACTTCCTTCCTGCTTGCTGAAGTTCCCTAAAAGATAAATCCAGAAGGTAAAGGTATTATTGCCCTCTGTTGGTCCACTCATCCATAACCTCAGCAGGCCAGTAGGTGTCTCAACAGACCTACACATTATGAAAAGAATGGCTGAGCTTGCCAATCAGCAGACATGCATATACCATACGAAGCCAACAGGAAGTGACATGATAACTCTAAGATAAAATATGGACCCTACAGAGTATAAATTATCAGTTGTACACACATAACAATACACTGGAAGATGTAACTAACAAGTACTTTGAATCGTACTTATCAGAATGTTTTACATAAGATAACTTTCTCCACATCCCATAATCACTCTGAATAACTTTTGGAAGAATGGGATGTATGCATGCCGCATCGTATGTTGCCCAGTTCCATGCAATGAATGTAGGGATTACACACGTTACTATTCTATTACTTGTTCCTTCTTCAATCTCCCTCCCACTATCACATCTCATCAGCAACTTCTTATCCTCATTCAGTGCTACATAACCCCATCTATTTGTGCAGAATAAAGTAATTGAATTAAGAAACAACAAACTACAATTTACCTTTACAGTTTCAATTTTAGAGCATACAGCTGCACTTACAAGGTGAATGACAGGATTACAATCAAATCAATAAAAGTGAAATTGAAAGGATCTTCCAATGATAAACAAACATGGTGCTACAATTACAATTAAGCCATTTTAGTATACTCACATTTCTCTGTTTTAGACATCCAGTTGGTAGTGGTACCAGATTTCAATGTTTCTACGTCTCTAGTATTTTCTGATTTCTCATGACAACCTTTCAAGCTGCTACAATTTTGATTACACACAAGACCTCTGACACATGACCTCAATAGATAAATTTCTCACTGATACTATGCTCTCAATCAACAAGTCTGCTACAGTAGACAACAAAGAAACTGGCAATCCTTCCAAATGAACAAACACAAACAGGAAAAACTATTCTCTCCTGAAAGGTAAATATTTTTTTTCATAATTAGAAGGTGTTATGGGTCACATGTGAATGTCCTAAGGAGAACAATTCATTGGATTTTGGATGTGATATTTAACCTTTAGTCACCCTGAGATCAAATTCCATGTTCACAGCGTACTTCCCTAATATCCTTGGCATAATGTACCCTCTAACCTTCTTCTTAGGCTTCCACATTTTTCCCACCAAAATTTTGTATTTTTTCCCCTATATCTATTTGTAATCCAATTCCAAATATATCATAAATTTAAACTCCAATTCCCTTGAACTGATAACCCCAGGTGTCTTATCAACAACCTTCAGTACTGTCAGACAGTACATAGAGACCAATGTCATATGCATGGCAATCCTCCTTCATATTTGTACAATCTCATGCTCAACTTTCAGCTTCAAGACATACTGTCCTCATGATTTTCAAGGTTTTACCCATTTCCTACAGGCAAATTCCACGACAGTACCTGAAGGAATGCTGAAATGCTTCCTTCTACATTTTTTCCAAGTCATGTGCTTATCAACCTACCATTTGTAACTATAGGTTGGGAATAATGACATTCAACAAACCACAGACCAATGAATCTTAACCATTTGTAGTCCAAATTATTCTTGTGTATTCCAACAGTCCAGCCCAAATGAAATTTCCAACAAATCAAGTATCTTCAAACTTTAAAAGCAGCCACTACCTACCAGGAATTAAGAAAACCAAAACAAAACACTTTAAAATAATGTGTTGATTTGAGCTTGGCAGTGGACTTGTACAGCATAAGGAGCAACTGCACCAATAAAGGTTAAGTTTTTTACCCAACTACGTGGTTTGTCTCGAAAGTAATATAATAAAAACAATTACAAATAACCAAAAGAAATCAAATAACATGCTAATGGAAATTGAAGGAAAACTTACAACACACCACCAAAGCATTGCAGAAAAAT
>Ga0123353_10012928_pt1 | contig 11917 bp, 14 predicted proteins | sample TergutLab28metaG_3_FD_92763 | JGI IMG/M metagenome (GOLD analysis project Ga0123353, IMG submission 92763) | Labiotermes labralis P3 segment gut microbial communities from Petit-Saut dam, French Guiana - Lab288 P3 | ecosystem: Host-associated > Arthropoda: Insects > Digestive system > Gut ... | reverse complement strand
TCCGCGCCCAACGGAAGCCCCCAAGCCTCGGTAATCATAGCATGGAGCATTTCCAATAATTCCGGGATCCTGCTGCTCATATATTCACCCTCCGATTTCTGCTCTCCTGACAACGTCCTCAATTATCTCTACCGGCACGAACGTGCGCAAGTCCGCGCCGTACCTGGCCATTTCCTTTACGATTGAAGAACTGATATAGGTGTATTTCTCGCTGGACGGTATGAAAAGCGTTTCAACGCCTTGGTCAAGCTTTCTGTTTACCAGCGCGATCTGGAACTCATGGTCGAAATCCGACACCGCGCGCAGGCCTTTGATGATAACCTTGGCGCCCTTGTCCCGCATATACTTCACAAGCAGGTCCTCGGATGCCTCGACCCTGACGTTACTGAACCTCGCAACGGTCCGCTTTATAAACTCCACCCTTTCCTCCGCGCTGAACATCGGGCGCTTTTCAGAGTTTACCATAACGCAGACCAGAAGCAAGTCGAAGACCGATGCCGCCCGTCTGATGATATTCAGGTGCCCAAGGGTGATTGGGTCGAAGCTGCCAGGATATACGGCTATGCTCATAAGATTGATACCACCGGGAAACGCTACCCGCGTTTCCATTTCAGTTGTAATAGTTTAGTGGTCTGTGTCGCCGCAGCCAGCGGCGGCGCGTTCGTACCGCACTATTTTTACGCTCCCGTACCTATATTCCTTTTGCATAAAATACGGCGGCAAAACGTCCGGCACGGCGCTGTCGGCTTTCACTTCACATATTATTATACCATTCGCGTTCAATTTGTCAAATTCTATTATTTTCGTCAGTGTTTTCGCGGCTAATCGCGTATCATAAGGCGGGTCCAGAAAGACAAGGTCGTACTTTTCCCGGCCCTCGAGATGCCTCAGCGCGTCGCGGGTGTAGACTGAGACGCCATCCGAAAACCCACATTGTTTAAGGTTTTCCCATATCAGTTTGACCGCTTTCGGCGCCGAATCGACGAAATCGACGCTTTTAGCGCCGCGCGACAGCGCTTCGATCCCGTACTGGCCGGTTCCGGCGAACAGATCGAGCACGCGCCTGCCCTCGATGTCGAATTGTATGATGTTGAAAACAGACTCCTTGACCATATCGCTGGTCGGTCTGATATCGAATCCTGCCGGCTCTTTCAGTTTCCTGCCCCTGGCAGTCCCGCTGATAACTCGCATCTGGAATGTTCTCCGTTCTACTAGGGTGTCAGGGGGACGGTTCTGTTGACACCTGGAAGTGTTCGTAGATCTTCTCCGCGACGCCCTTTGGGACGACCTCCGACAACTCCCCTGCTGTTGCCGCTGCCACTGCCTTTACGCTGCCAAACCTTTTTATCAGGGCGTTCCGGCGTTTTTCCCCCACACCTTCAATAGCGTCCAGCTTCGACTTATAACTGCTCTTCGAGCGCAGGTTCCGGTGGTATTCGACCGCGAACCTGTGCGTTTCCTCCTGTATTGTGCCGATCAGGGCGAAAACGGCGGGATTCGCCGCAAGGCCGATCTCCTCCCCATCCGGCGAAACGAGCGCGCGCGTTTTGTGCTTGTCATCCTTGACCATGCCGTAAACAGCAAGGCTTACGTCCGCCTCCGCAAGCGCCGCGCGTGCCGCTGCCGCGTGGCCCGCCCCGCCGTCAATGAGCATGACGTCCGGCAACTTCGCAAATTTCTCGTCCCCGCCCGCAAACCGCGCGATCCTCCTGGCAACGACCTCCGCCATGCTGCGATAGTCGTCCTGGCTATGCTGCGCCTTGATTTTGAACCGCCGGTAATCCTTTTTATAAGGCTTGCCCCTCTCGAAGACAGTCATCGAAGCCACAATATCGGACGCTCCGGTGTTCGAGACGTCGAACGCTTCGATCCGCGCGGGCGTCTTATCGAGCCGCATGGCATTCTCGAGCCACTCATGTGTCTTGAGCGCCTTTTCTTCATACGTCGAAGCGCGTTCGGACTCCTCCCTCGCGTTGATATTCGCCATCTCCACCAGCTTCACCTTCTCTCCGCGCTGCGGGGACTCCAAATAGACGCGAAACCCGGCTCTTTCTGTAAAAAGCCTTTCCAGCAGCTCCGCGTCAGGCGTCGGAACGGGAAGGTAGATGCTCTTAGGCAAAAAACCGCGTTTTTCGTAATAGAGCCTGATAATAGCCGACACAGCATCCGGGTCGTCCTCGATCGGCGTGTCGAACAGCTCGAAGTCCTTTGATATCAGCCTGCCGTCAATGAAGTGCAAAACAGTAAAGCAGCTTTTCGCTGGCCCCCTGAAAAACCCGGCGACGTCCCTGTCAGCCATTGAACCCGCAATGACGTGCTGTTTCTGGGCAAGGAGCTGCACGGCGCGGAGCCTGTCGCGTTTTTCAGCCGCCAGTTCGAACAAGAGGCCCTCCGCTGCCTCGTCCATCTCTTTAGCCAGCCTTTCAATCAGGTCGACCGTCTTCCCCTGGAAAATGTCTATTGCCGCCCGCACCGACTCCCTGTACTCGCCCGCCAACCCGTCGCTCTGGCAATAAGCCCGACAGGCGCCTATGTGATGGTTCAGGCATGGCCGCTCTTTCCCGATTATCCGCTTGAGGTTCTTCCCGCAAGTCGGGAATTTCAAGGCTTTGCTCACGGCAGCGATCGCCTCGCGTGAGACGACCCTGCCGCTGTAAGGGCCGAGGTACTTCGCGCCGTCATTTGCTTGTTTCGACACGACTTTGAAGGTCGGGTACTCGCTTTTTATATCCACCCTGATGAATGGGAAACCCTTGTCGTCGCGCAGCTTGATGTTGTATTTTGGCATATGGTGCTTGATGAGGGAGTTTTCGAGCATCAGCGCCTCGAACTCGGAATCCACAACAATGAAGTCGAAATCGGCGATTTTTGAAACCAGCGTCTCGGTCTTGGCATCGTGAGCGCCTGCGAAATAGCTGGAGACGCGGCTTTTCAGGCGCGAAGCCTTGCCGACATAGATGACCGCGCCCTGCTTATCTTTCATTATATAGACGCCCGGCAGCAAAGGCAGCCCATGGGCCTTCTCACGCAGCTTGTCCAGCAAAACAATACACCCCGAAATCACCAAGTATGCCGTTATGGCACAAATATATGTTACAACGTTTCAACAATATTTTCAATATTTTTTGCGTTATCAGCGCGAATGGAGTAAAATAATCACAGTTATCACAAACATTATTGTGATTATGCTTAATTCCTCTTATATTTATTCCGATAATTGAAGATGTAGGGTGCAAAGTGCGCCCACACTCTGTTGCAAGGATTGCCACAGAGCAATTTATCAAGGAGGAATAATAATGATCATCGAGAGCTACGACGTGACTACCGGCGCACAGAGGACATTTTTGCAAGTCAAGTCAACAACAATGCGGGCGACTCGCGAGATTCGCGCCGCGCCGAACCCGGAAACACAAGGTATTTCGCAAAGGGATATGGACGACAGGGTCTCTATCTCGGAAAGAGTCAAAGACATGCACAAGCAACTGAAGGAGGAAAGCCACAGGCAGCTGGCAAAAAAGGCATCAGCCCCGCCGGTCGCAAAATTGAAGCAAACCCACAAATCGCCGGCGACCCCGGAAGAACTAAAGATGAGGCTCATTGAACTGATGATCGAAATGATGACCGGGAAAAAGCGCGTAGCCAAGAGATACACGCCAGCCGAAGATGGACAGGGCGCGCGAAACCTCGAAATGCCCGGCATTGCCTGGAGCGCCGAAGGGCGGGCGCAAATAGTCGAGGGCTTGAGCATCGAACACTTCCACTACGAGTCGGAACGCCTGGCCTACCAGGCCCAGGGCGTCGTAAAAACCGCGGACGGCAGGACGATAAACATCGATATCAACATGTATATGTCTCGCCAATTCGTTTCATACATGAACATAAACGTCGAAGTGAAAAAGCCTGTCGACCCGCTGGTGATAAACTATGGCGGAACGGCAGCTTCGTTGCTTGGGGAGAGGTTCGATTTCGACCTCGACATGGACGGCATAATGGACCAATTGCCCGTCCTCGGCCAAGGCAGCGGATTCCTGGCAATCGACAAAAACGGCGACGGCAAGATAAACGACGGCAGCGAACTGTTCGGGCCAAGTACCGGTTGCGGATTCAGCGAACTGCGAAAACACGACCAGGACGGCAACGGCTGGATCGACGAAGCCGACGAGATTTTTTCAAAACTGCTCGTCTGGAGCCGCGACAAAGACGGCAACGATCAGATTTTCACCCTTAAAGAGCTGGGTATTGGCGCAATTTATCTGGGAAACGTCGATACGGAGTTCTCATTTAAGGACGAGGGCAACCAAACGCTCGGAGTAATGCGTTCCACAAGCTTTTTCCTGAAAGAGGACGGCGGCGCCGGCACCCTGTCGCACGTCGATATGATAATATGAGCTGAATAGGATAATGGGATAATTTATGTTCAAACTCTATTGCAGGATATTTCAAAATGTGATGAAGCTGGCGGTCTATGCCTTGCCCTGGCGCAAACCAGAGCTTCTCGAAGGCACAGGCTGCATAGACCGCTTGCCGTGGCGCCTGAAGGAAAAAGGCATAAAAAGCATCCTGCTTGTAACAGACAGGGTAATAATGTCGCACGGCCTCGCTGACACTATGCTCCGGGCGCTCAGGGAAGCCGAAATAAACGCCGCGGTATATGACAAGACCGTGCCCAACCCGACAATCGACAACATCGAAGAGGCGCTGGTCATATACCGGGAAAAAGGCTGCGATGGTATCATCGCTTTTGGCGGCGGCTCCGCGATGGACTGCGCAAAAGGCGTTGGGGCGCGCGTAGCCAGACCGAAAAAAAGCATAACTCAAATGAAGGGGCTCCTGAAAATCAGATCCGGCCTGCCGCCGCTGGCCGCCGTACCGACGACGGCAGGGACCGGCAGCGAAGCTACAGTAGCGGCAGTCGTCGTTGACAGCGGCACAAAGGAGAAATACGCGATCATGGATCCCTCGCTGGTCCCGCAAATGGCAGTGCTCGACCCGCAACTGACAGTCAAGCTGCCGCCATCCATAACAGCGGCAACCGGAATGGATGCGCTTACGCACGCGGTCGAGGCGTATATCGGGCGGAGCAACACAAGCGAGACGAGGGAACTGTCCATAGAAGCCGTGAAACTAATATTTGAAAACCTCTTGACGGCATACGAAGACGGCGCGAACATTACCGCCCGGGCCAACATGCAGCGCGCGGCTTATTATGGCGGGGCTGCGTTCACGCGCGCATACGTCGGCAATGTTCATGCCATAGCGCACACACTAGGCGGCAGGTACGGGATAGCTCACGGGCTGGCAAATGCGGTAATACTGCCTTATGTGCTGGACGATTACGGCGAGAACCTTCATAAGCGGCTGTCAGAACTTGCGGACGCTGCCGGCATCAAGGGCGGAACAGTCGAACAAAAGGCAAAATCTTTCATCGGCGCGATTCGCGACCTAAACGCCCGGATGGGAATACCAGTGGTGCTTGAAGGAATAAAAGAGGAAGATATCCCGGATCTGGCGGAACACGCGTTCAGGGAAGCAAATCCCTCTTATCCCGTACCGCGCATTTTTTCCCGCGACGACTTTATCAGTGTCTATCGGCGGCTGATAGGTAAACCCGGGTTCCATGGATATTCGGGAAAGGTAGCCAACATAGACCTTACGACAGGAGAAATGTCCGTCTCTTTCCCGCCTGTGGACGAGTTATATAAATACATTGGAGGCAAAGGACTTGCCGCAAAAATCATCTACGACGCCTTTACCGGAAAGGTCGAGCCCTTTTCGGACGAAAATCTCATTGTCATTACGACTTCGCCCCTTAACGCGTCCACTGCCCCCAGCTCGTCGCGCTTTAACATATCGACGATATCCCCACTGACCGGCCTGCTCGTATCATCCAACTGCGGCGGGAGTTTCGGGCTGCAACTTAAACGGGCTGGTTATGATGCTTTGGTGGTTTCGGGAAAAGCACCGGCGCCGACTTATATACGTATCGGTGACGATAAGATATCACTGTGCGATGCATCAGGGATCTGGGGAAAAACGACTTCCGAAGCGCAGGATAGAATGGGAAAAGGCGGCAAGCTCGTTATCGGTCCGGCTGGCGAAAACCTCGTTCGTTACGCGAGCGTCCTGAGCGGCGACCGAGCGGCGGGGCGGGGCGGCGTCGGCGCGGTTTTCGGGCACAAGCTGCTCAAAGGCCTTGTGGCGGACGGCAAGTCGAACGAACTGACCTTCGCGGAAAACGAGCGTTTGAAGTCCTTTGGTAAAAAATGGATCGCCGGCTTGAGGAAACACCCCATTACCGGGCAACAACTCCCAAAGCTTGGGACGGCTGCGCTTGTGAGGATGATGCAGCGCAACAAGCAACTTGCCACGAAAAACTTCTCAAGCGGGCAGTTTGACGGATTCGAGGGCATAAGCGGTGAAACGCTCCGCGAGAAGCACCTTGACAGAAACAAGGGCTGCCTGACATGCCCTATCCAGTGTATGCGCATAGTGAGGTACGATGGGCGAAAGATAAAAGGCCCGGAGCTTGAAACTATCAGCCTTCTGGGGCCGAACCTCATGAACGGCGACCTTGAGCTTATTATAAGGGTCAATTACCTGTGCGACGAGTATGGGATGGATTCGATTTCATTCGGCGGTTCCGTTGGGTTCGCTATGGAACTGGCCGAAAAAGGGCTTTGGGAAAACGGGCTGCGCTTCGGCGCCTGCGAAGGGCTTGAAACACTGACAGGGATGGTTGCGTACCGTGAAGGGCCGGGCGCCGACATCGGCGAAGGGGTCATGCGGATGTCGGAAAGGTTCGGCGGACGTGAGTTCGCCATGCACGTCAAGGGCATGGAGCTTTCGGCGTATGACCCGCGCGCGGCGCAGGGCATGGGCCTGGGCTACGCGACGGCCAACCGCGGAGGCTGCCACCTGAACGGCGGATATCTGGTCGCACTGGAGGGCCTTGGCCTGCGCATTAGCGGCGCGACCACCCGCGGCAAGGCTGCGCTGACCGTATTCTTCCAGGATATGACTGAGGCGATCTCTGCGGCGGGCATCTGCCTGTTTACCACGTATAAGGTGCTCCCCGCAATTCTTGTCAAGTATCCGGACAGTTTTCTTTCTCGTATAGCCTCCGCTCTGATTCCCAGATTAGGCGGCCTCTTCGCGTTGCTTCATAACCACCCCGGCTTGTTGGGCGTCGTCTCTAAAGGCATGATCCCACACCCATACGCCAATAGGCTGGCAACAGGCAAAAAAATGAGCATAGGCCGGTTCATGCGCACGGGCGAGAGGATCTACAACCTGGAGCGCCTGATCAACATACGCCAGGGCCTCCGGTGTGCAGACACTTTGCCGGACCGCTTGAAGTCACCGCTGCAGCGCGATTCCGCCATTGGCCTTGTCGACCTCGACCCAATGCTGCGGAAGTACTACCGCATCCGGGGCTGGGACGAATGCGGCATCCCGAAAAAGAAGCGGCTGAAAAAGCTGGAATTGGACCAGACAGTTGACAGTTTACAGTTGGCAGTTGACAGTTGACAGTTGGCAGTTGACAGTTGGCAGTCGGCATGTGTATAATTGCCGGGCAGTAATAAAATGCGCCCGTAGCTCAGCAGGATAGAGCACCTGCCTTCTAAGCAGGTTCTTTTTTGTTTGTAACTTTTTGCGCCTATCAACAAACGCTGATAATGCTAGGTTTCTAGCCCCGTACCACGCATATCCGTTGGCAACCTTTCTGGAACATTGGTAACTTTCTGGAACATTTCTGCCACAAATCTGCCACACGAAAACGGCCACGCAACTGCCTTTCGCATTGCTGCCTGACCTAATTTGCCTCGCCGCTGCCGCACGCCCCCGACAGCTTAACCCCGCGAGGATCTCCTGCGAGCGGAAAATATCTGTCGCCTTGCGCAAGCCTCAGCAGTTTGTCCCATTCGTCGTGCGTTGGGTCGATGAAGATTCCCCAGCCTTCGTCAAGTTCGTCGAAAGCGGCGGCCAGCGCATCTTCCCACGTGCAATCCGAATTCTTTTCTTGAAACCTCTTATATGCCGACCGCGCATAATTGATGAGATAGTTTCTGCACCTGTCGTTTACGTCCCGCCTCCTAGGCAACAAACCGGCTCGTGCGCGTTGTCATATACGCTGATCTCCCCGGACTGCATGTTACACTTCGCGTTGATTCCCATTTCCCTCGCTTCGTGTGTCAGCTCCAGCCCAAGCGCAGACATTTTCGTTGCCAATGGCATAAGCCTGAGCAGGCATTCCAATGAGATTTTCACGTCGTCAAGCGTGTCGATAAACTTCACCATGTCGTTGTGCTTCGCGATAATCTCCATCATTGCTTCTTTTTTCATTATGACTCCTTCCTTCCTTCTACAAAATGCTTCGCTGCATAATGCGCGAATTGCCAGTTACGGCAAGTCCTATATTGCTCGTCGTTGATATTAGGGTCGCCGGGGTCGATGAACTCCGCTGAAATCGGGAGCCGCCTTGCGTTCGCAACTTGGATGAATAGCCCATTGCTTTCGTATTCTAGGCTATCTCCATCGCTCTCCAGGAACGCCTTCATTTCCAGTCCCTCTATATTTACAAATTCGATGTAAATGTGCTTCGCGCTTTCTCCGATGAGATCTGCTGCCCTCTCGATGCCGCGAGAGATAACGTAGTCGATTTTCTCGAATCTCCAAGGCTCCTCAAATATTACTTCGTCGATGTAATTTTGAAGCGAGTAAGTCTGGACTGCCATTTTGTCCGCCTCCTTTCCTTCTGCCTGTCTTCATTTTAGTTTGAGAACTCACTCACGCGCTCAATCGCTATTGCATCGGCTGTTGCCGACCTGTCAAGCGCGTAATCAATCCTCAATTTTCGTCCAGAATCGCTTGTATCGTACCCCATGCGAACGCCCTTATCTCTTTCTTTGTTTTCCCGAACTTCTCAATGCAAGCGATGCCCGTCCAAAGTGGCAAGGTGTCCAGTATGTTTATCGCATTCAGCAATTCTTTTTTCTCCGCTTCGTTTATAGTCATTTCCCTTTCCTCCTACTGTGCAATTCTGAACTTAGTGTTGGGGTTCAGCCTTTCAAGCCTCTCTACTACCTGTACGTCTGTTTCGATTCCGTATCTTTGCGTTTGCCTTGCAGCTCCCCACTTGCCATCTTTTTTCAAGGCCTGAATCATCGGCTTTCTCGCGGCTGCTCTGGCTTCTGCCTGTATTCTTTGCGGACCCTTCGTTAACATTTGGTTCTTCATCTTCGTGACCTCCAATCGTTTATTAACTGTACCTATATTATAACATATACTTATGGATTTGTCAAGGGGTTTTATAAAAAGTTTTATATTTTTCATGAGCACTCGCCGCCTGTAACCGTTGCGCAGCAAGGGCTCGTCGATAAGTGACAGCCGTTCAGCCTAACGCAAGCGTCATGCGTCCGCTATAAGAATATTTTATGAGCAGCTAACGAAAAACCGTCTGGCAATATGTCCAAGAAGGCTTACTTCGCTTCGTCGCCTACTAGGTATCGCGAGACTTCGTGAGTTCTTCTTCGATGCGCTTGCGAATGCCGACATAGCGCTTTATCCAATACTCGGCATTCTTCCATATTCTTAGCCGTGGGTACTGCTGCGATTCGATAAACCGCTCGACATTCAAGGGGTAGTTGAAAACAGCATCATAGCAGACGCGCTTCTTTTGATCTGGCGTCAATGTATCGGCAACAGACGCAACGAATTCGTAATTTTCATCGCGCAGTACTGCTGCCGCGGACGCTCTCGCTTTTTGAATCAATTCGTCTAGATTCGCCATGTATTTCGGATCAACCATCGGCGGAATAGGCCGCCTCTCAGATTCCGTCCCATCGTCGAACATCGAAAGTTGCGCTGGCCTGCCTTCGATTGCGTCGAGCTCACGGTATCCGAAAACTATATGGTTCCTAATCTGATTCAAATTGGTGCCGTCTTCCCAAGTCGGGTCGCTTGTCCCGTTCTCGAACACCTCTGCCCACCTAACGAACCGTTCATCGATATCCGCTTGGATATCTGCTGCTGTTTTCTTTCCTACTGCCACTCTTTTTCACCTCCACTCCGTCTTATGCTAAAAGGTTAGATTTCCCGTCAGAACGCACTTCCCACACCGCCTCTGCGGGGCCTCGCTCATCGAGATATTGAGCGACGGCTTCGTTTACAAGCTGCGTGACGCTCATACCGTCCCGCTCGGCCCGGCAGCGTATCTCGTCGAGGAATTCCACGCTGTCGAAAGCGAGGTTGATCCTGGGCTTTTTCTGCCCCTTCCTGCCCTGCGTCCGCATATACGGACGCTTAAGCTGCGGTGCTTCCGCAGCAGGAATAGGCGATGGCTCTTGCCGCTTATGCGCCTTGGAACGGGGCCTCGCTTCTTGTGTATCTTCTTGTGTATCGCTGAGGAATGCAAGCGCGGGATTGTCCTTGAAACTCTTTTTACTCATGATTGTATCCTCGATATTTGAAACTTATACAAATCCATACAAATACAGATAAATCTATAGCATGCGTAAATCTGACGTTCAATTCCTGCTTCATCGAGTAGCCAACGCAAGAACTCTCCGCAGGCTGACACCGCGTAACTCACGGCAGTATCAATGCCTCTACGCGTTTAAGGCATAGTTCTCAAGATTCTTCGCGGCGTTAAGGTCGCGGTCACAGACAAATCCACAAGAGTCACAGAGGTAGGTGCGCTCAGAAAGCGGCAGGTTTTCTTTTACTGCACCACAGTTTGAGCAAGTTTTACTGGACGCAAACCACCTGTCAGCAACGACCACGCGGGAGCCGGACGCTTCAGATTTGTACTCAATCTGCCGCCTGGCCTCTGAAAACGCCGCGTCTGCAACAGACCGAGCCAGTTTATGATTTGCCATCATGCCGTTCACATTCAAATCCTCAATGCCTATTAAGCCGTAATTCTGCGTCAGCATAGAGGTAAGCTTGTGCGTTTCATCTGCGCAAAAGTCTGCCATGCGCGTATAGAGCCGTGCTATCTATCGTTTCGTTTTCTTGAAGTTGGTTGATTGTTTTTCGCCTTTTTTCGCGCCTTTGCGACTGGACAACTCTTGATTGAGGCGCCTGAGTTGGTCCTCGTACTTCCTGCTTGCCTTTGAACTTGTGACAACTGTGCCGTCCGATAGGACCGCGAGGTGCTTGACTCCAAAATCAACGCCCACGGCTTGGTTTTCGCCTGTGTGCATTGGCTCTGGTTTAGGGAGTTCCACTTGAATCGCTATGAACCATTTGTCCGCTCGCCTGATTATTGTTGCCGACATGTCTTTGCCGTTAAATCGCAACAGCTCTGCAAGCCGAACTTTTCCGAGTTTTGGAATCTGCACAGACTTGCCTATTACCTTGAATTGGTCATTTGAGGTGGAAAAGCTGTCATGTATGCCCTTCTTACTGAAGTTCGGGAAACCTGCTCTTTTTGCAAAGAAATTCTTGAATGCGCTATTTAGGCTGTTTTGGATTGCAAGCTGCGGGGCGCATTTCGTAACCTCGTACATCCACGGGAACTGCTCCGCTTTTATGGCATTGAGGTCCCTGCGAAGGCTGGCTTCATTGAACCTGTATGTGCCATCCCGCTCATAAAGCTCCCTTGACCTTGCAAGCGCCCAATTGTATGCAAAACGGGCGACCCCGCACGCTTTGTTGAAATACGTAGCCTGTTTGTTGTTAGGGTATAGCCGGATCCTGTGCGCCCGGAATATCGTTGACACTTGCGGTTGCCTCCTTATTACTTTTGCATTAGCAAAGTTTTGCACAGATTTTTCGGCTAACTGGTTACAACCCTTTCCGGCCAAGGGAAATAGGAATCGCCCGTATAGCCCCGCACTGCGGCTCCGGCTCGGCATCAGCGGCTACACTTCCGTTGAGCGCCGACAAGAGCCCGTCGTAGTTGACCAGGTACTTC
>Ga0123353_10012927_pt1 | contig 11917 bp, 9 predicted proteins | sample TergutLab28metaG_3_FD_92763 | JGI IMG/M metagenome (GOLD analysis project Ga0123353, IMG submission 92763) | Labiotermes labralis P3 segment gut microbial communities from Petit-Saut dam, French Guiana - Lab288 P3 | ecosystem: Host-associated > Arthropoda: Insects > Digestive system > Gut ... | reverse complement strand
GTATCAGTCGTTTATAACTCCATATCCGCCGTCCAAGCCAGGCTTATCGTCTAAGCTCTGCTCATCGCCAAAGCCCTGCCCATCGGCTTTTTTCGCGGGGGCAGATTCCGAAAAGAGCGTTTTCAGCTTCAGTGACGCCGCATAGAAATCTTTTTTTGTAATGCTGCCCTTATGCAACAGCGCCAAAGCGTTTACGGCCTCTTTTAGCGAACCGCCATGTCTAATAATGTGGTCAACCAGCATAGCCTCGCACGACGGGCGGCTTTCAATAACCGTCTCAGGCGCTTTTCCGGGATTTGCCACGATCGTATATTCGCCTTTTTCAGCCGAGGGGTTGCTTTGCAGTTCATCAAGGACTTCACCCGGAGTTCCGCGGTATATGCGCTCGTACATTTTAGTCAAGTCGTTACAAAGGCAAATCTCGGCTTCCGGCGCCTCTTCGGCGAATATCGCCATAGACTTTTTCACGCGCCTTGGCGATTCAAAGAAAACAGAAACAGCGCCGCTTTTTCTCGCGGTTTCGATCAGCTTTCTGATATCTTTTTCCTCTCTTGGCAAAAAGCCGTAAAATGCGAAAGCTCCGAAACAAAACCCGCATACCGAGAGCGCCGTGATGACGGAAGACGCGCCGCAGACGCCGATAATGTCAATACCGCGTTCCGCAGCCGCTTTTACGATGACCCCGCCGGGGTCAGAAATGCAGGGTGTCCCCGCGTCGGACACCAAAGCGACATTTTTACCGGTTTCCAGTTGGCCCAGCAAATAATCGACCTGATGCTTTTCGTTGAATTTGTGGTTGGAGACGGTTTTGTTCTTTATCCCAAGAAGCATGAAAAGTATTTGGGTGGTGCGCGTGTCCTCCGCCGCCACAATATCGGCTTCGCCAAGCACCCTCCTGGCCCTGTCGGTAATGTCGCTGATGTTACCTATCGGCGTAGCTACGATATATAATGTACCTTTCAAGCATCCGCCCCCTATCTTTAGCCCTGCTATGGATATAAATAATGGAATTGTTCGATTGCCAATAACCGCGCCATGCGGGGTTTCGGTCTATTTAACTATATTGACAAGCTTCTCGAAAGTTTTCGCGATGCCGCCAAGTTTGCTGCTGTTTTTTGCCAAATCCAGCCCTCCCGGCACGCTCACGAATTCCTTTAGCAAATCCCAAAGCACCCTGTTGTCCTCGCCATAGTGATTCACTATTTTATGATCAAAGTTTACGGATTCTTTTATATCCTCATATGCGCTACCGGCGCGTTCTATAATCTTTTCTAACGGCTCTGTTGCCCTGTTGGTCAGTTTGTTAAACATGACCGCCCGAGTAACCATCTTGCGGTCGCGATCATATCTGTCCTTGTGTTCGGTATCATCTTTATCTTCGCATCCGGCAAAGGTATAGTCGTCATCGGACAATGGCTTTATGAATATGGTCACAACATTTTTATCATCGAGCCCTTGTTCCTTGCAAAAATCCACCACTGTTTTGACTTCTTTACAATATATCTCTATAAGGACTATCTTATTGTTCTCAAGATCATCTTTTAAATCTGTGATGCTTATGCCTTGCATTTGAGATTTAACTTCAAATGTTTTAAACCCTCCCTTATCTTCAGACTCTCTAATGAGGTCATCCCTTGTCGGCATCCAATGATAAGTGACCCCGTCTATCTCGCCATCGCGTATTTTGCGCTCCGCCAAATTTGCATAAAGAACATGCTTTTTGATGCTAATGCCATTGGCTTTGGCATAGAGAAAAAGCGTGTCGATCATTGGGCCTTTGCCCACCCCGCTCGGCCCTGAGATAATATAGACCCGGTGTTGCGCGTTAGGTGTACTCATTGATTTTCCTCCTTATATTGTTATTGTAGCACAGTGGCTTACACACATAGGAAAAGCGGGCGGCTTGCTTCACGTTAGTGCGGTTTTTCGGAAAAGGTGAAACGAACAACATCAATGTAGCATAGAACTATCATGATTTCAACAATAACTGTTAATAAGGCGAACACTATGTAAGGGTACGCTTTGTCCACCCTATATTTTATAGGGTCCATTTTATTATGCAATTGCAAAGCAGATGAACGTCCCCCGTATGAGGCGGAGGGTTCAGATAAAAGAAAATAACCGCCCTCTGCCTGATGCGGTTATTTTCTAACCATTAACCGCGCTAACGCGCCTTGTTGTTAAGGCTCGATGTGTTTATATAACGAGATTTTACCGTCGGCTTCGTAGTGTAAATATGACGGGACGCAAATTGAAGTGCCGTACCACATGCCGCTCACACCTCTTTCGGGGCGCCAGATTGAATAAAGCGGGTAGGTGCTGAAATCGCTGTAGTCTGCATAGCCGGTTGGGCGTACTTCTATATTTGAAATATCCGCCCCGATGATTTTTGAATAGCAGTTTTGGCCGTCAAACTTTTCCGTCATCGCTATCGCGATTACGGCCTTAACGGAAGAGTTGGCAAAACCATCAACTACCGACCTTTTTCGTATAACCTCTTGTCCGTTTAACTCGAACACTAAATCGACATTGCCCTCCGCGTCGTGTTCCGTATAAAACCCCGCGTTTAGCGTTTCTCCCTGCTTGATAGAAATGTTGTTCCCCCAGCGCCATTCGCTGCCTTGCCTTAAAAAAGCCGTCCAGTTGTTATATAGCGGATGCGCGGGGTCTTCGACGAACTGGAATCCGCCCTCGGCATTGCCCTTGTCATTTTCCCAATCGAACCCGAAATATATATATGAACCGTTGCCGGCTTCAATATTGGTGACGAACGGCAGCGAGACATCGGCGCGGATACCGTCAAAACCGCTAAAGCGCGCCTGCCTCCGATGAAATACGCCCGTAGTCCCCCCGTTTATGTTAAGCGCCGTTAATTCAGTCACAAAGACCGACCTTGAACTATTGTCCCAATCCACCGCATATCCGAACGCCTCCAGCACCGCGCGCAGCGGGATATATGTCCTATTGCTGATTATTATCCCCGGCTGGTCAATTGCTATAACCTGACGGTTGACCACAAGCGACTTTTCCCCAATAACCAAACTCATCGCAGAGCCGTATTTCTTAGCGGTAACGGTCTTAGTGCCGTTCTCCCAATCGACCGATGCGCCCAACGCTTCGAATATGGCGCGAAACGGCACCATTGTCCTGCCGCCAATAATCTGTGGGCTATCTGTGCTGATCAGCTGCTTGCCGTCCAAATATACTTTAATGGCCGGTATATCAGTTTGCCCGGAATCCGCAAAGGGCGCCGCCGGCTGCTGCGCCGGAGCCACATTCGACGCCATTGCAGGCGTGGCGAAGACAAGAAACACGAGCAAGGTTAGCACGATCGAAATTAAGCCAGGCACCCTAATGCGAAGTGAAGTTGTATTCATTATTATTACCCAACATATAGATATCTTGGACTAAAACGGGTTTTCGGTGGGATATGGCAATGCGCCGGGTTGATTGTATGATATCTTTGGTACGCCCAGATATGTCAGCACGTCGAAAAGAGCCCTGCCGATGTGCCCGAAAGCTACGGCGCCATGGTGCGGATAACGGTCCGCAATCAGGACGTGGCGATAAAAGCGCCCCATTTCGGGGATGGCGAACACGCCTATGCCGCCGAATGAGCGGGTCGGGACCGGCAGCACCTCGCCTTGGGCTATGTAGGCGGACAGCCCGCCCCCGGCGGCGCCTTGAACGCGGAAAAACGTTATCTTGCCGTCAGCGATATCGCCTTCAAGCGTGCCCCTGGTGATATCGGGCTCCCCATCCGGTTCCAGCGCGCGCTTCATGATGAGCTGATACTTCATCTCGCCTTTTTTCAAGCGGCATATCGGGGTGTTGCCGCAGTGAAAACCCATGAAAGTATCGGTTAAATTATAGTTATATTTACCTTTTATTTCATTTTCGAACATATCCGCCGGGACGGAATTATTGATATCCAGCAGGGTGACCTCCGCGCCGCTGACGCAAGCGCCTATATACTCTGAAAGAACGCCGTAAATATCAACCTCGCAGGACACCGGCATCCCGCGCGCCGCGAGGCGGCTGTTCACATAACAGGGAACGAAGCCGAATTCCGTTTGGAACGCGGGCCAGCATTTGTTGGCGAACGCCACGTATTCGCGGCTGCCCTTGTTATTCTCAGCCCAATCCAGAAGCGTCAGCTCATACTGCGCGAGCCTTGGCAGGACGCCCGGCATCCTGTTGCCGTCACCGAGCTCGCCTTCCATGTCGGCGATAAGGCCCGGTATCCTCGGGTCGTCCTTGTGGGCATTGTAAGCGACTAAAAGATCCAGCTCCGAATTTTCCTGGATTTCAACACCCAGGTCAAACAGCTGCTTTATCGGGGCGTTGCAGGCGAGGAAATCCTGTGGGCGCGGGCCGAACGTAATCAGCTTAAGATTTGACAACCCGACGAGCGCGCGCGCGACGGGGACGAAGTCGTCGATCATGCGGGCGATATCCTGAGGCGTCCCGACCGGGTATCGGGGTATATACGCTTTGATATTGCGCAAGCCCAAATTGTACGAACAGTTGAGCATCCCGCAATAGGCGTCCCCACGCCCGTTAATGAGTTTGTCCGAGGCGTCTTCCGCCGCTGCTACAAACATAGCAGGGCCGCCGAAGTGTTTTGCCAGCAGGACTTCCGGCGTTTCGGGGCCGAAGTTGCCGAGGAAAACGACAAGCGCATTGACGCCCGCCGCCTTAACGTCCTGCGCAGCTTTGAGCATGTCCGTCTCGTTTTCAACAGTTACTTTGCATTCGTAAATTGCTCCATGTGCCGCTGCCACAGCGGACCGGCGGGTTTCCGACAGTTCAATAGGAAAACAATCGCGCGAAACAGAAACAATGCCAAGCCGAATATCAGGTACGTTTTTCATAAAAATAACTCCTCCTCTTAATATCGCCTGTTATATTTTTCATCAATTGTCAATTGTCAACTGTCAACTGTCAATTGTCGACTGTCCATAATATGCGCTCGGGCCGTGTTTGCGCAAATAGTGTTTGTCAAGCAGTTCTTGTTGCATAAGCGCTATATCAGGCGTTTGTATTATATTATGCCACGCCATAAAAGCCACTTCCTCAAGGACAACGGAATTGTGGACGGCATCGCCTGCGTCCTTCCCCCAGACGAACGGCCCGTGGCTGTGGACAAGCGCCGCCGGTATGGAATCCGCATCCAGGTCCGAAAAAGACTCTATTATCACAGCCCCTGTACTTGTTTCGTACCCATCCCGGATTTCAGCCGGTGACAGTTTACGCGTGCAGGGGATTTCCCCGTGGAAATAGTCGGCGTGAGTGGTACCCAATGCCGGGATGCCCATCCCGCTTTGCGCGAAAATTGTCGCCCAGCGGCTGTGGGTATGCACTATGCCGCCTATATTGCGAAAGGCTTTGTAGAGCGCCAAATGGGTAGGCGTATCAGAAGACGGGGAGAGGCTGCCGTCCACGTTTTTACCGGTTTCCAGATCGACAACGACCATCTGTTCTGCGCTCATACCGGCATAGGCGACCCCCGATGGTTTGATCACAACAAGCCCCTGCTCACGGTCGACACCGGATACGTTGCCCCAGGTAAAGGTGACCAGGCCGTATTCCGGTAAGAGGAGGTTCGCGTCCAGCACCTGTTTTTTCAGTGTTTCCAGCATATGTAAAATCACAGCTCCTGACCCGGATAAACCGGAACTTGCGGACAGCCAATGGCCGGCCACGCGCGGTTATTGCCAAGTATTACTACATTGTTTTCAGTACTTCAACTGCTGTGCGTTCTATTTTTAAGGCGGCTGTATATCTTTCGAGGTATGCTTCAAAGCCGCTGACGTCTGAGGGGTCAGGGTCTTCTGTTACTACGGCGGAACCTGAGAATATTTTTTTCTCCAGGAACGCCTCCAATGGTTCGCCGTCATCCTTGCAAGCGGAGTATGCGGACAGAAGGGCTATGCCCCACGCGCCGCCTTCCCCGGCTGATTCCATGACTGCCACGGGGATACGCAGCGCGCCCGCCATAAGTTTTTGGCCGACAAGCGCCGTTTTAAATAGCCCCCCGTGCCCTAGCAGTTTCGAAAGCGCTACGCCTTCTTTGTCGGTGAGTATATCCATACCTATTCTCAGCGTAGCCATAGACGAAAACAGCAGCGTGCGCATGAAATTATCCAGCGTGAACCTGCTGTCCGGCGTCCTGGCGAAAATCGGGCGCCCTTCATGAAAGCCCGTCGTATGTTCGCCCGAAAGGTAATTAACCGAGACGAGCCCCCCGCCATCGGGGTCCCCGCGCAGGGCGGCGTTATATAATGCGCCGTAAAGAAGCGCTTTATCGGGCGATGCGCCCATTTGCGCCATTGCTTCGCCGATCAGCCCGACCCACGCGTCGAGGTCAGAGGTGCAGTTATTGCAGTGTACCATTGCGACGGGGCTCCCGGAGGGCGTCGTGACTATGTCGATTTCGGGATAAAGCTTTGACAGCGCGCGCTCGAGCACGATCATGGCGAACACCGAAGTCCCGGCTGAAACATTGCCCGTGAGTGGCGTGACCGCGTTTGTGGCGACCATACCGGTCCCGGCGTCGCCCTCGGGCGGACACAGCGGGACACCCGGCTGAATTGCGCCTGTCGGGTCGAGCAGCATTGCCCCCTCCGCCGTCAGGCGGCCAGCATCCTCGCCGGCGCACAGCACTTTTGGCAGTATATCGAGAATCTTCCAGGGCAACGCGTGCAGGGAAACCAGATCGTCAAACTGCCCTGCCATTGCGGCATTATAATCAAGCGTACGGTTATCAATGGGGAACATCCCCGATGCGTCGCCGATCCCGATCACTTTCTCGCCGGTGAGCATATAGTGGACATAACCGGCAAGGGTGGTCAGAAACCCGATCGCGCCCACATGGGGCTCGGCGTTCGATACGGCCCGGTACAGGTGCGCGACGCTCCATCTTTGCGGGATGTTGAACCCGAACGTCCCGGTCAGGCTGGCTGCCGCTTCTTCGGTTATCGTGTTGCGCCACGTGCGAAACTCCGCCAACTGGCAGCCGTTTTTATCCAGTGCCAGGTAACCGTGCATCATAGCCGATATGCCGATCCCGGAGAGCTCCGGGAACGGAGCAGAATATTTCTCGTCGTAGTCCGAGATAAGCTGCGCGACGCTTTTACTAAGCCCCCGCCAGACTTCGTCGAGAGGATATGTCCATATGCCGTTTTCAAAGCGGTTCTCCCAATCGAACCCGCCTGCTGCCAAAGGCTTGCCGCTTTGGTCAATGGCTACGGCCTTTATCCGCGTCGAACCAAACTCAATACCGAGAAATGCTTTCATATGCCCACCTCTCAACAAAACTGGGGTATTACAGGATAATTAATTATAGCCGTGTGTATACTGATAATCAAGACATGGTGATGATTTTGGTAAAAATTCGAAAGATATTAATAAGATTTTGCAGTTTCGGGCGTGCGGCAAGTTTGCGATAGGCCTTTTTCTGATTGCGATTTGCCTTGTGGAGTAGAATAGTATAAAAGTCAGTAAAGATTTCAACTTAAATCGAAAGAAAACCCGTATACACGTTTATGCAAATACAATACATTTAAAGTACCGGAAAGCTCATATAATTGAGCCACTAAATTAAAGAAAGGATACGTTAAAAATGAAAAGAGTAATAGGCTTAATCTTGTGTATCATGCTGGTTGCAAGCTTCCTTGCGGCCTGCGACAAGACTCCCGAAGCGCCAGTTTCACTGCCCGCATCCGACGCGCCGCCCTTAGCCGACGCACCACCTGTATCCAACGCGCCCGTACCCGATGCACCCCCCGCAGCCCCCGCAGCAGGCGGAGGGCCTATCAAAGTAGGAATCGTCAATAACCCGCCGGCAGAGTCAGGGTATCGCGCGGCAAACGTAGCCGACATGGAGAGGGTCTTCAGCGCGGCCAACGGATATGACGCAAGCATGCAGTACAGCATATTGAACGACGAGCAGCTCAACTTTGCCAGGGGCTTTATCTCTGACGGCGTGGATTACCTGCTCATCTCGGCTGCCGAGACAGTCGGCTGGGACGCGGTCCTGAAGGACGCGAACGAAGCAGGCATCAAGGTGTTCCTGTTCGACCGTATGCTGGACGTCTCAATTGACCTCTACGAAGCGGCCGTCGTTTCCGACATGGCAAATCAGGGCAAGCTCGCCATGGAATGGCTGCTGGCCCAGAACCTCCCGAGATACGACGTAATACACATTCAGGGCGCGATGAGCTCCGACGCGCAGATCGGGCGCACCGGCGCGTTTGAAGCCGAAGTCGCAGCAGGCAGGATGAAAAAAGTGTTCCAGCAGTCTGCTACATGGGACGAGAACGTTGCCAAGGAGATAGTCGAATCTGTCATCGCCTCCCAAGGGCGCGACTCGTTTAACATCATATACGCGGAGAATGACGGTATGGCAGCCGGCGCGGTAGCGGCCCTTCAGGACGCGGGCATCTCCCACGGCGTAGGCGGCGACGTCATCATAATCGGCGTAGACGCGAACAAATGGGCGCTCAGGGAAGTGCTTGAAGGCAACTGGAACCTGGACGTCCAGTGCAGCCCGTTCCAGGCGGACGTCATTCATGGCTTTATCCAGCAGCTTGAAGGCGGCGGGTCGATCTCCGTCCCTGCCGACAAGAAAGTAATTTCGGAAGAGCGTTACTTTGACGCAGCGACAATTACCGAAGCTGAAATAGCCCAATACGGCCTCGGCGACTAAAAACCGACTAACTGCCGAAACAGGGCAGACTATGAGCAGTTTATCGCAGAAGCTACGCAGTGCGGAGTATGTGGATTGTTTCCGCATATTCCGCACTGTTTCCATTATATTGACTTCTATAAAAGTAACTATTCAGGTGGTGTCCGGGAAACTGCATTTTTAATGCGCTTACGAAGGCAGGAGGCGGTAGCCACTGCCCATATAACCCACTAAAGGCTTAGGTAGCATTAAAAAGGCAGTTTTTCGGATACTACCTGAATAGACAGCAACGCAGCGTCATTAGCGCGAGGAGGGATGCTTGATGCAAAACGATGTTGTATTGTCAATGCATAAAATATGCAAAGCATTTCCCGGGGTACAAGCACTACAAGATGTTGATTTCACGCTCCGTAAAGGCGAGATACACGCCCTTATGGGCGAAAACGGCGCCGGAAAATCGACGCTAATCAAGGTTTTGACCGGGGTACACCAAAAGGACTCCGGCCAAATATACTTAGATGGCATAAACAATGCCGTCAATATAAAGTCCCCGGACGAAGCCCAAAATTTAGGTATAAGCACAGTATATCAGGAAATCACGCTTTGCCCGAACCTGACCGTGGCGGAAAACATGTTCATCGGGCGGGGCAGCTACAAATTCGTGGACTGGCGGTCGAGGGAGAAAAAAGCGGCGAAAATACTGGACGACCTCGGCATCCCGGCAAGGGCCAAACAGCAGTTGTCGTACTGCTCGCTCGCGGTACAGCAGATGGTCGCCATTGCCCGCGCGATGGATATGGACTGCAAGGTCCTCATATTGGACGAACCTACATCGTCGCTCGACGAGCAGGAAGTGGCAAAGCTCTTTTCACTCATGCGTGATTTAAAATCGCGTGGCATCGGCATTGTACTCATCACGCACTTTATCGACCAGGTGTACGAAGTGTGCAACAGGATAACGGTTTTACGGGACGGGGTGCTCGTCGGCGAATACGAAGCCAAAGACTTGCCGCGCCTGGGGCTTATTTCAAAGATGATAGGCAAGGACCTTGACGACCTGTCCGAACTGCATAAAAAAGAAGCGGTAAGCGGCGGCGAAGACAGCACACCAGTCATTGAAGCGGTAGGGCTGTCAAGCGCGGCGGGCGTGAAACCGTTCGATTTTCGAATCGGAAAGGGCGAAGTCAACGGGTTCACGGGCCTTCTCGGCTCCGGCAGGAGCGAGAGCGTACGCGCGATTTTCGGTGCAGACAGGGTCACCGGGGGCACGGTAAAGAAAAACGGAAAGCCCGTCAAAATAAGCAAACCCCTGCACGCCATGAAGCAGGGGATCGGCTATCTGTCCGAAGACCGCAAAGGCGACGGCATAGTGGAGGATTTGTCGGTGCGGGAAAACATTATCCTCGCGCTGCAGGTGATGAGGGGCTTTTTCAAGCCGTTTTCAAACGACGAGGCGGAAGCTTTCGCCGACGAATATATCAAATCGCTGGGGATAAAGACCCCTTCGTCGGACACCCCTATAAGGTCGCTGTCGGGAGGCAACCAACAAAAGGTCATTCTCGCGCGCTGGCTGCTCACGCACCCGGAATACCTCATACTCGACGAACCCACGCGCGGCATAGACGTCGGCACAAAAGTAGAGATACAAAAGCTCGTGCTCCGTCTGGCCGACGAGGGCATGAGCATTACGTTCATATCGTCAGAGATAGAAGAAATGGTTCGTACCTGCTCGCAGCTCATCGTAATGAGGGACCGGAACATAGTCGGCCAGCTCCGCGGCGAAGAAGTGACGCAGGATAACATATTGCAGACTATAGCAGGTGGGAGGGCTGAAGTTGATCAATCTTAGATTGGACAGGATTAGTAACAGCAAGGGCAAGCTGCCTATAATCGCCGCCGTTACCATTCCGGCTAGCATCATTGCCGGAACGGTCCTTATGATGACGGAAAACACGGCGATGGGGATTTCGATAGCCCTGGCAGGGCTCGGGCTGGGCAGTTTCCTATTCGCGATAGCAAACAAGTCGCAACTGTTTATCCCACTGCTCGCCCTCAATCTGCTTGTCTTTTTCAACATTGGCGTCACGCTGTTTTTGGCGCCTTTCGTACCGGAACTATCGCATCTGAGCGGCTTTCGCTTTTTCTCGGTAGAAACAATGACCAACAATCTGGGGTACACCGTTTTGTCGGGCAACCTCTATAACGTCCTTCAAAGGACGACAGAGCTTGTGCTTTTAGCGATGGGTATGACTTTAGTGACCTCCGCCTCGAAAGGGCAGGACATCAGCGTGGGCGCCGCAGCGGCGATTGCCGGCAGCGTTTTTGTAAAGATTGTCCTTGCCAACGAGTTCACACTGATGTATATGATCCTCGCCTTTCTGGCAAGCTGCCTGGTCGCGATGATTTTCGGTGCGTTTAACGGGACACTGGTCTCCGTTTTCCGCATTCAGCCGATGATCGCGACACTGATACTGTTTACGACCGGCCGCGCGATCGCCTATTGGATCAACGGGGGCGCCACGCCCACGGTCAACAACAACCAATGGCTGGATTCGTTTAGCAGGTTTATTCCGGGCGTCCCAATCCACACGCCGATAATCACCGCTATAATATGCGGGGCTGTCATTGCCCTTGTCCTGAAATTTACAAACCTGGGCCTATATACGCAAGCCGTCGGGATAAACGAAAAGTCCGCGCACCTGAACGGGATAAGCCCACTTAAGGTCAAAATGCTGGCGTTTATGATTCTTGGCCTTTGCGTCGCCATCGCGGCTGTAACCAGCGTAGGCAGGATCGGCCTGATAAACCATCAGACCATCCTTTTGGGGGTCGAAATGGACGCAATCCTGGCTGTGGCAATCGGGGGCAACTCGCTCGGCGGCGGGAGATTCAGAATAGCCGGTTCCGTGATAGGCGCGTACGTGATCCAGGGGCTGACGGAAACGCTCTACACAATGATGGTGTCCTCAACCGTGATTCAAGCTTACAAAGCGGTCGTTATTATACTGCTCGTGGTGCTGGGCTCGCCGGTGGTAAAGGAAAAAATCGGCAGGTTGCGCGGCAGATCGCGGGCGAAAAACGAGGCGCCTGCAATTAAGGAGGGTGCATAGCATGATTAAAAATAACACTCCGCCTTCCGGACCGAAACTGCGCAAACGCAGGGAACCGCTAACGGACAACAACTTGCTGCTTACGATAACGATATGCATATTCATCCTTATGTACCTG
>Ga0123353_10012926_pt1 | contig 11917 bp, 6 predicted proteins | sample TergutLab28metaG_3_FD_92763 | JGI IMG/M metagenome (GOLD analysis project Ga0123353, IMG submission 92763) | Labiotermes labralis P3 segment gut microbial communities from Petit-Saut dam, French Guiana - Lab288 P3 | ecosystem: Host-associated > Arthropoda: Insects > Digestive system > Gut ... | reverse complement strand
TCATGCTACATATGAGTAAGATATAGTGTCAGGGTGAATATAATTGTCTGATTGAGAAGAAAAACTTATACACAATCAATATAAATGTTTAGATGGTTATCATGCCTCATATGAGTAAGTTAAAGTGTCAGGGTGAATATAATTATCTGATTCAGAAGAAAAAATTTACAAATGTGGTGTATCAAACATGTTAGTTAAGGCAGAGAGGCCACAGATGACTATATACTACAACGCATGTTCATTGCATGCTGGATACCTAAGACTACAAACACACACTCAGTGTGTGTAATATGTATTTCTTTTTTACTGCAACAGTGGTTGCATGAACATGCTTCAGTGTTATGTTATATGTACATTGCCTTCTTTTTTCTAAATGCTGTTCATTTGAAGCAAGAGCAGCTCTAACAAATTTTGCTAGACTTTGGATCTATAAAGGTGTAAATGTTTAGAAAAATCCTTAAATAAAGAAGCAAAACTGCTTGAAACATGTAACTATGTGTGGTGGTAGGGCTATAGAATTGTGTTCAGGTGGTACAAATTTAAGCATTATCCTCTCTGAGATGTTATGATTTCTCTCAGTTTCTCCAGTCAATTAGGCTGTGAATGGCACTTTCAAATCCGTAACATTCATGATTATTTTTTTATCACATTCAGTGGTGCAGCTGTAATGGTATCTTTAAGTAAATGAAGAATCAAACATTCATTAGTGTTATTTTACAGATTGTAAGCTGCATCTGTGAATTCGTTGAAGCAAATCGAACAGAAATTCGATCTGGTTGGCGGCCTTTATTTGGAGCTCTGCGTGTTGTGAAGCTGTCTGCCATTCCATCACAAGATGAAGCCAGCAGTAGCCATTTACATGCTCTACTGGATGTCTTTGAGGTGTTTCTGGACACAGACAACCCACTTGTGTTTTCTAATGCTGCAGTTGATTGTATCTTATGCTTGCTAAAGCATGTTCGTGGCCCCAGTAAGTTTAATTTTCATGAAGTACTTGGTACAGTTTACTGAATACTTACACGACAATCAGTGACATGAGTATATAGGGTTTCCTTTTGTGTGGAAAATGGCCACATATGTTTACTTGTGAGTGATAGTGGTTTGCAGGAAATTATTCAATGTTTTTGTGGCTGTAGTATCTCTTGTATTGCTGCTTTAATTTGGACCATATTTTATATTCACTGATAAATAGAGTGTGTTTTTTGGTCAAAGAAAAACATGGTGTCACAACCCAGATTACCATGGTCTGAATCAACCATTGTCACAAACCTGCAGAGAGCCACTGAACACCGGACACTGTACTGATATGATTTATCATGCAGATGAACTTGAAGACTTGCCAGCAGGCAGCAATGAGCCTGCACAATGTGATGACTCTGATACAAACCCGTCACTGGAACTGTGCATAGCTGCCCTCAAGTTCCTCACTCGTTGTGCCAGTATCCTTGCTTCAATGTACAGCATGCCTGCATGCCCTATCTTCCACACAGCTCACAGGTAACTGCCACTGGTTTTGAAAGGCAGGGTTAAATGATTAGTACTGCTATTTTATATTCAGAAGATCCTGGGTTCAGATCTTGGCTCAGAGATCAGCTTTCCTGACTGAGGGGTTTTGTGGTTTTCCTCAGTTCATCCAGGTAAATGCCCAAACCATACCTCTTTCTTCCACATCTTTTCAGATCTGTTATTCACTGATCATCCCATTGTTTAGTGCTATGAAATCTTAGTTTCCATGCCCATGTTTTCAAATCCATGACTAAAATCATGTTGTCACTCAGTGCTACATAAACTGAATTTTTGAGAGGATTATGAATTAAACCAACAATAAACATACAAATATGCTCATGCCTTATCGCTTATATAGGAACATTTTGCTTGTACAATTTGTGCTGACCAATCACTGAACATTGATTTTAAACATCATAGATTTGTTGGGTTCTGTTACTTTGTCCCATATGACATGAAAGGTTCTAAGGTGCTATAACTCTTCTGTTTGTTTTTGTTTTTCTGATTCCCCTCTCCCCAAAAATGCTGGCTCTAAATTCTTAGGGCTGTAATAACACATTGCAGTACATACACGTCTTCCACTTTAGTGGACATGTTAAATGGCACATGTTAAATGACTAGTACAGAATGCTTTTGAAATTTATATCCACAAGGTTACAGTCAACTGGACATATAACTGGGATGAGGAAGACAAGGAATCGATGCATACAGATTTTTGGTTAGGAAACCTCTTGAAAAGCAGTTGCTTGTACAAGTGAGATGGTGGTGGGAGGGTAACACTGACGTGAATGGAGGAAACTAGCTCAGGATTGTGTCAAGTTGTGGATTTTGGCATAACCAGCCTGGAACCTTTGCATTTTACAATTGGGAGCTGCCTTATTTCATTCTTTGTAACTACAGTAAAAGTGTCAACTTACAACTCTTGTTGTCTCTTGCTTATGTTGATCCTCGTTGCTGTTGATGTGATGTGGTAATCTGGACATTTATGAGAGCATTATTACCATTTCACCTTTCCGATGTAAGAGGACGAGGCAATCATGGAAATGCATATTGCTTTGAGTTTAAACAAAGAATAGGGTTTCTAAATGTTATTCAGACACAGGAAGCAATGTGTATGGAGTTAAATTACAGGTCATTGTCACTTTTTATGTAACTGACATATAAGATTGCATGCTACCTGGAGTCTTAGTATTCTGCAGTCATGCTTAATGAGCACAGTTGTTTATCTGTGCTTGTTTTTGATTTGGTTATTTCAGAATTCAACTGAACAACTGCTCACAGCAAGTAGATGCAGTACTCCCAAACATGGAAGTGGCTCAGTTTGATGGGGACAGTGAGAACCCTGCGATTAATGATGTGATGTATCGACTACTGTGGCCATTGCCCAGTGAAATGTCTTCATTGGATGTCTTGGATCAGCCTAGTGGTGTGTTACGTGTGTGGTTCATGTTGCTGGAGGGATTGGCTAGTGCAACTGTGACATGTCCACGCAAGTTCCAACCTCATACTCTTGACACGCTGTTTCAGCTGCTCAGGGATCTTATGCATGTGCCAGGTGGGTAATATTATTTGTTGTGAAGAGGTTTATAAGCCTTGAAATGTTGAACTTAATAGAACACTTCCTGTTGTATTATAAACTCCAGAAACGATAAAAGACAAATCCTCTGTCATACACTTCTTAGATTTTTTCTGTAGTGGCTGTATGTTTCAGATTGAATCAATCCATCATTGGGGTCCCACAAAGAAGAAATGTAAATACCATATGACTGCATTATACCTGCTGTTGCATCATGTAATGCCCTGTTGATGGATTAATTCAATCCAAAACGTGTAGCTGCTAGAGAAGAATTATAAGTTGTGTTTGACTCAGGGTATGTCTTTTATCTTTTCTTGAAATGTCTGTGTTCACCTAAATATTATGAGTCACTCACCATTCCTTCAAATACTTGCTTAAAATACAATGACACTGTCTAAAATGTGCTTAACGTGCGGACTGCCATATTGCTTTTGTCAAGTGACATTCCTTGAAATAAAGACAGCTTATGAACTGACAAAATCTTGGATCACCAACCCTGTTGATTTGGAGCTTAAGTCCAAGTGTTTTGGAGACTTGCTATGTCTCCATCATGAGGGAATTATTCCCAGTGGATGGTGATACAGTAGGTCTCTAAAATGTTGATTCCTGTTCTGAATTGAAGCATCTGGTCATGTGAGGGGATTTTATCACTTTTTTCTTTAAAAGCTTCAGGTTTCAACTTTACGTGCTGTCTAAACAGTTGTTAGTGTACTGTTCATAGCCGAAAGAACATGTTCTAAACACTGACAGTGTCTGGGGAAAACTATAGGAACAAATTCTAAATCATGTGCTACATCAGTAGTGTGTGATGTAGGTAATGTACATTGTACCTTTTATGCAGCAGATCTGAATATGTTAATATTACTCATGTGAGATTTTAGGTTCTCACAGCAGTGATGATGAAGATTAAAGTCTTCAGGAACATTACACTGTATTGACTTTTTGGTATGGTGCATTATCACAGAAGGAGCAGACCTTCAATATTATTGTTTCATCTCTGCCTTGGTGTCCCAAGTGGCCCTATTCCATGAGATTTTTTGTCACATATTTTGTACACATTTGTTGCTTTTCACATATAATTGCTGTCAGTCTTGTGCCCCACTGAGACAAGTGAATGCATGTGTTATCAGGTCCACAGTTTGCTCTCCACTGTGTGAACCACCTGCTGCTACCTATGGTACAGAACTGGTTGCGCAAGACAGGTCGTATTTTCCGTGGATGGGACAATTTTGCACCCAACTTTAAGCAGTGCTGTGGCCTAGCTACAGACCTTGTGGTAGACTTCCTAACTCAGTTACACCAAGGTGAGGTTCTATACACTTTTTTTTATAAAACGTCGAAATACAAACATTTCCAGTTGTGTAAAGTATCGTATTTACATGTGTAGAGAAAAAAACCTTTTTCCTATTTTATTGTGTGAGAAATTGGAGTTGCTTTGTAATTGCACTCAAATTTAATAATATTCTGTGAATGTGGAGAATGTTTTTGTCCTTACTGTGGCTAGATGAATAAAGAATATTGCTCAGCTGCTGCATTAATTGTGCACATTATTTGGTCCTTCTGCTATCATTATTGAAACACTGACAGCTTATTTCAAGTCAGATGTTTGAAGTGAGAAATTGTTAAAGTATTTTGTAAGAATCATGGGCAATCTTGTTGGAAAGGAAGGCACAGTAGCATCGCAATTACCAAAATAAGTGTGTTGCAGTTGTGAGGCTAATTTTATGTTAATGGTAATTAAGCATACAGAGGAAATCAACAGCTGCTGCACAGCACAGGAATTCCATGTCATAGAACAGAACATATGAAGCTAGAGAAAACAAAAAGAACCATTGATTTAAACTGAAGAGTGTTTCATGATCCCAAACAGGGGAATTTCAATGCCAATGACAAAGAAGTTCTAGAACTTGTGCTAGTAAAACATAAGAAATGCCTTGTTACCAGAGAAACAGAATGAATAAAGGCACTGGAAGTAACTGCATCCCTGAAGATTCTGTGGCAAGGCTTGGAAGTCAGTAATGTTTGGGCAGTAAGCTGTATCAGTCATAAAGGATTAGGTCATTACTGGAGGACTATAGTAGCACAGAAGTGTCCTACATCCTCCCTTGAAAAATTAATTGCATAACCGTGCCTTATAATTAATTTGCTCCAGAAACATGATTACCTTTTAGGAAAACAAGTAACAGAAATGAAACCCCAGTGTTCTGTGATACAATTAAAATTGTTGTAATATGGTCAAAATCAGTACGTGTCTAAACAACAGGACAGAGAAAACTAAGAATAACTGTGATGCTTTCGTTTTTGGATTTTGGGTGGAAACTGAAACCATTTGTTATTCTGTTATAAAAATTGTTTCATGAACTATATATAAACATAATTAAGTGAGATATCATAAATGCTTATTGGTTGTCATGTAAAGTACCTATTGTTCTTGTCAGATTTTAATGAAACTTGAATTTTCTGGACAGATTTCCAAAAAATACTCGTATACCAAATTTCATGAAAATCTGTCCAGTGGGAGGTAGCTTGTTCCATATGACATGCAGACAAATAGACAGACAGATAGACATGGCAAAGCTAATACTTGCTTTTGCAATTTTGTGAACGCACCTTAAAAGGTAAAGTTTCCTCTTTCCTCTTCTTTGGTTCACTCAGCTTGATCAAAAACGAACTCTTCACTAGTTTAATTTGCAGTAAATTCACAGAGCACACAGTGAGTTACTAAGAACGTGCAAGTGTAGTCACTATAACGAATTATAACCACAACATAAAGTAAAACTGGTTACCAGTTCATTTTGCACTAGAGTCAAAAAGCAACACTCGCTCACATGGAAAGTCATTTATCACAACACAGGCTTGGAGTCAGTACAAAACACAACTCTGATGTTCTAGAGTGACCTTGAAACCACAGAATGTGTTGTGCATGTCACAGATCAGAGAGGTAGTAATCCTACACAATGACAATAAAGAGGACAGGAAATTATAATTGAAAATCAATTATTTTTTTCTGGATTTCCAAGAAAGTACTTAACAATGACAACAGGCCAATGTATGCTCAATTTGAAGGTTTAATTGGGGTACTGGGCAGGTAGCACAAATGTATATAAGGAAAATGTAATATTCTTCTGACGAAATTCTTGGTGGGACAAATAAGAAGTGTGTGTAGAATGAAACGAAAACGTGGAATCAAGGAATGTGAATTTCATGTTTCACTATAATTGTGTGGTGAGGAGTGTATTATTCCGTTCTATTGAATTGCAAGCTTGACAGTGGTAAAGGTTCTGATCTGTGCACAAGTGTACTGGAGAATGGTCATTCAGTCTTCCAAATGATAGTCATCTGTTTACAGGTGTAGTGTCTCCCACCATACCTCAGGCAACATTGATGTTAAAACAACTGCTACTGGTTATGGTGGAATGCATTGTGCAGCCAACAGAAAGTATTGCAAGGCTGGGCTGTGCTTGTATAAGGTAAACACTTAAGTTATTTGATTTACTATTGCTCTTTAAAAGTGAATGTGATAAGCAGTCAATGTAATTGTGCATGGCTGTTGTAATTTATAACATGTTCAGACCCAGTGTTGGAAATTGGCAATGGTGTTTATCTCAAAATTTGTTGTTTGCCTTCTTCCTGGACGCTTTGACCTTGAGGATGAATGGCAATGCTGCCTTTTGAAATGTCAGTAATTGTTTACCAGTCAGTGCTAAATAACATCTTATACAACTTGAATCTTGAGCAACAGCACTGTGAGAACCTCAGATTTCACATCAATTGCTGTCGCTAATATAGAACTTGTTAACCAACATGTGAAAAATATCTTGCTGAAGTGCTGATGTTTGACGGGTTTGTTAACAATGTAGTTTTAAAGACTTTTCCCTTAAAATTTACAGATTTGGTTGTAATTTTGTATTTACCTGAATAATATGTGCACCCGTAATTTTTAAACATCTCCAGTGTTTTGATCACTGTTACACATTGGTATTCAGTGTGACCAATTTATTTTACATTACTATAACTTAATACTGTAAAATTCATTTTAAGGTTATCCTTCATCTTGCAAGTGGCCATTTCCTGTGATGCTTTACTGTCAACATTGTTTTGTTATTTCTTATTTCTCCTCTCTTGAGTCACATGACACCTTGTTACTGCATCTGTCCTGGTGTTGAAACAATGAAGAGTGTACATAATGAAGTTTATTTCATTAAACATTTTCCTTTCTTTACCAGTTTCATTTTGCCTCGGATCTAGACACTTGCCAGCTCCTCCAAAAATGATGCATTTTTCTGTATTTTCTCCTGTGACTTGTAGATTTGACCTTAACTTTCCTCAAGGCACATTACATCAGACAGGATGAATGGATGTTGTTCATTTAGCAGGTCGATGAATAATTATAGCTGTTTATTGTGGGTGTAAGTAGACATATTTCATTAACCACTGAGAGGCCAGATGTTTTATTTAGTCTGAGCACAAAGTTCTGCATTATAAGGTAAAAAGGTAAAGTTAAGCCTTGAACAAGCCATGAAGCCTCAGGGGGGGAGTTGGAGATATAACGGTCCTCTTTCTTTAACCTCAGCACTAGATGGGGGTGGTTGATCAGTGCTATGCCCCAAGTGATTTACCCCTGGGAAAGAGACCTGGTACCCGTCATACAGGAGGCTGGGTGGGCCCCAGGGCTGGTCTGGAAGGGTGCAGAAAATTTTACCCCCCGCCAGGATTCGATGCCTAGACCGTCCAGCTCGTAGCTAGTTACTATACTGACTGCTGTCTTGGCTCTCTACCAAAATTTTACAGAATGTTTCTTTTATTTTTTTCTTTCTTTGATTTATTTTTAAAATATTTTTTGCATATATTAACTGCCTAAGATCCATGTATACCCCAGTGTTTGAATATTGTGAGATTTGAGATTTCAATGGCAGAATGGCAGAAGCTGTGGAGGTTATGGTCTTGTGAGATTTGACACTGTAGACTGCTAGATCAGTAGTGATGTCTGTGACAATGCAGACAGAGACAGCAGGTTCCTCTCAGATAGTGGTACAGACTTCAGTTACCTGAACAAAGCAATACGTAAAATTTTTTATCCTACATGCTGTTGCTACACAGACCAGGCAAAAGGTACTTGTATGTAAAATGTATGAGTGGATAGGTAGAGTGGGTGGGCATTTGATTTGCTCTAAGTGTCTGGTGAGGAGTAAGAGTTACCAATGGCAACCCAGAATTTGGGCCCAAGTTGTGAAGTTTACAGTCATTTGACGCATAACATTTGAGAATGGTAAGGAACCTTTGGGTTTGATAAAACACAAACAGTTTTGTCATTAACTGAAATGCTCTTAGCTTCTGTGGGGCTCTGGAGAGTTCCACTGTTAGATTCTGCTCTCAGCTGGTCTGATTTACCTCCTTGCAACCTGTTTGTCTGACATACACTTTACAGTTATTCTTCCATCTATCCGTATTTGTAGGTGTCATAGGTATCTTCTCTTGAGGGTTACAGAAAAGAATTTTGAACATGCTGTGTATCCTTCCATCCTCATTCATGTGGATTCAGCATGTTTTATTAAAGTGCCTGTTTTTTTGGAATCTTTTACTATACGGACTTTGTCCATAGTCCTTTGCTTAAACTAGAAATTAAAACAGCATGTCAGTGACATGCACAGACCTTGTCTTTAGGCAGAAGAGTGATGGAAACATGTAAGCAGTGGGCTAAGAGGCAAAACTAGCCCAGAGGTTTACAATAGATGTTTCCCATATTTCTCTGCCTGAAAGTGGAAGCCGATTGTGTCCCAGACACATTGTATTTTAGTTTTCATTTTAAATGTGGTGTGAGGTACAAATTCCATAGAGGGAGTGATTCCAATTGTGAAATACCATTGTCAGAATCCTGTAAAATATGTACTGTGTTTTTTGTTCTCTAATTGTCTCCTTTCCTATAGAATTTCTGCAATCATAAGAGGAAACTAGATTCAGGTTACCACATAATTTAAAGAAGGGGCTCTGTTGTTGTTTTGTTTCCAGTTTAATTTTATTTTGCAATATTTTATAACTGGACTGTGTTGCATTGCATACAGTATGCCTTGTGGCTAGGAGTGAATGACTTCTCTGAACGTTCAGTGACTGATAGGTGTAGTGGCCCCCCTGTGGGGGGGCAGGTTCCATTGTGTTCTGTGAAGGGAGACCCCGTGAGGTGATAAGTGTGTGAGTGAGTGAGTGGTGAGAGGTCGTGGTGTCACCAGTACAGTAACAGCCTCAACATGCTGATAGTATCTGCACCTTGGATTTTATGAACATGTAGATTCTTTCTTCTACTCTTCATCCTGTCTGCCATCTTCATAATCATTATAATTATCTCCATCTGTATTTTTGTAACTGCATTCTTCACTCCTACTCTTCTTGCTATGCTCCACCAACTATGATGCATTGTTTCAACTGCCATTTTCTGGGACTTCCAAGATTTCTGTTTTTGCTGGACTGCTTATGCAGGTATGGCTGTTTAGAGATCCTAGTGGCATCCCTCCTTCACAGATGATCAGCCCTTTTTTCCTTGTAATAATAATTCATTTTGTTGCTGCCACATATGTTCAATCCATCTGAAATGGCTTTTTTTTTTTGTTAAGGTGGTTACACCATTTAATAGAGACTTTTCTGCCACCTTGATTAAATGTTTGTTTTATGGTTGAAACTATAATGTTAACATTGAGGAACACTGATAATTTTTTGTACATATAACTACAGTTAGAAACAATATTCTCCATACGAATGGAGTTTGTATCATAGTTGTGCCCACCTTAGTAATGGATGGATTCAAAAATTCACATTTTAAACCCTTACTGTGAAGGAAGAAGTAAAGATGTTGTTAGTCCTGTGCATAAGGACAGGTCTAACTTCTGGCATGTTGGTGTGTGAAAGTTTTGTGGCAGCAACTGGACGCTTGGGAATGGAATGATTCGGTAAGAAGGCTGGATGAACATAAACTGTGCCGGTGATTAGAAGAAAACTGTTTGTCCTAAAAATCATCATTAATTTTAGTTTAAATTATACACCATTACTGTACATACTGAGTTAAATCCACACTGATTTATTTACTTTTATGTCAACAACTTATGTTTCTATCTTTCATTCACCGAATTTTATGATGGCATGACTAAAAATAGAACAAGTTTAGTAAGTGACAATTATAGTTTAATAGGTATACAGAGACGTTTGAGCACAGCTTTCATACTGCTCAAGTATTGCTGCCCAGCATGGTTGAGTAGTATCAACTGCAGAGGATATGGAACACCATTACTGGTTACTGTTAAGTTGGCAAGTGAAAGATGTAATGAATGACAAATGAAATTGACGAGCCTGGCTGAAAACTGTCCCAGAAGAATATTCATACAGACTGTATGTGGAGTGTGGTCTTGCATGACGTGATGATGAATTTTTAGGTTTTTGTAAAAAGTGAGAAATGTGTTTGCTGAGTGACTTGACTTCTCAAGTATGTTTCTTCCTCATGGAGATAATTGTACCACGTGTGGGAGGACTTGGTTAAAGGTCTGTTCGGTTTTCATAAGAGGTCTGCAGACATAGGGAGGCAGGTTAGCCTTCAGGACTTTTTGCTTCACATTAATGTCAGTAAATTCTTTCTGTATTTTGAAATTTTTGTGTCTTTTGTGCCTTGCATTATAAGATCGAGTTTAGTGTCATATAGTAGATAAATATCATTTGGGAGAAATATGCTGCTGCTGCAGTGATCTTCAGTTCAGAAGAGTAAGCATGGTGTGATAAACATTGACATAAGATAGGGAAGGCAAGTAATCATGTAATCATGCAAAGAGTGAACCAATCTGAGTGTTGAATGATGATGTTATGATTTCAGAATTATGCTGTTGATATCTTAGTCAGTTACAGGATGTGAGGTATAATTAAATTACATTACCCTTTATCCTGCCAGGGTATTTGAATTTTAGTGCTTGACTTATGAGAAAAAATGAGTGTTAGTTGAACAGAAGAAGATAAAAGTATTAAATAAATGGCATTTTGGGGAAAATAAAACAGAGATTATGTACATGTGTTAATAATGCAGTAAATTTCCTTGTTGTCTAAATATACTGTATATAGTGAATTTCTGGGGGTATTTTACTACATGTGTTTCATATTTAAAAGGTTAATTCCATGAAATAATTATCTGTAGGGTGAATGGTGGTTCATTTCTTGGGAGGAACAGGGGTTTACTCTGCAGCTTGATGCTACTAGAGTGACATATATGTACCTAGCTGTTAACCATTACTAGGGGCCTGTTCTCTTGGGCTTAAGTGGTTGAAGGATGAAGAACATTTAATAATGAGGTTAAGGGTGCATGGAACTGTACATCCACTCCCGCAGTATACCCTTATGACAGGCAAGTCTGCACAGAGTATCTTTACCTTTATCTTTAACCTTTTGGCGCTGGAATTATTTTTTTAATTTTAGCACACCTGTATATAAAATGTGAATACTACAGGAACCAAATATGTTAGAATTATGAAACAAACTGCATTTTGAAGAGAAAAAAAACGGAGAGTGTATACCATGTTTAAAATATTCAGTACCTATATTTGTTAAATAAATATATAAAATGCAAATTTAGAGGTTAGCGGTGCGGTAGGACCACTATAGTTGACATTAGGCGTTAAAAGGTTAACATGTGTTTGATAAAATAGAACATTTATGATAAGTTTATGTAACCATGTTTTGGAGCTTATACAGGGTGTTTCACGACTTTAGGGCATAACTGCAGGAGGTGATTTCCTAGGCCTTTGTGATCAAAAAAGTTCATATAAACATGTGTCCGATTTTGGACGGTTACGGAGTTATGACCGT
>Ga0123353_10012922_pt1 | contig 11919 bp, 13 predicted proteins | sample TergutLab28metaG_3_FD_92763 | JGI IMG/M metagenome (GOLD analysis project Ga0123353, IMG submission 92763) | Labiotermes labralis P3 segment gut microbial communities from Petit-Saut dam, French Guiana - Lab288 P3 | ecosystem: Host-associated > Arthropoda: Insects > Digestive system > Gut ... | reverse complement strand
TCGTTCTTCGTGGTTTTACGGTGGGTATCTACGCAAATTCACTGTATGAATCCTATTTATTAATTCAATTAGCAAAACCCCTTTCGTTATGGCTTCTCGGAAGGGGTTTTGTCGACAGTCTGGACGGGCATACAAACATGCCCGTTATTTCGCTGTTAAAAGAAATTGCAAGAAAAATCCGCAAGGGTGTTGATGCAACTGTAATCATCGTTTCATCAGAGGTACATATACCGCCTGAATTGGAAAAATTGATTACTGTATTAGAGTTGGATTTACCTGATGAAAAAGAAATAAGCAGCGTTGTAAGCAAGTTCCTGGAAGCAAACGACATCCCTACAGTTCATGCAGGGCTTTTAGAAGCTATGTCCCTTGCCTTCAAGGGTTTATCTGAATCCGAAATTGAGGATTTGCTTCGTCTTGCAGTGGCAGAGGATGGGGAGCTGACCGCTAAGGCGCTTAAATTGATATTCGACCAGAAGCAACAGATGATTATGAAAGCCGGCGTTCTGGAAATGGTCTTGCCCAAAGAACGTATTGAGGATATTGGCGGGCTGGAGAATTTGAAAGAGTGGTTAAAATACAAAGAGAAAGTTTTTAAGAATATCAAAAAAGCCGAAGAGTTCGGGGTTGCGATTCCGAAAGGTGTCCTCATAGCCGGTCTACCCGGCTGTGGTAAATCGCTTACCGCAAAAGCCGCAGGCGTACTATTTGATGTACCCCTGCTCCGTTTGGACATGGGTAGATTGATGGGGCGATATGTGGGCGAATCCGAGGAAAATATGCGTAAGGCTATTCGGTTGGCTGATGCCATATCCCCTTGTGTGCTGTGGGTGGATGAACTGGAAAAAGCCTTTGCCGGGATTGGCGGCGGCGGCAGCGAAGTAACTACCCGATTATTTGGTACGTTCCTTACATGGATGCAGGAGAAGACAAGCCCTGTGTTTGTCGTAGCGACAGCCAACAAGATAAACGACTTACCCCCCGAGTTGTTACGCAAAGGGCGTTTTGATGAAATTTTTTATGTAGACTTCCCCAATGAAGATGAACGAAAAAAAATATTTGAAATTCATATAAGGAAACGCAGGAAGCAAGACCTAGCTAATATTGATGTAGGCGCGCTGGCGGCTAAGACTAAGGATTACGCCGGGGCTGACATTGAAGGGGTTATTAGTGAAAGTATTGAAGCTGTGTTCGTGCAAGGCCGGGATTCACTGACAACCGAAGATGTACTGGCACGAATTGAAGCAACACATTCTTTATCAGAAACACAACCGGAAAAGATTAACGAAATGAGAGAGGCGTATCAAGCCGCAAAATTTAAGAAAGCTTCGAGGTAGGTCTTATGGAAAAATATGATAATAGCCAACGGGATAACATCGTTGGGAGCTTTATAACTGCATATGCCGAACGTGATAAAATCATAGATTTTTCTGCTTGGCTGGCTGAGAAGCTGCAGCATGAAATGCCCGATATGGCAGCCGATGCAAGTCAAAGGCTTAGTCAAGAAATTATCGGAGCTGTTGACGGTTACGACCGGACGCTTGGCGAACTCAACAAAGCAGTTGATGCAGGGCAGTCTAAAGATGAATGGCTGGTTAGCAATTTACAAGAAGCTTATGCTGATATGCCGGTTAATGAAGCCGGCAATATTCTTCAGCAGCTTGACCATAAGCTGATGGTATCAAACAGTCAGCTTATGAACGAAGATATTGTTGATATTATTGACGGAGAGGCTACTGACTGGAACGAATACAGTATTAAAAATACAGCAGTTAGTATTGGACAGCAAGCCCTTATGTCCGGTTTGGGAGTAGCTTCAAATATCATTAAAGCTAACATGGAGCGCGGCGAGAGCATCGACGTTGGCGGTGTAGTTGGGCATGTCTTGCAAGCAGGTATGGATACGGCAGTTTATGAAGTTAAGGCTGTTGTTGCCGGAGCAATGCAAACCGCAATCAAAAAGGGTTTGACGAGTATATTACCCGCCGACACATCTGTAAATTCTATATGTGATATGGCATGTACGGCGGTTGAAAGTGCCGCAGCATTAGCCGATGCAGCTACAGGTAAAATTACGCTAACGGAAGCATTGGACAGAGCCAGCAGAGCATGTATAGCGGCGGTCTGCCGTTTCGGAGCAGGCGCACTTAAAATGAAAGCGGCTGTTATCCCATTTGTTGGGCCAGCAATAACTTGGCTTGGCGAAGGTCTGTTTAAGCATATGGAAAGCCCCCAATTTGCCGATGATGTACACAATGTTGTCAGCAACATGGCAAAAGCAACATGGGAAGGAATTAAGCAAAAGGTCGGAAATCTTTTAAGTCAAAAGGCACATTCCGTCAAAGAAAAGTTGTTGACTTAATAATTTTATGCGGAGGGATAGGCAATGGCAGCAAAAGTAAAATTTCCCTTGAAAATGGCTAATGGGTCTCAAGTCAGAACATTGGAAGATTTAAGAGAGCATTTCGACCTCATCAGCGTTCTCGGTTATTACGATAACGGGCGTTTATACGATTGGTTGACGGTTTATTATTATAATGAAGAAGCCGAAAAGATAAATGCTTTGGATTCTTCTGCGGATGATTTCAAAAAATCCCTTTGTGATATTCTTGGTGTTACATACGCAGAGAATGAATCTGTTGGTGTTGATTTATCAGATATATCGGAAAGAAACGAACGTCTGGCAAAACTGAGAACTATTACCGCTGATGATGCAATATTAGCGGCGGTAGATAGTGTTGTATTTACGCAACAGGAATTGGATAGTTTGATGGGCAAAGATGTTAATGTGATTTATCTTTGCGGCGAGCAGTTTAATATCTCAGCCGATAAAAGTGATGTACGCTATATCGGTGTGAATACGCCTAAAGTTGTTATTCCTAATAATTTTGCCGAAAAAAATATAGTTTTTAATGATGTTGAATTTGACTTAGACGGTATTATAGCTCAAGCCAAGGCGACATCCAACCATGAAGAAGCCGCCAGATTATGGCGCATAGCAATGGAACGAGGTCATGCCGAGGCAGAGTATGAGCTTGGGATGTGCTACTTCCATGGGAACGGTGTTGAAAAGAACGAAGTAGAAGCTGTTAAGTGGTGGCACAAATCAGCGGAGCAAGGCTATGCCGAGGCGCAATGCAGGCTTGGTAATTGCTACAATTCTGGGGAAATTGTTGATTATGACTTTGATGAAGCTGAAAAATGGTTTCGTAAAGCAGCGGAACAAGGCCATGCAGAGGCACAATTCAAGCTTGGTATGTGTTACCATTATGAGTACGATGGTTTTTACGATGGCGAGGAAAAAGTTGATGAATGGTGGTGGCGCAAGGCGGCGGAACAAGGTCATGATGGCGCAGTAAATTTGCTTTTTAACAATGATGACGTTGCCGAGAACCTTGAATGGTGGCGCAAGTTAGCAGAAAAAGGTTATGCCCATGTACAATATAAGCTTGGAGATTACTACGAAAACGAATACGCATATGGTGATGACGAAAACGATGTTGACGAAAACGAAGCAGAAGCAGAAGCTCTTAAATGGTATCGTAAAGCTGCGGAACAAGGTCATGTTGATGCACAAGAGGGACTTGCAAGACTGCAATCAAATAACAGTTAGGGGTGAAACCCATGTTCGGCAGACCGAAAAAATTGAAAAAGATTCCATCCAACTTATTATCCTACATCCAAATAGAGGGCGAAGCCATTAAGGACGCGAACGATAAACAAATGATTGCGTCTTATGCGTATGGCAAGCTTGAAACAATCGATTGGTATATACAAGTTTTAAAAAGCAATTCTAAAAAGTACGTTGTTCCCCATTCTTTGGAATATTTGCAAGATGTAAGGGAACGATTACTAACCGTAATCAGTGGGGTACTGGGTACGCCGATACCGAAGGGCGGTAGACCGTTGATGGATATTAAATACCCGGAAGGCTACGACGGTTGATTTATAGATTACCAACCCAATATTTTTATGCTCATTCCTAGAGCAAATATCTTGGCATCAGGAGGGAAGTTTTATGTTTGACCCAAGAAAGGTTAAAAGATGTGCATTTTGCAAAAGGTTTGAAGGCGACGCCCAATTAAGGAAAGGTAACGTTAATGGCACGGTTTGGTTCAAAGAGGGCGTAAAAGGGAAATGCACCAGACAGGCTCGTCCTATGGATGCGTCATCTCAAGGCGGAGCGAATTGCCAAGATTACGCCATTAGTGTTGAAGCAGATAAATTCGTTTAATAATAGATGAAGCAATGCTCTTATACCACAGGGAGATGATAGAGTGAGAAAATATAATAATTCTGTTGAAATACCAAACTTTTCCGATGAAATACGGGGACATGAAAAACCTAAAAGAAATCTAATACTTGGCACTCTGGCATTAGTGGTTGTAGGTGCTTGTGTATATGGTGCTGTGAAATACCATAATAAAATTAAAAATATACTTATTGTAGATGAGGAAGAGGCTAGGGATATTTTCTTCATGAAGCAGGCAGACATAATGATGAAGCAGGCTTTCAAAGGCGTTTGCAAATAAATGGCAAACGTCTTTGTTCGTTAAAAGGAAAATAATATGAATAAAATGAAATGGGATCCGAAAATCAACGAATTTTTTATGGACGACAGATTCTTTGTTGCTCCTGAAGGCTGCATTCCAATAACGGATGCAGCCATTAAATTCTATAATGACAATTCAGATCACATTGATTTGAAAAAGGTTATTGGAAAAATCACGTTACCTAAATTAAGAGCCTTACTGGCTCAATAATGAGGAGAAATAAAATTATGTCAGAATTACCCGGAATGGTATCCCAAAAGCGTATTGACCAACTTAGAGAAAGTGGTCAAGATAAACTTTTACGGGAGAAAGATCCAACCAAGTATCTAGCTGATAAAGTCGATGAATCAAATGAATCTGTTCAGCGAAGTCTATCAGAGGTCTATAAACTGGTAGAAAAGTGTATGGGAGCGTTGGAGCAACTTAAACAAAATAATCCAACAGCGTTCAATGAATCGGTTGATAATATCTTTTATTATGAATCGAATCAAAGCGACGCAAGAAATGTCAACAGTTACATCAAATTGATAATGTTGCATTTATTCAAATTGAAATATGGTAAAGTCAAAAACAGTCATATTCATTTGAATAAAGAAATTGATAATTTTCGTGAAGAAATTATTAATATTATAAACTGGGATGATAGTAACCGTCTCAAGAAAAACATTATCAAATTTGTCGAAGAAGATTTCGATATGAATTGGCCTCGTGCTCTTAGAGCTTTATCGAGAGTTATAAAAGAAAGCCCAAAAGAGTATCGAATCAAAAACACCAAAGGTTTTTCTACGTATACTCCGGAGACATGGACATTCACAAATATCATGGATATGGATACAGGTGATTTAATTTCAAAATTACCTGAATTGTCCTGAAACATGGAATTATCAACCAGCGGGATTGTCCCGCTGGTTGATATGTTTGTTTTTTATATTCATACTATGAATTTGTACGGCTGACCCGTCAGAGTTTCATAATCATCATCGGAGATTATATTGTTTACCCGATAATACATTAGGTGTTCAACATTTTCACACGGATTAAAATTTTCTTGACTGACTATGCTGTTTAAGTCGCCACATATATCGCCATTTCAGATATATATTATAAACTCAGTAATCAACGCTCCTCATTTCGGGGGGCGTATTTTATTGCGATTTTACGGGAGGTAAGCATGAAACTAATCTATCGCATCAAACCGCCATGCCTTAAATGCCCGTACAAATTGGGGCATATAAAGTTTTTCGTAAATCCCTGCATTGAATGCAAATCCGGCGGTTATAGGATTTACGAGCAATTCAAAGAAACATTCAATCGGGAGAAAAGAATGAAACCAATAAAATCAAAAAGGAGAGAAAAATCATGCCAGCAGCAGTAGAAACAATGTTTTATGTACGGGTGGCTCCGTGGCACGGTCTTGGAATCTGTGTCGAAGAAGCCTTGAGTTCAGAGGAAGCTCTGAAAGAATCCGGTCTTGATTGGAACGTAATCCAGCGTCCGATTATGACCAGCACCTACGACCCCATACAGGGGTACAAAGCCAATATTCGGGATTCTGATAATCGGATTCTCGGCGTAGTGACCGACCGTTACAAAGTCGTGCAAAACCATGAGGCGTTCGCGTTTACCGACGCTCTGCTGGGAGAAGGCGTCAGGTACGAAACGGCGGGGAGCCTGCATGAAGGCAAGAAAGTCTGGATGCTCGCCAAACTGCCCGACAAGTACATTATTGAGGGCGAGCAGATTGAACCGTATCTTGTTTTCAGCAATACCCATGACGGCAGCGGTTCAATTAAAGTCTGCATGACACCGATCCGGGTTGTTTGCCAGAACACGCTCAACCTCGCCATCAATTCAGCGAAACGGATGTGGACTACAATCCATGTCGGCAATCTCGCCCGCAAAATGGATGAGGCGCATTGCACTTTATCCCTGGCGCATGACTACATGGGCAAGCTGGGCGCGGAATTCCACAGGCTTAACAAAATCAAGATGTCCGATGCAAAGGTTACGGAATACATCGAAATGTTGCTGCCGATGGATGAACAACCCACGGAGATTCATAAGAAAAATATCGCCCGCGTCCGTGAAGATATGAAAACCCGTTATTTCGATGCGCCTGACCTGAAGCATGTCGGAAAGACTGCATATCGCTTTGTCTGTGCAGTTAGTGACTTTGCAACCCATGCCAAACCTCTGCGGGAGTCGGTAAATTATCGGGAGAATGTATTTGCCAAAACCGTTGAGGGCAATCCTCTGATTGACAAGGCATACGACATCGTACTGGCGGCGTAACGCCAAGTACTTTAATTAGGAGAATGAATTTATGAGCATTGAAAATATCAGCAATACCGCAACACAACACAATATCTTTGATTCCTTGCAAGAGGAAATTATGAACTCAAACCTGCCGGATGATGAAAAGAACCGGCGACTGTCGCTGATGCTGAAAGCCAGCAGCCGGCGTGTCAACATAATGTTGATAGGTGTGGCGGGCGCAGGAAAGTCATCCACCATCAACGCCTTGTTTGATATGTCCGTGGCTAAGGTCGGCGTAGGCGTGGATCCTGAGACGAAAGAAATCGTCAAGTATGACCTCGGTAATCTGATTATTTGGGATACGCCCGGTCTTGGGGACGGCGTGGAGGCGGATAAGGGGCATATAAAACAAATCGTCAGGAAGTTATCGGAGACAGACGGGAACGGGAATATGTTAATCGACCTAGTGCTTGTCGTGTTAGACGCGGGCAGTAAGGATTTAGCGGTTTCCTACGACGTTATCAATAACACCCTAATCCCTTGCCTCGGCAAAGATAACGCTCACCGCATCCTTATCGGGCTGAATCAAGCGGATATGGCGATGAAAGGTCGTCACTGGGACAACGAATCAAACGCTCCCGATTCTGTTCTCGCGGAATTCTTAACCCAAAAGTCCGAATCTGTCAGTCGGCGAGTTAAAGATGCCACGGGTGTTTCCGTTGATCCGGTCTGCTACTGCGCCGGATATACCGACGGCGAAGAAAAACAAAATCCTTATAACCTATCGAAACTCCTGTATTACATCTTGATGGCTGTACCTGCTGAAAAACGCCTGGTATTGGCGGACAAGTTAAACGGGACATTGAACAATTGGACTTCCAATGACAAAGACAAGGATTACACCGGTGCAGTCGCAAAGAGCTTTTGGGATTCACTGCTGGACGGCGTTCTGGCGGGAGTGGAGAAAGGGGTTGCGATTGGGGGTTACACCATTGGCGTCCCCGGTATGCTCGTCGGCGGATTGGTCGGCGCCGTTTTCGGGGGACTTCGCGCATTGATTGTAAAGCCGTTGTCGAAACTGAAACCGTCGAAGGCTCTTGATCCACTGGCGGAAATCTTTAAACAGTGAAACATTAAAATTATATAGCCGGGGGTGCATAGCTGATTGTTGTGTATCCCCGGTTTTTATTTTCAAGGAAAGTGAGGTTTGAAATTGTCAGCCATTATTTTAGCGTCCACGGAAAATATGCCCTATGCTGAGTGGCTGGACTGGCGTAAAAAAGGTGTCGGCGGCTCCGATACTTCCGTGGTTTGCGGTATCAACAAATACAAGTCACCCATTGAACTCTGGATGGAGAAGACCGGGCAGCTACCCGATTCCGAAGCAGGCGAAGCAGCATACTGGGGTACGGTGCTTGAAGGTGTTGTCAGGGCTGAGTTTATCAAGCGTACAGGCATTGAAGTCAAACAGGTTAATCAGATTTTACAAAGCAGGGATTACCCGTTCATGCTTGCTAATGTTGACGGCGAATGTCTGCACCCTATCTATGGTCCCTGCGTTTTTGAGGCCAAAACCGCCAGCGCATATTTGAACGGCGAATGGGAAGATAAAATCCCGGACGAGTATATGCTGCAAATCCAGCATTATATGGCAGTCACAGGATACAAAGGCTGCTATATCGCCGTTCTGATCGGCGGCAACACCTTCAAATGGAAGTTCATCGAACGCGATGAGGAATTGATCGCAATGCTGATTCAGCTTGAAACGGAGTTTTGGGATGGTGTTCAGAATAATGTTCCCCCTGCGATGGATGGCTCTGAGGCATCGTCGGATTTCCTTAATCATCGTTTTCCAAATAGTGTGCCACGGTCAAAGATTGACTTGCCCGATACCGCTGTTGCTTTGATTCTTCAATACGAATCAGCCTGTGAACTGATTGAGCAGCATACCACGCTCAAGACGGAAGCTGAGAATCTGTTAAAGCAAATGCTTGGTACAAACGAAGTCGGCATTAGCGGGGGACACATTATTACATGGAAGAATATCGCGCAGGAGCGCATTGATTCCAAAACCCTTAAAGCGGAACGCCCATCGTTGTTTAGACGATACGCAAACAAAATATCATACCGTCGCTTTATCGTAAAAGTGGCGGCACTATAGGAGGAAATTTATGAGCACAGCAGCTCTCAAAAACCGCATGAACGGTAAATTACAGGGGCAAACGGATCCTGTTGAAAATAGCGTTACCGTTCCGGAAACAGCTTTAACCACTGTCAGCGATTCAGATTATATTGCGTTGAAATCCGATGCGCTCAGTATAATCAACGAAAATCTGAAGAACCAGCAGCTATCCCCCGCGTTATTCGATGTCGTCAAGTCACCATCCGGCGGCGCGACTGTTTTCGCAGTGCCGAGCCTGACCGGAGAAGATGTTGAAAAAGAATTAACTGGAATTATCCTTGACTATACAACACCGCGGGCATACTGGGACACGCCGGATCCCATTGAGGGACAGGCTCCTAACTGTTGGAGCAAAGACAGCGTAATATCGCACGAAGGCAATGCTTGCGCCCAGTGTCAGTTTAACGATTTCGGCTCTAAGAACGGCGGAGAAACTAACGCCAAGGCGTGCAAGGAACAGGTTGCGCTTTATTTACTGCGACCGGATAACATCATGCCGATTATTGTCCGGGTCCCGGTGACAAGCAAATTGTTATTCTTCAAATACACTACCCGGTTAACAGGCAGCCTGATACCGCTTTGCGGTGTGGTAACAAAAATAACGCTTGAAAAAGCGACAAGCAAGACAGGCAAACCGTATGCCTTGTATAACTTTGAAGCGGTCCGGCAACTTAATCCGGAAGAAACCGCCACGGCGCGGGGCTTCGGGCAGAAGTTTATGGATATAATGAACGCCGCGGATGTATCGGTCATCGCAGAAGCTGAATAGAGCGATGTTGCCGATGAAGAAAAATTGCAATATATGCGGCGGCAGCATGGTCTGGGAGAATCCTCATATACCGGGACATTTTCAAGAAAGTTCCAGTAACCTTGAAGACTGGCCGACTTGCCGTGATTGCATGATTGAACATTGCTGCGGGACTAATTGCCTTGGGTGCAGTTATGGGAAATATCCTGATTGCCGGTTCCTTGATATGAAACGGCACTATATGAACAGCGACTAAGCTTTTAGCAATGCGGTCAGTAGTTAATCCTCTGGCCGCATTATCTTTATTACGGAGGAATGATAGCCATGTTTACTGATAAAGAACTTTTGGTGTTATGGGCAAACGACCAGAAGCGAAGGAAGTTTGTCCAAAATTTTAAGATATGGGGCGTATGGTTCGCGCAGCCGGAGTTAGATTTGACCTTTTACAAGTACGACCTCCCCGGTAGCGGCAGGATTATCGCTATGGAATATCTGCGGGAACCATACAACAGCGAAAAATCTGACGGAGATGTTGAATTTGTTGTAAACCACAAATTCTATCTCCAGAAAGGTAAATATTTTAATCCGTCTGCGTCATCCGATTTTGAGATAGCCGAACGGTTAAAAGAAATAAAAGCAACTTTGCAAGCGGAACAGAAGCAGCATGACAGGGAGTGCAAGAAGTGCGGCGGTAAAGTTTTCGGCATAAGCCGGATGGGACCGTCCTTTGCACAGCCTGTACATCACTTGTGGCGTAGGAGGGAGATTTTCAATGAGAAAACTACATTTTGTCGGCATTGACGGCTGGGACCGGCCTGTATACAAAGACGAATCCGGACAGCTATGGAAAGACATAAACCTTGGGGACGGCGAACCCTATTTGCACAATTCGGCGGACAATGAATTTGACGGAGAGCCGGATATGCCAATCGAAGGCGAATATGAAATTATCAAAAACAATCAAAAAGGGGATTAAGCCATGCCGCAAACACCAATCGATAAAATCCGCGAATTGACCGCAAAATTAAACCAATGGCGGCACGAATATTATAACCTAAACGCACCAACTGTTTCAGACGCCGTATATGACCGCCACTTCGACGATTTAAAGCGACTTGAGGAAAATATCGGCATCACCATGAGCAATTCGCCTACGCAGACGGTTGGCTATGAAGTTGTGGACGGTTTGGAGAAAACCGCGCACAAAATACCGTTGCTTTCTTTGGAAAAAACCAAGTCAATGAACGACCTCATGCGTTTCATCGGCACCCATCAGGTTTTGCTTATGCAAAAATTAGACGGACTTACCGTGAAGCTGGAATACGAAAACGGTTCGCTTATCCGGGCATCCACCCGCGGTAACGGCGATGAGGGCGAAGTTATTACCCATAATGCACGCGCTATTGAAGGTATTCCCGCGTGGATACCGTATCTGCAACGGCTGGTGGTTGTCGGCGAAGCGTTCATTACGAAGCCGACATTTGAACGGCTGAAGGATACGCTACGCGACAGTGCCGGTAATAGTTATAAGAATGCGCGGAGCATGGCGGCGGGATCTGTCCGTTGTTATGATGCTGGTGCATGTGCGGGGCGCGGGTTGTCGTTCTCGCCATTCGGCGTGCTTGAAGGTTTAAATGAAAACCCCAAAGAGTCTGCGAGTAAGTATTGGAAGCTCTTTGCTTTGAACCGTTTGGGGTTCACATCCTGTAGGTTTATCAAAGCGGATATAAATTCGCCGGAGCAAATTATTTGTAATATCATTTTCAACTTGCAGAAATTGTCAGAGGCGCACGGAATCCCCATAGATGGCATCGTTGTCACTTATGACAACATCCCTTTCAGTCTTGCCCAAGGAAGAACCGGGCATCACTACAAGGATGGCATTGCGTTCAAGTTTGTCGATGACCTGCACGAAACCGTCCTTTGCGGCATTGAATGGCAGCCGTCACGTTCCGGGGAGCTGTCGCCTGTGGCGTTGTTTGAGCCTGTTGAAATCGACGGTTGCGAAATATCGCGGGCCAGCCTACACAACCTTACGTTTATCCGGGAGTTGGAATTGATGCCGGGCTGCCGGGTACTCATCAGCAAGCGCAACATGATAATCCCGCACGTCGAGGACAACCTGGACCGCGGAAGATTTAACGCTATGGAGTTGTATCCCTTGCAATGCCCCTGCTGCG
>Ga0123353_10012920_pt1 | contig 11919 bp, 9 predicted proteins | sample TergutLab28metaG_3_FD_92763 | JGI IMG/M metagenome (GOLD analysis project Ga0123353, IMG submission 92763) | Labiotermes labralis P3 segment gut microbial communities from Petit-Saut dam, French Guiana - Lab288 P3 | ecosystem: Host-associated > Arthropoda: Insects > Digestive system > Gut ... | reverse complement strand
TATGGCTACATGTTTCGACTAGATGTTAGTCATCTTCAGGCCCCTACACTTACTTTACCAGATGCTTTGTCCACTTTGGGATCCCATAGTGTTTATATGTGGATTACTTATTTGCTAGAGCTTTTAGAAAAGTTAATAACTACAGAGTTATTGTTATTTGTAGGCTGTGCTTAAGCATGAAACCACTACAGCATAAAACTCCTTCCTATATAGTGCGCTGATGTTCACTGGACGTCAACTGTGGGAGGCCTTTGTCACATTACAGTTTGGAGTGTTTGCGCGGTGATGTTGGGTGGGGTCTTCCTGGAGGTTTTTTTGTTGATATGCTATAACAGAACGGGTGCGTTTCTAGTAGCTGGGATTTATCTTATTGGATACGACCGTGAGTTTGTAATTCTATTAGTTAATTTGTTAGTAAGACTTACTGTATATAACAATAACTCTGTAGTTATTAACTTTTCTAAAAGCTCTAGCAAATAAGTAATACACATGTAAACACTATGGGATCCAAAAGTGGACAAAGCATCTGGTAAAGTAAGTGTAGGGGCCTGAAGATGACTAGCATCTAGTCGAAACATGTAGCCATACTATAAAATAAATAGATTGTGCTGACGTACGTTTGTGTAATACTTATTGCATATAATTGTGTCAATATTAAAATTAAATTAATAAATCACAAATAAATTTTAGAAATTACAGTTTCTGTTACGTAACAAGAACACGGCACCTAATAATCCTCCTGTAAACAGTACCCTTGGTTTCAGTGAATCACTTCCCAGTTGCTGTGGTTACCGAGTAGCCATGTTCTGTGTGAGGCAGGCACTGCCGAGTCCGAAGAAACTTTTGAACATTGAATGTGTTCTCTGTGATGTACGCGCCGAGGGTGCAGAAACATTTCAGCGTCGAATATATAATACGACATAGCAACACTAGTGGTGGATGAAGTTGTTTTTGGTTCGTCCTAAGGATAAAGAAATGACCACTGAAAGAATATGTGTGGTAGCACATAAATTTTATGACAGTTTGTCTTGGGACGGGCGGGTGATTTGTCATATAAATGCTGATGACTTGAGTGTAAATGAGCAAAACAGTAATGACACTTAGTAATGACAGTGACAGTGATGGTAATGACGATAAAAGGTAAAGGTAAAGTGCACCCTTGTACAGGCACTGAGGCTCTGTACAGGCCGTACGGCCTGTACGGCACTAGAAGGGGTGAGGAGTCAGCGTCACACCCCGGCCGCTCTTAACCCCCGGGAAGGACCCGGTACCCATTGTACAGGAGCCTGAGTGGGCCCCAGGGCCGGTCTGGAGAGGTGCGGAAAATCTCGCCCCCACCGGGATTCGATCCCCGGACAGTCCAGCCCTTAGCCAGTCGCTATACCGACTACACTACCCAGCCCAATAATGACGATAATGGTCACGAAATAACAAAGGCAGTATAAACGTGAGTTGTGAGACTTATTATTGGGGTCAAAATGCCATAACGTTGGGTCTGTTTCGTACTGGCGTGGTATTTGGTCCTCTACAGCAGGAAGGACCACGGGTTGGAGGTGTGTGAAAACACATAATCGTAAGAGACACTGTATTAGTGCTGGGGTGGGTCGGACATGTAGAACAGCCTTTGGTGCAAAAAATTCAAATGGGAGACCACGATGTGTATAGCAGGGTACTGTAAATTTGGTTTAGGAGAAGCAGGTTGCGGAGTGATGTGACGTGGCTGTTATGTGGGGTTTCATCTTGAATTCGATGAGTCTGTGGTTTTCGCCAGACGAAGTATTGTGCAAAGACGAATAACTTTGAACTGCAGAAGGAAGGTCCTGTGTAACTTGGATTTGGTTCAGAGTTGGCTCATGTTACCGGCGTTGTAGCTACGACACACCCGACAGCGATTTTTCAGACTGTATCCGTCTCGGTGCTGACATGTGTTGTTCCTATTCGAAACAGACGTTTCGGAGAAACATGCATCTTGCAGTTTTAAATTATTCTTTCACACTTTCTAGTGGCTCTGACCATACTCTTTACCCTCTCTTATTTCCGTGTTTCCGATTGGCCATATTCCTTGCCACCTCCACTATCCTCGAACCATATCCTCACCCTAATCACACTGAATCGTCAACTTGGACCCAAGTCTTTAAACCCTGAAAATAGAGGCAGCACGTTTCACCGAAACGTCGGTATGAACCAACGCCCCTAAACGGTGTCAAACCAAGAAGGCTGAACGTATGAGATTTGTTTCTTCTCTTTTGGTACAATTGATTAATGTCGAACTATAAGTGGAGCGGCTATGGGTTTGCTTGTTGATCCCATGTTGATTGTTGATGTTATCTGTTGGGGCGGTATGTTTGCAAGAGTCTGCCGGCTGGTCGCCCTGCTTTTCAATCAGCCTCAAACTCGTAGCACGTGACAGCCCAGATGGATGGGGTCGCCATCAATCAATCACGCGCAGCCAGTGCTGTCTAGCGGTGGACCACCCATTTATACAGGAATGTGTAGTCACTTTGGATAAAAGTTGGCACTCTTGCTTACATCAACACCCTAAAACAATTTCCTTTCATCCATTTCTGTAATACAAACTTAGACCTAATGAATTACTGTTAAGTTAATGTTACAGGACTGTGAATTAACGCCACTGGTGCACGGTATATCAGCTCAGACTACATGACGTAGGCTTAGATGACGTTCATAAATGAAACACTTGAATTTATCGGCCGCTCTCTTAGGGACTTTAATAAGAGTTGTAGGGAGGAAGTTAGCTGTCATAGTCCGAAGCTGATATATGAAAGGATAAAGGAAAGAGAATAGTTGGAAGAAAAATATATGCAAGAAGGAACGAGGAAGAAATAAAAATAGAGAACATCCAAATGATTAAGGTAGAAACGAGAAGAAGAATGAAAGAGTACAGGAAGGACAGAGAAAGGATAAGCGGGAACAAGGAAACAAAACAAGGAAGTATGAATGAAAGGAGGACAAGCGGGAAAGAAAGAAATGAGTGGAAGAAATTAGTAACTGCGATATTAACACTAATCGTTCTTTGTTTCAGTTAACTGAACGGGTATCAGTTAACTTGTTAAACAAACACTTTTGCTTCTCAGGTGGGTAAGATGCCCAAATATAGAAACCGCTGTTGAATAAGGAGCCTAAAATAGCTACGATCGAGACCGCTTTGTTGTATTTAAAATTATAGTTCTGAAAGATTTCTGTTCATAACAACTTTAAGTCTGACGCCTTAGAAGCCAACGACTTCGACGCCGAATCAGCTGTAGATTTCTGGAGTCTCAGCGTGGTAGATAAGCAACAGCGTGTAAAACAAAATTGTTTAAAATCATTAGACCCTTCTTAACCGGAGTGTACTGACTGTGAATATTAAACCCTATACTTGATATTGTAACCATTTCTTAATAATTTTCCTCACTCTGAGTTTAGTAAATGTAGGATTGAAAGAAAGAATAGGTTTCCGGTATGCAAGTCACGTGACGGAGTTTTGGAAATCAGTGTGTAACGTAAGGTGTTAAGGCAGTGTCATGTAATACGCAACACCTTATGTCTATAAACATTTTACACATTTTTGGAAAGTAATATTACTTACTGCATTATGTATAAATTTGATAGGTTCGGTTGGATTTTGAATTATTTGATGACTCTTGTTCTGATTCAAATATTTTAGGGCGTTGTGTGATGTAATGATGGTCATTGGTGAAATGGGATGTGGTTCCTGTGAGATGTATTTTACTCTTGAATACTTGCCTGGAAAAAGCGGACGGAAACCTCTGCAATATAGGGCCAGTGTATAAAGCAGGAATGTCGTTCACCCAACCACGACAACAGGAATTGCAGTTGTAGATTGTTTTAACGGTGGTCCATACTCTCACTAAGCAGTAAACGGCTAGACCTGGACTGCGGTTTATCATGCGACTGACACGCCCCTGATACCATGCATATTGTGACGGCAGCATCGGCATGCCCCAGTCCTACGGTGATGCTCTTACCTACGAAAACATGGACACACACAGACTAAGTACTGTACATTTAACTCCATGGAGGAGAGTGCCCCCTAAGAAGCCAATATTTCCTCATCTAATGAAGAATCTGACCGCACGTACGGAAAAAGAAGGTTACTACGTTTACAGAGCCAGCTACTTGTCCACACGTCAACATCCTGAGTCTGATGAATCCAGGCCAGAACTTCCAAATTATTTAGGACATGGTAAATCATGTCACTGATATTGATTACTGATCATCTCTTGGACGGAACGTGGATCAGTCCATCACTCCGCATTTCAGATGAGACTACTGCGCTAGTTTTCGGCCTTGCTTCAGACAAATGTTCCTCTTACCATCACAGCTGCTATAATCGTATTATTATCCATTTTCATCACTTGTTCACAATAAGCATTACATCGTGGGATGAATAAACAGACCTTTAACCTCTGTACATCGAAATTTCAAGCAACTAATTGTATGGTGTACACTGTAGAGCCTGGAATCAAATAGCCAGCAGGGGGTCTGCTCCAGATGAAGACATGCCGGCTGGCCTGTGTAAGAGGACCACCCAGTCACACATAATCAACTTGACCATGTCTTGGCGGGTTTCTATACAAACTGCCTTCCGCACCCGCCCAGATTTTTCTTTGTCTTTTAGTGTATATTACAAGGAGCAGTCTCACATACAGACTGGCAGTTACAATGCCTGGATGTTGTGAGGCATGACACCTAGACACAGTCGGTGGGGTTGGGCATTTCCAGTTTGAACACAGCAGCTTTAGGATTCCCTCCATCGTCATGGCGAGAATGATTCGGATGCATTAAATATCCATCTATTTTGCCTTCCCGTATGGAAGTTTTTTCCTTAGGCGATGGAAAAAGCTTCATAAAAGTTAGCAATTTATTTCCCTGCCCTCATTTCTTCTGGATAAGAAAAGCATGACAGACGGCTTAGTCATCAAAAGAAATGGAAAATAATTTTTTTTACCCGAAACTGTATTGAGTTTGGTCAACTTTAATGAATGTCTAAAACGCATGTAAGGGTCAGTACTGCGATGTAATCTGTGCTTTAAAATGCCAGAACCAAATCACGTTTGGCCGTTGAATGCTAGTAAGATTTCACAAAGGAATACGACCGTTTTGAGATAGGAGGCAATAACGAACATTATTTTTTGAGAACCTGCCAGTGCTTTAGCAAGGAGCACTTAACAGTAAACCTGATAAATTTACTAAGTAAGTGATGACCTCTGAAACCGGATTCATGGTTTGTCTAACAACGTTTTATCAACTGCCTGAGTTACGTGGCGTTGAGTGATGGGATGATTAGACACAGATTTGCGGGTTATTTTTAGGTACTAACACAGTGTTTATGTTGTAGGGCCCAGAACGAAGAAATAAACCTACTTCAGCACAGCCGGTGTCCCGGTGTAACCCAGTACTTTAAAGTACGAGAAGGTGCAGCCATTCCCTACCCAGGAGTGTGATACTTTTTAGCGTGTAAAATATCAAAACATTTAATACTACTCGACCGCATCCAAAACAGTTCGATTTCCGGTAGGGTCATTGTTTTTTTCTCTTCTCCATTGGCAAGGTAGTGGTTTCGTTGCGGACGATTTATCAGTCGAATCGTGAATTCTTCTTTTTGAGCCTTGTATGGGCACCTGACCAGGTAATCAACTACTGGGAGGTGCCCCTTTCTGACTTTTGGGCCACCTATCAGTGTAGGAGAGGACCCCGAATTCTGCCTCCTCTGTGGCCCACCGAACTTATCGGGTCAGTAAAGGGGAAGACTTTTTCTGTGCGGCTAAACCGGTCCGGGTGTGAATCTGACACTTTACCTCAATCCAGTAACGAAGTCAAGAATGCGTGTAGCTATGCTTCCACGAGCCCACTCGTTTTCATGACGTCATGAACTGAACAACGTCTCTGTGTCTTCCCTCCGTACAATCTCCCTCTGCATCCCCTTCTTAAGTACTGGCTTTTTTTTTTCCGCTCTGGGACTCGAACTACTATCGTTCGGACTTCCTATGGGGAAACCAAATTTTCCTTTTGGGTATTTTTGTAGAATCCTTTTGGTTGTGACTTACGTTTTCGGCGAGAGCGACACCAAGACCCGCACCGTCCATCAGCGCTGAGTCTTTAAATTTCGTTTTATGGAAAATGTAGCTTATTTTGTGTCTCTGGACTTAGGCGGCGCCCGGTTGGTTAGAGATAAGATACACTTTGGCGCCGCGTGTATTTCACTTCGGCACGAGATTGTGAGCTACCACACACGGTAACTTCATTTTTGACAAATATGTTTTTGTTGTTGTGTATTGAGACTTCGCTAGGTACATTTAGTGCTCCTCCTTGTCCCTTATACTTCCATCCACGCATTTTTCTAGGGCAAGCAGTGGCACAATGCTTCAGTAAACACAAGGACTGCTTTTAACTTTACCAGCGTTTCCAAAGCAATACTCCATAAATCCGTCAAACACAGCCACATTTATTTTTACTGAAGTATGACTACATGTTTCGGTCTAGGTTGAAGAAATCCAACAAGATGCAACAGTATGCAGATATTTATTTACTACTGAATTACTCTACATGTTTCTGGCGTCCATCGCGCCCATCATCAGGAGTACACAAAACTGTAGTTGCAGCCTCTGGTACAGATCATACTGTCTGGGAAGCAAGCTTCTGTACCAGAGGCTGCAACAACAGTTTTATGCACTCCTGATGATGGGCGCGATGACGCCCGAAACATGTAGAGTAATTTAGCAGTAAATAAATATCTGCATACTGTTGCACCTTGTTGGATTTCTTGAAACTAGAATTACGATGCACGGAACTACAAATATAAAATGTTTCGATCTGCTCACACCATCATCAGGCCACTGTTACAATGCGTTCAGAATAAGGCGGAATACAGTGAAAGTTTTGTAATGGTTGCGTGATGATGGTCTGTGTAGACCGAAACATGTAGTCGTGCTTATTTAAAGTAAGTGTGGTTGTGTTTGACGGTTTGCAACTGTGTGTTTTGACGGTCTTAGAAACACAGGGGGATGTCCTCTATAAAACCGACCACAAATGCCCAAGCTCAGAGATTACCGTTCATAGGAAACAATTTTTACCGGGGTGCTGATAAGTCCTCAAACGTGTGATGGGCAGAGGATTGGACTGATTTGGCTAGGGTAGGGAAAGTTGGTGGACTCCTGTGAATGTGGTAATGAACCTCCAAGTTACATAAAATGCGGGGAATGTAGCTTGTTTCCTTCCTGGTCAGGCTAAAGACTTATCAACACCTCTGTACGTTTTAATATAATTTCTAAAATAGATTGGTTCAGTAATCCATTATGTTGTTTTCTTATAGAGAGGGAACATTTATTTACCAGTTAAGCGACTGTTAGCTTCTCAGGAGGGATTCTGTTCCTTTGAATCATTCGTTGGATGGACTGGTGAAATCCGCAAAGGCCATGCGATCCACGATAACATAAGTTGCATGGTTGGGAACTCTTCTTCCTCCCCTACACAATTTTCATCCTATTTTTTATTGTACATATTTCTTTCTGTTTTTCTTTGTGTGTGTAACCCCTCCTTTGCTGTCATGCCCAGCTTCGGATAACCACACAGCTTTGTTGTTAGCGGCGGACAGGATAACTTATTAGTGGCTCCGAAAACCAGTAGCGGACCCCATACCCATACCCATATTGAGACTGTCAGCTGAACTGAAAGAGAGGCACGAACGGAGAGTGCGACTGCCTGGATGGGAAGCCTATATTAAGGAATCCGGTGGAGGAATGCCTAGAAAATGCCGTAGGTTCTTCTGTTTCTGACATGTTTTTGAAGATCTCTTTCAGGGAAAGGTAACAAGAATTTGGTTAAACTTAAAATTTAGGTTAAATATACAACGAAGTATCAGTCAAACACAACAAAACTCTATTACGTTTATTATTGTATTAGGGCAACGTGTTTCGATTCTTATAGAATCATCTTCAAGCCCTTTTAAGAAATACAAATCCTTGCTTAGCAATGTTTAAAATGCTCTGTGGGATCCCAAACGCTTACATTCTTGATAAAACTATGTATAAAATGCACGTGTCGTTATGTTCTTATTATACAATCAGGGTAAGTTATTTCTAAAAATGTAACCGGTGCATATGAAGGAGGTTACACGTATGTATTTGAGATGTGTTGTTATTAGAACTTTGGATATTGTTATATATATTGTTGCTATTTATAAAATATGTATACGAACGTTAAAATGTTAAAAACAATAAAAAAACTAAGCATTAGTGTTGTGTTTGTGATATCTTCACTATGTTGATATTATATTCTTGACGAACATTTAGGCTCTCATCTCCAGTGTTGAGTGGCTAGATTTCTATAATGACAGTGAAGGCGTATTGATGCCATTTATTTCACGACGTTTATTGCTCTTGTGCAACTTGTCGTTCATGTGTGCTGATTATGTGGTCTTTGTCACGTTGTATACCAAAGACCATATAGTCAGCGCACATGAACGACAAGTTGCACAAGAGCAATAAACATTTTTTAGTAGTGTATATACTGTCAGTGAAATGGAAAAACTGTCATATTTTATCTTCTTCTTCTTCTTCTTCTTCGGAACGATAGCCCATATAGACCTGTCTTCTGTCTTCTTCCTCCATCTTTTGTCACCCATCAATTCCACATCATTCTCCATACAGTCTAACCAGCTTAATTTCTGTCTTTCTGCCTTACTTCCTCCATCTGTTTTCCCCAGAAATACAATATTAAATTTTTGAATCACCAGAACATGTTTCCAGGGATGTGCCTGCTGGACTTATTTTATAGTAACATACTGGATACGCGTGGACATTGAACTCGATTGTAAGGCACCATGACAATAAAAAAGGAAAGAATAATTCTTAACCCTGAATATAAAGGCACTACAATCCTCGAAGACTTTGGTAGCTATTTATTTACCAGCCATCATGGCATTACATTGCGTAAACTTGAGTCTTCAGCAATACCGCTGCGAGAACCTCAGATATCGCGTTACGAATTAGGTTTACGTATGGTTATAGATTTCCTTTGTTTAAGAAATTCGAATATGCATTATCGCGTTCTTAGAATTCTGCCGATATAATCCATACTGATTCAAATGAAACATTCCAAACATTCGCATCATAATTCTTAAAGATTCATTTCAATATTTTTCTTCCTTACGCTGTGATATCCCATGTTTTCCATTCTTTGGAGATTTTCGAACTAAAATTGCGCATGCATTCCTCGAGTCCATTAATATGTACGGTAATCTGAATTTTGACGATGAATCCTCTTTACCGTGTGCTATTGTTTTTTACAGCTACTTCACAAGCTCTGTTTGAGATATCGTATTTGTAAGCCTATGACAACGTAGGAGGGTGAAAACACAAGGAGGGACGTGGCTGTTAGTTTACTGATCTAAAAACAAAATTACGCATTTAGTAATGCCTTCTGCTCTCTGGCCGACGTTGCTTCCTCACAAGGAAAACTTTGGTCTTAAGAGAATCTGCCATTTTCCAACAGTTCAACTTATGAATCAGTTGATTGATTTTCATGTGACCTGTTACGAACATTGTGTCCAAAATAACGCTATAGATCTACATCTTAATTTCCTTAAGTGTTAATAACAACATGGCGGAAGAGCGAACTCGTCGAGTTGCGAAATTGTGCATTCGACTAGACTACGATGTAAATAAAGACAAAAGAAAAGGTACGTAGACAATTTCTATCCAGCTTGGGAGAAACTGCGCTGTATTGGTGAAAAACACGAAATATTGAGCTCAGATTTATACGTAAGAGTTGTAATTATTCATTAACATTTGCTTGAATAATTTATACTGGAGACGGGTGAACAAGCGACGATTCTAACTAAATATTTAACAGTAAAAATCTGTACTGTAGGAAAGTAAGCTCTACTAGTTACTCCCGGAATTCCTTCTTGGTAACAAACAGCTAATATTGAGGTTACCATAAACACGTTTTTGTCACCCTCTGCTTTGCTATTTTCTTCCCGTATTATCTCCTCAGCTTTTGATTTTTGTGCTTACCAATGAGGCTTTCTCAAGTATACTTGTTTCATAGCGTTGAATGGGATGATGATTTGGAGCAGTCTGTTGGAAATGATGTGGAAAGATGATCTGTATGACGGAAGTACCCTGCAGCCCACCAGGTCTGGTCAGCATACCCGTTCTTCGGGCCAAGACCAGAAACGCTTGTTAGACATTAATTTTTGTGTTGCTCTCAATTATTGCATATTTTTGTGCGTGTACGGGACTTAGATGCGTGACTTTTACATTGACTGCCATGTATTGTATGACAGCTGTGGTAGCCCGGAACTGCAAGTGCCTGCGCGTTTTCCTTGTGGCATAGTGCCGAAGAGAGGGAGGAGGCGTTTGGGATGTGATGGGAGGTTGGCGTGACAGGCAGGCAGAAGAGATGTATGGGAGAGAAATGACAAATGTTCCCCAGCTCTCTGTTGGATAGATACCCAAGAAAGCTCCAGCCATTTGTTTCCAAGTTTCTTTCAGCAGGGTACGGTGATCCATCCCCGTAGCTTCATCATCATGCTACCCGATCATTATCAGTTGCCCGCTAACTCAGTGCTGCCTGCCTCTTAACATTTTTGGAACTACAAATGATGATGAATTATGTGTGACAGTATTCGAACACTTAGAGTATTTTTCTACCCTCATCGAATTTGATAAAATCTGGAGAAATGTCTATGTCCTGAAACTTGACTCAGCATATTGTTTTCATTTCTCACTCCTAACTCCATTCATCTTTCAGGATTACCAACTTCGGGAGAAACAAGCGAGGAAGACGTCATTCGATGCTATAGCTTATAACTTCATACATATTTTCCAAATGCTTTTTAGGCTGTTTTTCATACCCAGATGACGTAATTTTTATTTGCGACGTAAGTACTTTACTTGTTTTTGCAAAACCGTTCGCCCTGCACGTGTCACATGCGTCTCACTCAAAAAATCATTTCGTTCGGTATTTCCGTACGTATCTGCCGTACCTAAAAATCTTTATACCAGAATTCTTGGTTTCCCTGTGTCTATAAGCAAATGCTGAGATGGTTCCCAAGATTCCAAGTTGCCACTACATGCTTCTCACGTAGCCCTCCCGATTTAAATTTATTAGTAACCAATTTCATATTTTGCATACATGTAAAATAACCACTGCCACCGGGTACACAACCCAATTGCAGTTAATAATAATAATAATAATAATAATAATGTGCCATATTGGAGGCTTCACTTTGTGTTTTATTTTTGCATGCTGAACTGCTATAAAATGAAATTCGATTTAGGCTTAAGGACTGCACAATTATGTATTGCAGTAACTGTGAATTTTTTGCGTTACTTCTTTTCAGGTTTCAGTCTGAATTTGTAGGTATGTCTGGAGTAGGCTTTTACGATAACTTTTAGTTAAGTTAAGGGACGTTTGAAGGTAACATACGCGCCCTGTTTGCTGTAAAAATGTTTGGGCAAGCAGTTAGAGTGGTAGGAAAAAAGAGTCCAGTTGAATTGTGATTGCACACTGTGATGCACGGGAGGGGAAATGAAGTTGTCAGGAGTCACTAAGCTATGCTTTTTCATATTTTGTGCCGAATAAATAATTTTATTTAGGTTCAGGCGTATGTTTGGTGTGATTAGATTAATATAGGCTATCCTAGTGTACTCCACGGGCCAGGATTACATTATGTGAAATATTCACAATTTTAACGTAGATAATATTAAGGTATGACACATAATTTTGCCTGTTGTTTTGTGTGAAGTGTGAAACTTGGTCGTTGATATTGCGGGAGGAAAGGAAGCTGAAGGTGTTTGAGAACATGGTGTTGAGGAGAATATTTGGACCTAGGAGGGACGAGGTAACGGGGGAATGGAGGAGATTGCATAACGAGGAGCTAAATGATCT
>Ga0123353_10012917_pt1 | contig 11920 bp, 8 predicted proteins | sample TergutLab28metaG_3_FD_92763 | JGI IMG/M metagenome (GOLD analysis project Ga0123353, IMG submission 92763) | Labiotermes labralis P3 segment gut microbial communities from Petit-Saut dam, French Guiana - Lab288 P3 | ecosystem: Host-associated > Arthropoda: Insects > Digestive system > Gut ... | reverse complement strand
TGGGGCAGTCTCGGCAATCCCGGCAAGCTGATCCGCGACTCATGGCCCGCACCCGAGGGTTTTGCCGAAGACGAAGGCTTCGCGAAAGCGGCGAAAATAATCGAGGCTGAAAAAGAGATCATTCGCGCGGTGCGCAACATCCGCGCGGAAGCGGGCGCCGCGCCTTCGCGCAAATTCCCGATAATAATAAAAAAGAGCGCCGGCTTGGAGATCGAAGACGGCCATATCATGAGCCTTGCTGGCGTGTCGGAAGTTTGCTTTCAAACGGATGAAGCGGATCTACCGGAGGAGACAGCGTCGGCGATACTCGAGGGCATGGTGGTCTACGTGCCGCTCGCGGAGCTGATAGACTACTTCGCGGAGCGCGAAAGGTTGGCCAAAGAACAGGGGCGCCTTGACAGCGAAGCGAAACGCCTCGCGGCCAAGCTCGCGAACGAAGGGTTTACGGCAAAAGCGCCCGCGCAGGTCGTCGACGCCGAGAGGGCGAAACTAATAGCCGCGGAAGAAGCGCTCGCGAAAGTGCTGGCGCGCCTTAGCCAAGTAGAAAGCAAATCATGAGCGAAGAAGGCATGCGGAAAGCGAACACCGCTCAGGACAGGATCCACGAATACCTGCAGTTCGGCAGCAAACTCGGCCTCGAGCGCATGAGGGAGCTTTGCTCCATGCTCGGAAACCCCGAGCAAAAACTACGTGTCATCCACGTGGCCGGCACCAACGGCAAAGGCTCCGTATGCCGTTATATATACGAAGTCCTGCGGGCGCTCGGTTATTCTGCCGCAGTCTTCACGTCGCCCTATGTGGGGGATTTCAGGGAACGCATCGAAGCAAACGGAGAGATGATCTCCGAGGAAAAACTCGAAGAAGTGGCAGACGCCTGCCTTGCCGCAGCCGAAAAGCTCGCGGAAAAGGGCGACCCCCCGACCGAATTCGAGATCGTGACCGCGATCGGCTTTCTGTACTTCGCGGAGGTCGCTCCGGATTTCGCGGTGCTTGAGGTAGGGCTCGGGGGCCGGGGGGATTCAACGAATGTCATCGAGAAGCCGCTCGTGTCCATCATTACGCAAATAGCGCTCGACCACACGGACCGCCTCGGCGACACGGAGGAGAAGATCGCATGGGAAAAGGCGGGCATTATCAAGGAAGGCTGTCCGGTCGTCACCGGAGCCAAAGGCGCGGCCGCGAAGGTGATCGCGCGGCAGGCGTACGAACTCGGCGCCCCGCTTACCGATTCCTCAAAGATAAAATACAGGATCACGGAGAAGTCGCCGGGAGGCTATACCTTTGACACGAATATCGGCGGTAAACATTACGAAGGAATCAAACTTTCGATGGCGGGCGAGCACCAAGTGCAAAACGCCGTCACGGCTCTTTGCGCCCTGGATATTATGCGCTCGGAGGGTCTTATCCGCTCGGACGGCGAAGCTCTGCGCCGGGGCGTCAAGGCCGCGCGCTTAGACGCCCGGTTCCACGTTGCCTCGGAAAATCCGCTTATCATCTACGACGGGGCGCACAACCCCGACGGGGCGAGGGCCCTGACGAAGACGCTAGGCGAGCTGGTGCCGGACGGGCGCATCCTTTTTGTCACTTCCATACTTCGCGACAAGGCCGTCGAGGAAATGCTCGTCGAATTCTCCGGGGCCGCAGCCGCCTTCATAGCGACGACGTCGGCCAACGAGCGCGCCCTGAATGCAACCGAGCTCGCGCGACTTATTCGCGAAAAAGGAGGCAAGGTGCTCGCGGAGGCGGACGACCCAAAAGAAGCCTACAACACCGCGATCGATCTCGCGGAAGAATACGACGCGGTCGTGTTCGCCGGTTCGCTATACATGATCGGCGAGGTGATGAAATGAAGCAGGTATTGTTGATCTACAACCCCCAGGCGGGCAACGGCATCATTAAAAACACCCTGGACGAAATCGTCGACAAATTTGCGGAGGCGGACATGCTCGTCGTCCCCTACAGGCTCGGCGGCGGCATGTCTATCGAGCGGGTGTTCAAGGAGCTCCCGATAAAAACCTATCATAAAATAATCGCGGCGGGCGGGGACGGCACGGTCAACCTCGTCGTGAACGAGATGGTGCGGCGCGGCGTCGAAAAGCCGCTCGCGATTTTCCCGACCGGCACGGCCAACGATCTCGCGGCCTCGCTCGGGATCCCTCAATCGATAGACGGCATGATAAATACCGCGCTCTTTGAAAACTATGTCAATGTCGACGTGGGCAAGGCCGGGGGCAGATATTTTATCAACGTGCTGGCTATTGGCATGCTCGTCGACGTAAGCCAGAAAACGGACCCGCTGATCAAAAACACGCTCGGGCTCGGCGCCTACTACCTGCGCTCATTGGCGGAGATACCATTCGCTCGCGCGACCCGCATCAGGATCACCTGCAAGGAGATCGCCCTTGACGAAAAGATGAGCGCCGTGCTCGTCATGAACGGCCGCGCCGCCGGAGGCTTCAAGGACGTCGCGCCTTATTCTGACGTCGGCGACGGCCTGCTCGACGTCCTCGTCGTCCGCGAGCTCATCCTGCCGACGATGCTGCCCGCGCTGCTCAGCGTGCTGACCGGGAACCACACGAAAGACAAGCGCTTCGAGTATTTCCACACGAGCCGCCTCAGGATCGAAGCGGTCGACTCCGAAGAAGTCCTCACGGACGTCGACGGCGAAAAAGGCGACCCACTCCCCTTGGACATCGAGGTCCTGCCCGGCCGCCTGCTGATCAACGCCTGAATATTTCTTGGTCTTATATAGCGGCTGAAGATATTTGCCAAATCCGGGGCCACGCGACCACATTTTATAATCTGGGGTGGACGTATGGCGCCGGCTCGGGGCCTGCGTAGTAGACATATACGTCACAGATCCAATATGTGCCGTCTATTCAAATTTATCGTAACATAAGTGGGAAGCTTCCGGGCAATTTGTTGTTTTTGTTATAAAAGAAAAGAGGTCACAGTGACCCCTTTTCCGGTTCTATGCGATATTCGTTATTGTTGCCGGATCAGTTCGATGTCTTGAATACGATCTTCTCCGCCAATTTGCCGACGAGCGGAATTTCGTAGATTTCGTACTTGTAGCCTTTAACCGTGGCAAGGATCAGCATGATCAAAACAAGAATAGCTACGATGACGGCGATGACCCCGGTTACGGCAATTACGGCCAGACCCGCGCCAAAGCCGTAGGCGTTCAGGGCGTACGCGCCGGCTGTCGCGCCGATAGTGGCTATGCCGACGACTATGGCTAAAATGATATAGATGACTGCCGCGACTACGCCGAGCAGGAAGGACTGCATCGCGTGGAAAGCGATGAACTTGTTTTCTTTGTCGAGAAAGAAAATGATCAACGGAACGAGCCACGCCACATACTGAACGCCCGGGATAAAGCCGAGCACGATCGAGCCGAGGTACGCGATCAAGACCACATACTTCGCGTCCATATCGCCGAGTTTTGACTTCGACGGGGCGAACACTTGCTTATTCATTTCTCCTACCATTTCAATACCTCCGTTTGGTAACACCGTAAAAAAATAATTCCGAAAATATGATAACTGCAGCACTCAGAAACAAAACTGCATGAATTATTTTAGCATGGTTTTCCAGTCGAATGTCAATACTTTTAATGGCTTTTCACGGAATTATTTCGCGCCTGAATATGGTAAAATAAATGTTTAGGATTGAACTGAAAGGACGGCCTGCGGAGGTTTTATGAGGATAATACTCGACGGAATGGGCGGGGACAACGCGCCCGATGAAATAGTAAAGGGAGCGGCGATAGTATCAAAGCTGCTTGAGCACGAGATATGCATCGTCGGCGACGAGGAGCGGATCAAGAGGGCTCTTTCGGGGTATGACCACGAACCGAAAAATATCAGCGTCGTGCACGCGAGCGAGGTCGTCACGAGCGAGGACAAGCCTGTATACGCGATAAGGCACAAGAAGGATTCGTCGCTTGTGAAGGGGCTGATGCTCGTGAAGCGCGGCGAGGGCGACATGCTGCTCTCTGCGGGGAACAGCGGCGCCATCATGACGGGCGCTCTGCTCCTCCTCGGCAGGATCGGGCGCATAGAAAGGCCCGCGCTCGGAGCGCCTTATCCTTATGTGAGCAAGAAGACGGTCGGCCTGCTTATAGACGCGGGCGCAAACCCGGAAGTCCGGCCAAGCTGCCTCTTGTATTTCGGCGTGATGGGCAGCCTTTACGCGGAAAAGGTCTTCGGCTTTACGGAGCCTGCCGTCGGCCTCGCGAATATGGGCACGGAGCCCGGCAAGGGCAGCACGACGTTGAAAGAGGCGTATAAGATGCTCGAGTTGGCGAAGGAGCAGAAGGGGCTGAACTTCGTAGGAAACATCGAAGGCCGCGACGTGCCGCTCGGCGTCGTCGACGTCATCGTTTGCGACGGCATGACCGGCAATATGATACTCAAACTGACGGAAGGGATGGGGATTTCGGTCCTGGACCTCATGAAGCAGTATTTCCTCAGCAGCGCCTCGGCGAAGATAGGGGCCATGCTTCTCAAGCCAAAGCTGAAAGAGATGAAGGCGGCATTCAACTATAACGAATACGGCGGCGCGCCGATCCTCGGCGTCAAAGCGCCCGTCCTGAAAATACACGGGTCTTCAAACTACGAGGCCGTCGTGAGCGGAATAATGAAGGCCGTGCCCTATGTCACCGAGAACGTCATCGGCGAGATCGAGAACGCCGTCGCGGGGCTTGACGGGATTTTGGAAAGCCGGACAGAATCGGAAAGCCGGACAGAAGAATAATGATAGATCAGGGCTTACTTTCCGAACTTGAAGCGAGGATCGGATATACATTCAGGGACGCGGGGCTATTGGAAAAAGCCCTCATACATTCGTCATACGCAAACGAACAGGCGCCTCCTGCCCCGGAGTCGAACGAGCGGCTTGAATTCCTCGGGGACGCGGTGACGGGGCTTGAGATCGCGCTATTGATTTACGAGAACGGGCCGGATATGAACGAGGGGCAGATGACGTCTGTGCGTTCGTCGCTCGTCCGCACGGAAGGGCTTGCCGCTGTCGCGAGGGAGATCGGCCTCGGTGACTATCTGCTTCTCGGCGTCGGGGCCGAAAAGACCGGGGTGCGCGGAAACGACACCGTGCTTGAAAACGCGTTTGAGGCGCTGACTGCGGCCGTGTTCCTCGACGGGGGGCACGGGGCCGCGCGGGAAGTGATAAGATGGCTTTTCACGGACGCCGTTTTTGAAAAAATCAGGGTTTTTACGGGCGACAGGTTTGACACCGACTACAAGTCGCGGTTGCTCGAGGAGGTGCAGAAAAACGGCATGGACGGGATCCGCTATGAATTGAAGAGTGAAAGCGGCCCCGACCACGACAAGACGTTTTGCGTCGCGGTGATCTGCGGAGACAAGGAATACGGGGCCGGCACGGGCAAGACGAAGAAGTATGCCGAAAACATGGCGGCGAAGAGGGCGCTGGAGGATATGAAGTGTATTTAAAGAGGGTCGAGATCCAGGGGTTTAAAAGTTTTGCCGATCCGGTCACGATTGAGTTCAAGGAGGGCGTTACGTGCATCGTAGGCCCGAACGGAAGCGGGAAGAGCAATATATCAGACGCGATGCGCTGGGCGCTCGGGGAGCAGAGCGTGAAGGCCCTGCGCGGCGACAAGATGGACGAGATCATCTTCGCGGGCACGGACACGAGGCGCGCGAAGGGCATGGCCGAAGTGACGCTTGTCCTCGACAACAGGGACAGGGTCCTCGATATCGATTACACGGAGGTCGCGCTGAAGCGCAGGCTGTTCCGGAGCGGGGAAAGCGAATATTACATCAACGATAACCAGTGCAGGCTGCGCGACATACGCGAGCTGATCATGGACACGGGCATCGGCGTTGATGGCTATTCGTTTATCGGCCAGGGCCGCGTGGAAAGGATCGTCAGCGAAAAGCCCGAATCGCGGCGCGAGGTCTTCGAGGAGGCGGCCGGCGTCATCAAGTATAAGAAACGGCGCGCGGAAGCGGAGAGAAAGCTCGAAAGCGCGGGCTCGAACTTAGACAGGCTCGGCGATCTGATATTCGACATAGAGTCGCGCATAGACGGGTTGCTCGACGAAAGCGAAAAAGCGAAGGAACACCAGATTCTGAGCAAGCGCTACCGCGAACTCGAAATCAACATCACGCTGAAAAACATAGAAAGCCTGCAGGCGAAGAACAGGGATCTCGCGGCACAGTTTGAGGAAGCGGGCGAACGCCTCGAGGAACTGCGCGGCGAAAGGAGCGAAGCCGACGTGAAGCTCGGCGCACTGCGAGCGCGGGACGCGGATTTAGAGCTCAGTGCCACGGAGCTGCGCGAGAAGATCGCCGTAAACGGCACGCGGGCCATGAGCATCGCGGGCGCGGCGGCGCTTACGGAGGAGCGGCTGAAAAGCCTCGAAAAGGACAGGGCGAGGCTTGACGAGGAAATACGACAGCAGACGGAAAGGGTCGCGGAAAGGGAAAGCGCCCTAAAGGAATTCGAGAAAAGGCACGAAGGGTTCGCGGAAACGCTCGACCGTCTGGCGCCTGAGCTGGCTTCGTTGCTCGCGGAAGCGGCGCAAAAGGGGACGGCATTTACGGACATGTCGCTGCGCGCCGACGAGCTCAAGGCGGAGATATTCGAGCTTTCCCGCGAAAGGGCGGCAAAGGAGGCGGAGCTTGCTTCAGGCGAAGCCCTTATATCGAGCTTTGACGAGACCGAGGCGGCGATACGGGAAGAACTCACGCAGGGCGAGCAGGAGCGTGAAAGGCTGCGGGAGCGCACGGCGGCGCGCGCTAATGAGGCGGGCGAGAGGGAGGACGAAGTCAAGGCCCTCGAGAAGGAAAACGCCGGCCTTCGCGAAACCTACGACGGGAACGAAAAGGCTCTTGCGGACAGCAGGCTGAGGCTCGAGACGATAAGGCTCGAAACGGAGCGGAAGACCGCGAGGCAAAAAACCATCGAGGAGATGGAGAGCAATTACGAAGGCTACGCGGCGGGGGTCCGCGCGCTTATGCAGGAAAAGCGTTCGGGCGTTATCGGTGTCGTGACCGAGCTCGTGAAGGCGGAGACGGGGTTCGAAACGGCTGTCGAGACGGCGCTCGGGCCGGCTACGCAAAATATTGTGACGGAGACCGAAGGCGACGCGAAGAAGGCGATCGAGTTTCTCAAGGCGAACAGGGCCGGGCGGCTGACCTTCCTGCCGGCGGGGGCGATCAGGGCGAACGCGTTCGCGAGGGAGCCTGCTATAGAGAATATGAACGGCTTTGCCGGCTATGCCATAGACAGGGTCGCTTACGACAAAAAATACAGCGAGGTCTTTTCCTACCTTCTTGGCAGGACGGTCATAGCCGAGACCTTGGACGACGCCATCGCCATCTCGGCGAAAAACCGCACGGGCTGGCGCATCGTCACGAAAGAGGGGGAAATCATCAGCCCGGCGGGGGCCCTAACGGGCGGCGCTTACCGGAACAAGACAGCCAACCTGCTCGAAAGGCGAAACGAGATAGACACCCTGAAAGGCGAGATCAAGGCCCTCGGCGAAAGGGAAAGGGAGACACGGGGCGCGGCTGAAGCCCTGAGCGCTGAAAACGAAGGATTGATCGCCCTTATCCGCGAAAAAGACGCGGCTCACAGGAGCGGCGAGGCGGAACTTATCCGTGCGCGGGAGGAAAGGAAATCCGCGGAATACATGCTGGCGGAGCTCGACAAGCGCCTCGAAAAACGCCGGAACGAGCTCGGCGGCATTGCGGAGGACCGCGAAAACAGCGGGGAAATGCTCGCGTCGCTGCGCGGCGATATCGGCAGATTGACCGAAAGGATCGCCCTTGTTTCCGAAGCTGTCGAGAAAGAGCTTTCCGGTCTGGCGCCGGCTAAGGAAGAGAGCGAGACCGCCCAGACGGCCGCGACGGAGCTAAGGCTGAAAGCGGCCGAGGCCGGGCGCGACAAGGAAAACATGGATCAGCGGCTAAAGGCCATGCGGGACGACCTTAGGGAGATGCTCGAACGGCTGGCGGGCCTGAAATCCGACCGGGCAGCGGCGGACGATTTTTCGCCGGAGCTTACGGATGATGAAACGGCCGCAGAACTGAGCGCCTTGAACAAGGCGAAAAGCGAGCTCGAGGGCGAACTCGAGGCCTTGCTTTCGGAGCGGAGGGAAGTGCGGGCAAAGATCGAGGACAAGGAGTACTCGTTCAGCCGCTCGCTCGATAAGATCGAGGCTATGGGCTCGTCGCGCACCGGCATGGAAGTGGAGCTCGGCAGGCAGGAAACGCGCATCGCCACCTGGAAGGAGAAGCTCTTTGACGAGTTTGAGCTGTCCTATGTCCACGCGCTCGAGATGAAGAAAGAAAACTTCGTGATGAGCACGGCGGTCAGGGAAAACCGCGAGATAAAGGATCGCCTGAAAGAGATAGGCGAAGTGAACCCGGGCTCGATAAGGGAGTACGAGGAGACGAGCGAGCGCTACTCCTTCCTCACGGTGCAAAGGGACGACGTGGTCGAGTCCATGAAGGACTTTCAGGACATCGTGCGCGACATGGACAAGATAAGCAAGGAAAAATTTAAAGAGACGTTCGAGAGGGTGTCTGAGATTTTCGACGAGACTTTCACGCTGCTCTTCGGCGGCGGCAAAGGCCAGATAATGCTCGAGGACGAAAGCGACCCGCTTGAGTGCGGCATAGACATAAAGATCCGACCGCCCGGCAAGAAAGTGCTCGCGAGCATCGACAGCTACAGCGGCGGCGAAAAATCCATGATCGCGATAGCGCTCTTGTTCTCGATACTGAAGGCGAAGCCGACGCCGTTTTGCATATTGGACGAGATCGACGCCGCCCTCGACGATACGAACATACACCGTTTCGCGAACTATGTGACGGGCTTCGGGGGGACGCAGTTCGCGCTCGTCACGCACCAGCGCGCGACGATGGAATACGCGGACGCGCTCTTCGGGGTGACCAAGCAGGAACAGGGCGTCACGACGGTGCTGTCACTGCTGCTCGGCGAGAAGGAGACAGAAGCGTTTGCCGAGACGCTGAACGAATAATTATGGAATTTGAGGAGAAGAAGGGCTTTTTCGGAAAACTGGCGCGGCGCATAGGTGACGCTATTCTCCTGCGCCCGCAGATAGACGAAGAATTTTTGGAGGAACTCGAGGAGATCCTCATCACGTCGGATATCGGCATGGAAACGTCCATGCGCATCGTGGACGCCATACGTGAGGCTGTGCGGCAGGAAAGGCTCAGCGACAGGGAGGCCGTCGAGAAAAAGCTCAGGGATATCATCGTGGCCATGGTCGATAAGGGCGAACGTCTGAAAATGAGCGGCGCCTACCCCATATGCGTCCTCATGGTAGGCGTAAACGGCGGCGGCAAGACGACGACTATCGCGAAGCTCGCGAAGCGCTACGCTGACGAAGGCAAGACCGTGCTGGTCGCGGCTGCTGACACGTTCCGCGCGGCCGCGATAGAGCAGCTTGAGATATGGGCGGAGCGAGTAAACGTCCCGATCGTGAAGCACCGCGAGGGCGCGGACCCTTCGGCCGTCATCTACGACGGCGTGCAGGCCGCCTCGGCTCGCGGGATCGACGTGCTTATCTGCGATACTGCGGGGCGCCTGCAAAACAAGCGTAACCTGATGAGCGAACTCGAAAAGATGAACAAGGTCGTCAGCCGCGCTTACGCGGAAGAGGCGAGGGAGACCCTGCTTGTACTCGACGCTACGACGGGCAAGAACGCCGTAAGTCAGGCGGAGGAGTTCGGCAAGATCGTCGGCGTCACGGGCGTCGTTTTGACCAAGCTCGACGGCACGGCGAAGGGCGGCATCGCTATCACGATCGCCGACGAGATAGGCCTGCCTATAAAATATATCGGGACAGGCGAAAAGCCCGGCGACTTCGAAGCTTTCGACCCGGCCCGTTTCGCCGACAGCATATTTACGGGGGTATATTAAATGTCAGCAAATCTTCCCGTAGTGGCGGTCGTAGGCCGCCCTAATGTCGGCAAATCTTCGTTTTTCAACCGCATTGTAGGGACGAGGCTCTCTATCGTGGAGGACACGCCCGGCGTTACGCGCGACCGCATATATGCAGAAGCGGAATGGAGCGGGAAGCGTTTCGCGCTCATAGACACGGGCGGGATCGACGACGGGAAAGCGGACGACGAGATTTTTTCGAGGATGCGCGAGCAGGCCCTTATCGCGATGGACATGGCGGACCTGATCCTGTTCATGGTCGACGGCAAGGAAGGCGTCACCTCGCAGGACAGGGAAGTCGCCGAGCTGCTCAGGCGCACGACCAAAACAGCCCTGCTCGTCGTCAACAAGATAGACGGCGGCAGACTCCCGGAAGATTATTACGATTTTTACGAGCTCGGTTTCGGCGACCCTGTGCCGGTCTCCGCCGCCAATATGACGGGGCTCGGTGACGCGCTCGACGAGATCACGTCGCGCCTTCCCGAAGCGCCAGCGGACACTGACGAGGAAGATGACCGCATAAGGCTCGCCATCATAGGAAAACCCAATGTCGGCAAGAGCTCGTTCGTAAACGCGCTCGTCGGCGAAAACCGCGTCATCGTCTCCGACAAGCCCGGCACGACGCGCGACTCCATCGACACGCCTATCCAGTGGGAGGGCGAGGAATTCGTGCTCATCGACACGGCCGGCATACGGCGCAGGAGCAAGGTGAAAGACGGCATAGAGCGCTTCAGCGTCGTGCGCGCGATCGCGGCCGTCGAAAGAAGCGACGTCTGCCTCGTGATGATAGACGCCGAAGAGGGGGTCACGGAGCAGGACAAGAAGATAGCGGGGCTCGCGCACGACAGCGGCAAGGGCGTCGTGATCGCCGTGAACAAGTGGGACCTGATCGAAAAAGACACGAACACGATGGAGGCCTATCGCAAAAAAATGCGGGCGGAGCTCCCGTTCCTTTCATACGCGCCCGACGTGTTCATCTCGGTGAAGGACGGCCAAAGGCTTCGCAAGGTTTTGGAAATCGTATCGGCAGTCAACGCGAACTGCGCCCTCAGGGTCCCGACGTCGCCTTTGAACAGCCTGATAAGGGACGCGGTAGCGATGAAGCCGCCGCCGACGGACAAGGGCAGAAGGCTCAATGTCTATTACGTATCGCAGGTCGGAGTGCGGCCGCCGCTGTTTTCGTTTAAGATAAACAGGCGCGACCTGATGCATTTTTCGTACGCGCGCTATCTCGAGAACCGCATACGCGACGCTTATGGGTTCTCGGGGACGCCGATCAGCTTTGTATTTCGTGAGAAGGGTGAAGCAGATGAGTAATTTTTTCGCTGAGTTGGGATCGGGGGCCATCCCCTGGTACGTGATAACAATAGCCGTGGCCTGCGCCTACTTCCTCGGCAACGTAAACCCCGCAATCATCCTCGGCCGCGCGAAAGGCGTGGACATCCGCTCTCAGGGCTCGGGCAACGCCGGCACGACGAACGCCTTGCGCTCCCTCGGCAAAAAGGCCGGGGCGCTCACTTTCGTCATCGACGTCGTCAAGGGCTGGGCCGGCTACTATATTCCCTTGCTGATTTTCCTGAGGCTATCTCTGCAGGACGAAGCGATAATGTCGGGAATGGTTTCGTCGCAATCTTCTGCGGCCGATGCCGCGCTTATGGCCTGGAACGTATCGACTCTGCCGCCGGCCATGCTCTGCGGCCTTTGCGTCATACTCGGCCATATGTACCCCGCAGTGTTCGGGTTTCGCGGGGGGAAGGGAGTGGCCACGACATTCGGGGTATTGCTCGCGGCTTCCCCCCTGTACGCGCTTGTCCTGCTTGCCGTCGTGCTCGTCTTTACGGCGATCTTCCGTCGCGTGTCGCTCTCCGTCATGATCGCGGTGGCCGTCGCGCTCGTCCTCGTGTTCTGGGGCGCCGGGGCGCAGGGGGACGGCGTTGTCTACTTTGTCGCGTTTATGCGTTTC
>Ga0123353_10012916_pt1 | contig 11920 bp, 9 predicted proteins | sample TergutLab28metaG_3_FD_92763 | JGI IMG/M metagenome (GOLD analysis project Ga0123353, IMG submission 92763) | Labiotermes labralis P3 segment gut microbial communities from Petit-Saut dam, French Guiana - Lab288 P3 | ecosystem: Host-associated > Arthropoda: Insects > Digestive system > Gut ... | reverse complement strand
CGTGATAACCGATCAAACCGGTCACTTACGTTCCCGGCTGTTACTTTTCCCGGCGGTTGTTACGGGTTATGACGGTGATACCCGACGGGAATTCACGTTTTTCGAGTATTCGGTGCTGGTTGCTTTCGAGTATTTTGCGCGGGAACAGGTTGACCTGGCCGTCATCGAAACCGGCTTGGGTGGGCGGTTCGACGCAACCAATATCTGCGAACCGATTTTGAGCGTCATCACCAGCATCAGTTTCGAACATACCGAACAGCTTGGTCACACGCTTTCAGCCATTGCTGGTGAAAAAGCGGGCATCATCAAGCCCGGCGTACCTGTCGTCAGTGGTGTCGCATTGCATGACGGTGACGATCCGCAGGCGGTCATTCGGGAAGTCGCGGCTCAAAATCACTCGCCGCTTTACGAACATCACCGCGATTTTTCAATAACATCGCACAATGACGGTTTGTTCGATTTTCATTGGCACAAGAACGACGCTTGCACATTGGATCAATTGCGACTTGGCCTGTTGGGACGACATCAGCAAGACAATGCAGCACTTGCCATTGCTTGTGTCATGTTGTTAAGAAAACGTGGCTGGAACATCCCGGACGAAACCGTTCGTACCGCCCTGGCCGAACTCACCGTGCCATGCCGTGTCGAGAAACTCCATTTACCGAACGGAGCTGTTGCCATTGTTGACGGTGCGCACAACAAAGCATCGGCATCGGCCCTGCTCGAAGCCGTGCAATCGTTTCTCGACCAGGATCGCGGGCGTCCCGCCCGCACGGGATGGAAGATTGATCGAAAAATTTTGCTCTTCGGCTGCACGCTCGGCAAGGATGTTCCCGGCATGTTCGAAGTATTGCTGCCGTTTTTCGACGAGGTTTGGCTTTCGCAATGTTCGACCAGCCCGCGTGCCATGCCGGTTGAAACGTTGTATGAACTGGTGCAAAACACGGCGTACAAGCTACAAAACGTCAAGGTCATGGCAACTCCCCACGAGGCTACAGAGTGCCTGCTTCAAACAACAGTCGAAAACGATTTCGTCTGCATCACCGGATCGCTGTACTTTGCCGCCGAAATGCGAAAATGCGCATGGCAGGCCATGCGGCTACCTTGACCCGGTATCAAAGAATCGTTTGACCGCGCCGCGATGTTTCGGCAACACGGCATCGCGTCCCGAACTGCCGGCAACGCCCGTCGTGTCGGTGACGGCACCGCCTTCTTCCGCCGCCGAACCGGCGCGATTCGGTGTCGGGGCGTCGCGCGTGACGCCGATCTTGGTACTCGCTTCCATGTCCACGTAATTCGGCTCCAACGCCTGTTCTTCCATTTCGGCGTCGCTTTCGTTCGTGTCGTGATTGAATTGAATCTTCCCGTGTCCCGGCCCCCTGTTGATGCCGCCGCGTCCCACATAATCGCTGTCACATTCGCCTTCCGCGTTACAGGCACCTTGACACTGGCTGTCGAGAAAATCCTTGAGCGACTGGGAGTCACACGGCTTGCAGTCGCTGAAATCCTTCAGCCTGTCCGGGTCGATCATGCGACCACTTTTCAGATTGCCCAAGCGACCCTGGCAATCGCGGCACTTTTCGCTCATCTTTTCGGCCAATTGTTCGAGCTGTTCCTGCGTCAGACTTTCAAGTCCCTGTTCGTCGATCTGTTGCTTCAAAGCGTTGAGAAACTCGTCATCCGAACCCATGTCACCGAGCAAGTTGCTCATTTCGTTGGCCAAATCCTGCATTTCCTCGGCGGTCGGACCATGCGTATTTTCCTCCGCCGCAAGATGTTCCTTCAACGCTTCGGCCATCGCCTCGGCGGTTTCGTATTTCTCCTGCTCCTTGAGCAGTTCCTCGGCGGCGTTCTGGGCTTCTTTCGTCAGCTTGTCATTCAGATGGTCGATGGCCTCCCAGGTTTTGATCGGCCCATCGGCTTCGGCGTTCTGCTGGATTTTCTTCAACTCCTGCTTCAGTTCCTCGACCTTGTCGGCTTCCAGAATTTTTTCCTCCTGCAATTTTTCGAGCTTGCTGTCGATCTCGCGCATCTGATTGGTAATATCGAGCTTTCGCGGCCCGGCCAGCGCGTTGACCGTCTTGTCCGGCAAGAACAACGAAAAGCCTGTGAAAATCAGGCCGGTCGCAACAAAAACGAACGTTTTTCTCGACTGCCAGCGGAATCGCGGTGTTTTCATGTCGCGAAGCTGTGACCCCCAATCGCCGAGCGAACCGAGTTCGACGAGCGACATGAGCAACCCGCCGCTTTCGCTTTCGCAATCAATGGCCGCGACGAGCTTTTTGCGATCCGGCACCTTTCGCCATGCCAGCAACAGCGCAATGACCGCCACCGCGACGATCAAACCGCCTCCGATGCCCAATAATACGGCGAACGGCACGCCGCCCATCGCACGGCAGGCGATGATGACCGTCCCCCAGACGAACAGGGCGACAACCGACCCCTGCGTCAGAAATTTCAACGTGAGTACCCGAAATATCTGCAATCGTAATTGCACGATCGTGAGTTCGTAATTTATGGATGGGTTGTTCATGGTTTGCCTCCGTTTTAGAACGGTCGAAATTGTGCTTGTCCCCAATGATTCGCTATTATACCAAAATTGCTACAAAAAAACACCACCATAGAATAATTTTTATTACAAATATTCGATTTCAGAACAATTGTTATTCGCATTCAGCATATCCCGTTGACGAAATGAGATTCGGCGATAAGATTAATCAGTTACAATTCACATGATTTCATCGTGAGTGCCATCATGCTGCGGCATTTTGTGGCGAATAGATAAGTCGTTTTAGAATCAAGAGACAGAAAAAATGGCCGTCCCTAAGAGAAAACATAGTAATGCCCGAACCGGCACCCGACGTTCGCACGATCACAAAGAAAAAAAGCAGATTATGCATTGTCCGGAATGCAGTTACGCGATTCCGACGCATAAAGTATGCCCAAAATGCGGTCATTACATGGGCCGTCCGATCGTCGAACCCAAAGAAGATTGATTCGATCTCAAAATCAAACTTCGTTATATGAAACGAGCGCGGTTTTTGCCGTGTTCGTTGTTTTGTGCGCTATATTCTTTATTGTCACCTAACATTGTATAATCAAATCACTTATGGGAAAAATTGCCATTTTGTTTCCCGGGCAGGGTGCCCAAACCGTCGGGATGGGGCGTCTTCTGGCGGAAAAATATCCCGAAGTTAAGCGTCTTTACGCAACCGCCAATGAGATTTTGGGTTACGACATCACAAAACTGTGTTTTGATGGCCCGGCGGAAGAATTGGACTCGACGGTCATTAGTCAACCAGCCATTTTTCTGACCAGTATCGCCGCGTTGGAATCGTTGAAAATCGAGTCGCCGGACGTGCTTTTGGTAGCGGAAGCGACGGCGGGGTTGAGCCTCGGCGAATATACGGCACTGGTTTTTGCCGGTGCATTGAGTTTTGAAGACGGTTTGAAACTCGTCCAAAAACGTGGGCGTGCGATGCAGGATGCTGCGAACGCAACGCCAAGTGGCATGGTCAGTATTCTTGGCCTCGAACGCAGTCAGGTGGAAGAACTCTGCAATCAGGCCCGCGGCGAGGGGACGTTACAAATTGCCAATCTTCTCTGTCCTGGCAATATTGTCATTTCAGGTACGAACGACGCATGTGAACGGGCGGCGGAACTCGCCCCAACAATGGGGGCTATGAAATCCGTACCGCTTGCTGTCGCTGGGGCATTTCATACGCAAATCATGCACCCCGCCGATGTTTTATTATCCGAAGTTCTTAATGGTATTGACCTTAAAAAACCAAATATCCCTGTCGTCAGTAATGTCGATGCCCAACCACACAGTGACCCGAAAGAAATTCGTGCGATTTTAGTCAAACAGGTCTTGCAGCCTGTTCTCTGGGAAACTTCGATGCAAAACTTGCTGGAGCAAGGATTTGACACGTTTTACGAAGTCGGCCCCGGACGGGTCTTGCGCGGTTTGCTTCGCCGAATTGACAGAAAAGCTATCTGCCACAACGTCGAAGTTGTCTAAATTTGAAAAAATGTCAATTTGACAAAATGAAGGGTATTGTCATTTGACGATACTTTTGTTATAAATCTCAATATAAGGATTGGTTGGGGGTATTCCGTTTTGCCGTGCGTCCCGACGCCGGATGCTAAGTTGTAAGGAAATTGATTATTGTGAATGATTTTCTCCAAGTTGACCTGAAAGGCCGAGTGGCCGTCGTGACCGGTGCGACACGAGGAATCGGCCAAAGTATAGCCGAAGGCTTGGCCGCAAATGGTGCCAAAGTGGCCTGCATCGGCACGAACGCCGAGCGACTGCAACAAACGATTGACGGCATCAATCAAAACGGCGGTGAGGCCGTTGCTTACTTGTGCAATGTTGCCGATACGGACGCCGTGAACAAAACCGCCAAAGAGATTTTTGAACGGTTCGGCAAGGTCGATATTCTGGTCAACAACGCCGGTATCACGCGCGACATGCTCGTTCGCCGCTTGACGGATGAACAATGGGACGATGTTATCGCAATCAACCTTCGCGGCCCGTTCCTGATGACCCGTGCGTTTTGTGAGGCGATGCGCAAAGCCAAATACGGCCGCATCATCAATATCACGAGCGTCAGCGGTTTGCAAGGTAATGCGGGACAGTCGAATTACAGTGCTTCGAAAGCAGGATTGGTGGGTTTTACTCGGACGGTCGCGCTGGAATTGGCCAACCGTAATATCACCGTCAATGCTGTGGCACCGGGGTTTATCGATACCGACATGACCGCCGTTCTGTCCGATGTCGTCAAACAGGTGGCCAAAGATCAAACGCCGGTTGGTCGCTTCGGCAAAACGGAGGATGTGGCCAACGCCGTGCTGTTCCTGGCAAGCGACAAAGCAGCGTTCATCACAGGGCAGGTGCTGCCGGTTGACGGCGGTTTGACCGTTTAATGTTTTTTTTGTCAACAAGTTTTGTTTTACATATCCATTCATTCAGGAGATAAGAAAGTGTCTTCAGTTTCTGAAAAAGTCATCAACATCATTGCCGATCAACTTGCCGTCAGCAAGGATCAAATCACACCGGAGACCGACATTGCAAACGACCTCGGTGCCGACTCGCTCGATATTGCCGAGTTGATGATCGCCTTTGAAGAGGAATTCGACATCAGCATCAACGAAGGGCAGGACGAAAAAATTTCGACCGTCGGCCAGGTCATTCAATACGTGGAATCGCGGTTGAACGCCGGTGAGTAACGGATTCCCGGTCTTTTGGGAGATCGCAGGAGTTCCGTTGCGTTGTACGACGCCAAGATGAAAGAGTGTCAACCATCATGGGTTCACGCGTTGTCATTACCGGGATGGGCCATGTCACTCCGCTGGGTTGCCCCGTCGGACAGGTTTGGGATGCGCTCTGTCAAGGGAAAAGCGGTATTCGCACCATCACGAACGAGTTGCATCTCGGATTTCGCTCAAAAATTTCCGGTGATTGTATTGATTTTTCACCGGAACGCCACATCGAACAAAAGGACATCAAAAAAATCGACCGTTTTGCACAATTCGCAATTTGTGCGGCGGAAGACGCGGTCACGCAAGCCGGGCTGGATTTTTCCCGCGAAAACCGTTATCGATGCGCAGCTCTGATCGGTTCAGGGGTCGGCGGTTTGCTGGAGGTTGAAACCAATTTTGAAAAATTGATTGAAAAAGGTCCGTCCCGCGTTTCACCGTTTACCATTCCCAAGATGATGCCGAATTCGGCAGGGGGGCTTGCCTCAATCCGATTCGGATTGCACGGACCTTCCTTTGCGGTGACATCGGCTTGTGCCAGTTCCCTGGACGCTGTCTCATTTGCCGCGAGGATGATTCGTGGCGATGAAATGGATGTGGTTATCGCGGGCGGTTCGGAAGCGGCTTTGTCGCGTTTGGGAATTGCGGGGTTTTGTGCCATGCGTGCCCTTTCCGAGCGAAACGATGCACCGGAAAAAGCAAGCCGCCCCTTCGACCGTGATCGTGACGGTTTTGTGCTTTCCGAAGGTTGCGGTATTGTTGTGCTGGAAAGCCTTGAGCACGCACGACAACGCAAGGCTAATATCCTTGCCGAATTGCTCGGTTGCGGTATGTCTTCCGATGGAACGCATATCACTCAGCCCGACGAAAACGGGACCGGTGCCGCTTATGCAATGGTGGCAGCACTGCAAAACGCACGATTGAATCCCGATCAGATTGATTATATCAACTCGCACGGAACAAGCACGATTCTGGGTGATATTGCCGAAACGAATGCCATCAAGCAGGTGTTCGGCGAATCGGCGTATCGTGTCCCGATCTCAAGCACCAAGAGCCAGATCGGTCATCTTTTGGGCGGCAGCGGCGGCGTCGAATTGATTTTCTGCGTCAAGGCCATTGAAACAGGCGTCATTCCACCGACGATCAACCTGGATGAACCCGACCCCAAATGCGATCTCGACTACACGCCCCACCATGCCCGTGAAAAGAAAATCGACCATGTTCTCAGCAACAGTTTCGGGTTCGGTGGGCACAATTCGACGGTCATCGTCGGCAAATTTCGTGATTAGGTGACTTGTTGGCGAAATGTGAGCAAGTGACAAGTTAGCCGCGTCGCCTTGCGACGCGATGGATGAAACGGTCATGCCGACCGCCGCCGGGAAACAGGTCATGACCGCACGATCACGAAAAACCGAAATAAAAAATGATCGGGATCATATTCCGCAATCCCGGTCGGAGATTTCTGAAAAGCGGGACTTGTTTGCATCGCTTGGATTGGGGCAATCGCGGAGTTGGCTGTTCGGTGCGATTGCGGCTCTTACGGCGGCAACGTTGATCTTGAACGGCGACGGTCTGACTTTCGAAGGCGACAATATTCTCGTCGCGCTGATTTGGCAATTTCTAGCCGCCGCATTGCTGCTTGCCCGATGGTATCGCAACAAGCCGTTTTCATTCGACGAACAACATGACGACGAAACCAAAGGCCGAACTGTAGTCCGGTGGTTTGACGTGGTGGTGGCGGTCTTTTTCGGCTGGGTATTCGTTTCATTTGCCGTTGCGTGGTGTTCGGGCAATGGGGCACCGCGTGCGATGCTGACGATGCTGGCCCACTGGGGCGGGTTTGCCGCGATGTTCGTGACCTGGCGACTGCTGTTGAACGGTCGCCTGATGATTCGCGGCATGTTGTTGCTGCTCGTTGCGATGGTCATCGGCGAGTCATCGGCGGCGTATTATCATTACTATTACATCGGTCCTCAAACACGACAGGAGTATTTGGACACGCAAAAAGAGTCTGGAACAGACAACCGCTCACAAATGACCGGCGAACAACAATTACAGGAAAACCGGATCAATAGCCCCGAACCACTGGGAACGTACAGCCTGACGAACTCGCTGGCGGGTGTCTTGGCTCCCTGGTGTGTGTTCTTGTGCGGAGTGTTCTTGTTGGGACGGTTGCAACGATCATCACCATTCGATAACCGTATCGCAATGCAACGTTATGGAACGCATATTGCCATTTTGATATTGATGATCGCGTTTGTCGGTTTCATTTTGATGATGACCAACAGCCGTTCGGGGATTCTTGCGGCGTTGTTCGGTGTGACATGCCTGATCGGTTCCATGATCGTTGCCAGAGTGCGTAACAGACGGACGTTGCTCGGTATTGCGACAGGTGTTTACCTTGTCATTGCGACAGGGTTGGGACTCGGTTTTGCGACCGGCGGACTCAACAAGGCAACTTTGACCGAAGCGACGAAATCGTTCGGCTATCGCATTCAATACTGGCAATCGAGTTCGCAAATGATTGCCGAACATCCGCTTTTCGGCAGCGGGATCGGCAATTTTCGCGAATATTATACACTCTACAAATTACCGACGGCCAGCGAAACGATTTCCGACCCGCACAATTTGTTTTTTGAAATTGCTGCCAATGCAGGATTGCCGGCGTTGATTTGTTTCGTCGTACTGCTGATTGCCGCAATCGTTTGTACCTTGTCATCGAAGCAAAGTGATGTCTCACGCAGTGAAACAAAAAAGCATTGGCAACAGTGGCAGCCGTTTTTTATCGGCGGCGTGGTCGGAATCATCACGGCGTTTGTCTATTCGCTGACCAACAACGCCCCCATGTCGTTTGACATGACCTGTTTCGTCTTGGGCGGATTCGCGTTGAGTTTCTTTCTCTTCATGCCGATCATGGATTCGGCGATCTTTCCGCTCAAGGCACTTGCCCCGATTTGTCTTGCCGTGATGTCGGTCAACCTGCTTGCGGCGGGCGGTATTTCGTTTCCGCACGTCAATGTGTCGTTCTGGTTTTTCCTGGTGCTGTGTTTCAATATGGCTTCTGGCTTCGGGCTTCAGACTTCAGGAGAAGCATCCGGCCTGAAGCCTGAAGTCTTTGTCTTTGTCGGCTTGTGTTTTCTCGTACTTGGGATTGCACTTTACCCGACAGCTTGGTTGGCAAACCTGCAAGCCAATACGCTGTTGCGCGACATGGAGTATAACCCGGCTAAATACGTTTTTATCGACAAGCAAATTGCTGCGTGGGAAAAAGTCGTGGAACACGATCCGTATCGCACGCAAGCATGGTGTGACCTCTGCGCTGCTTACATGATTGTACAGCGCGAGTTGCCCGATTTGGCGAAAAAACGCGACGACAATTCCGATTGGCGAACCGTTGTCGAAAAGCAAATGCAAAAGGCCGGTATCTCCCGTGATCTCAGCCAGGTGAAACTCAACGGCACAACGGCAGACGCATTGGCCGGTGCGATGCGTTCCTCGCCCTTATCGGCGTCCAATTTTCAGAATCTCGGAACGATATTTCTTGAAGATTTCGGTAAAACAAAGAATCGCGATTCGCTTGATTTGGCCATCGTCCTTTTCAACCTAGCAACCAAGCGTTACCCAAATCATGCGTCGTATTACGCTTGGTTGGCGATGTGTTACAGCCAGTCCGGTGAGAGGGAATTGCTGTACGAAAATGCACGACGGGCTATTGGACTGGACGACATCATGCCACATTCCGACCAGAAACTGCCGCCGCAATTGCGCCAAACGGTAGAGCAATTGCACAAAAAATGATTGATTTTTGATGAGTAATTCCATAACAACCTTGGACAACAGGAAGACATTTCACAAATTGCGTATATCAGGGGCTTTTCATTCTGTGGCTTTGGGTGTATAATAATCAATTCACTTTTTTCGCCAAAAAACCACATTTATGTTACAAATTACAAAGGTTTCATTTTTCCATGTCAAAACCGCAGCACAAAATCAAAAAGTCCAATCACGGCAAACGCCCGGCCTGCTCAAAAATGCGCAAGGCAAAACGGCATAAAGTCAAAACTTGATCTGTTGGAATTTCGTTTTGCAAAACGTTTTTTATCGACAGACGTGGAGTCGGAATTTTGGGTAAAAAAGAGTTGTTCGTCGATCCTTCGTGCTATGACTTGGATCATCCGCTATCCGGGATCGACGAAATTCGAAAGTACAACAAACAACGCTTTGAAATGGAGCAGTTGACGGCGATCGTCTATGAAAATTTCGATGAGGGTTCCTGCGTAGGCTTCAAAGATATTACCGACAAGGAGTTTTGGATCGCGGGACACATGCCGGGATTTGCCCTCATGCCGGGCGTGATCATGTGTGAAGTGGCAGCCCAATTGGCGAGTTATTTTTCGACAAAATACTGTATCATGGCGGAATCGACCACGATGGGGTTTGCCGGACTTGATCAAGTGCGCTTTCGTGGAATGGTTCGGCCCGGTGACCGGTTGGTCATGCAGGCCAAACTCATCACGGTTCGAAAAATCCTGATTACGGCCAAATTTGTCGGGCTTGTCAACAACGATCTGGTTTGCGAAGGCATCATCAAAGGCGTACCGCTCAATCTGGCTACCGGTGATCTCTGACATCGGTTTGTTATCTTGCTTTGCCCCTTCTATCAATGCGATTTGCTTTCCGACATGAGAAAACGTTCCCATCAAGTCGCATTGACACATCTGCCGCCCGATGCGGCCGCCCTGCTGCCGGGGGAATTGCCGAAGCCGTGGGATTCGCAAACCTTGTTTGGGCGGCAAGCCCCACTGGAACTGGAAATTGGTTCCGGTCGCGGACTTTTCATCACGCAGGCAGCGATGGCTACGCCAGGGCATGATTTTCTCGGCATAGAAATCTCAAAGAAATACGCACAACACTGTGCGGTATTGATTGCGAAAAAGCAATTGTCCAATGTAGTGATGGTATGCGGCGATGCCCAAGCCGTACTGCGTGACAATATTCCCGACAATTTGCTTGCGGCAGTCCATATTTATTTCCCGGACCCGTGGTGGAAACGCAAGCACAGAAAACGCCGCATCGTCTGCGAAGAAGTCGTCAGGCTGGTCCATCAAAAGCTTGTCATCGACGGCAAGCTGCATTTCTGGACCGATGTTGAAGAATATTTTCTTGCCGGATTGCAGAGCATAGCCAAAGTGCCGGGATTTGACGGCCCGTTTGAGGTCGGAGAACACGCCGCCGAACATGAGTTTGACTACCGGACGCACTTTGAACGGCGGACACGCATGCACGGCGAGCCGGTATTCCGGTCGTTGTTTGAAAAACGATAAAAATAAGAATGTCAAGTTTTTTTCACAGCGACGCCAGGAGAACTGCAAAGATAAACATGCGCCCAAGTTGAGTTTTGTTACGTATTCACTGAGGCGGTAGCCTATACGTTTTTTCCACAGCACAAATCTCAATGGACAGGGAGGTCGCGACGACGATCTCACGTGCGCCGGCCGGGTGTTCGCTGGAGGAACCCCCAGGCGATTCCCTCGTCGAAACCGCTGAAAATATTCGCTATTCCCCCAGAAAAACACTCCAGACTCTTGGGATTAACGGATTTTGAAACTTGCAGTTCTCCTGGGGTGAGGCAATGGTATCTACACAAATATTTTGCTCAAAGTTATCAACAGATGTTCGCAGATCGTACAGATAGAGAAATACAAAACAATTAATTATGGATAAACAAGGTAATTTAGAAAATATGAATTATGCTTGTCTTTATTATATATTTTACATGGCTTACTGTTTTGAACCAGAATAAAATTATCTGTAACATCTGTTGATAACAATGAAAAAAGTTGTGTAGAAACTATTGGATTTATCCGGGGGTAGGCGCGCTAGAAACTTACAAGCCCCAACGGGGCGTGACAAGAACATGATAGTCACGCCTCGTTGGGGCTGTAGGGTTTCTTGGGGTGCCTGATCTGCCGGTTGAAATGTTGTTTGGTCGGAGTACCGGCGTGGCGGTCATAGAGATTGCGTCCTTTCAGGACACGGCGCAACGACGATCACTCCACACTCCAACCGGTCACTGACGTTCCCGGCCGCTATTACTTCCCTATTCCCTACCACCTATTCCCTCACAGGGCGACACGGTTAACCCAACTGCGCCAGCACATAAGGGCCATCCGGCAGTACGGCGATTTTGGCGGATTTGCCGTAACGTGCCAGGGCGTCCTGGACGGCCTGTTCGACCGTCGGCGATGATTCGACGTACATTCGCTTGAGCGTTTCGGGCGTCAGCGAATCGGTGACGACCACGACGCGGCCATGCCGGAGTACCTTGCCGAGTTCTTCGAGCTGCCATTGGTTGATGACGAAAAATTCGTCGTTCAAAATGGCGTTCATAAAATCGCCGATCATCGGGAATTTCGCCGTGATTTCGTCGAATTGCGTGCAACCAAGCCCCTCAGCACACGAACTCGCGATGATGATCGTGCCGCCGGGTTTCAGAATGTCGAGTGCCGTCACGATGCCTTTGATCGTCTGATACCACGTTTGATCGAGCGGATAGCCGCCGCCGCTGGTCACGACGATGTCCACCGGTTCCGGTAGCGTATCGACGACCAGTTCTCTCGCGATTTCCACGCCGCGAGAATACGCCGTTTCCATGTCG
>Ga0123353_10012915_pt1 | contig 11920 bp, 9 predicted proteins | sample TergutLab28metaG_3_FD_92763 | JGI IMG/M metagenome (GOLD analysis project Ga0123353, IMG submission 92763) | Labiotermes labralis P3 segment gut microbial communities from Petit-Saut dam, French Guiana - Lab288 P3 | ecosystem: Host-associated > Arthropoda: Insects > Digestive system > Gut ... | reverse complement strand
TCGTTTTTTTCCATCAGTTTTTGCAGGCTTTTCATTTGCGAAAGCGCCAACTCGCGCAAATCGGAACTGAGAGAGCGGAATAATTCGGCGGCTTCTCGCACCTTTTCATCGCCCGCTTTTTCATCGAACACCGGTCCCCTGCCGAAAAACAGCCATTGCCGGTTAACGCCGTAAATATCGCACACGTGGTTTATGAAAACCTCTTTTGGGTCCGATCTCCTATATTCGATATTTGCGATCACATCACGGCTGCATCCCAGCTTTTTCCCAAACGCGGCCATTGACAAGCCTAATGCGTCACGTAACTCTTTTAGTCTTGATGCAACCAATACCACACCTTCTTTGCATTTCATCGTTACTACATATAGTGCATTAAAAAACATGGTATGTCAAGTTCAAATGTGTTATAGCTTATGGTTTGGGCAGCAGCATGTCCATGTAGCTTTGGATTTCCGCTCGCGTCGCAATCAGCGGCGTGGGCATTTCCATTTTCAGGGATACCGCCGCAGTCGCGAAACGTAGCGCGTCGTCAGGGCCGCTGTGGCGCCTTTCCGCTATGTAGGCGGCAAATATCGTGTCTCCGCGCCCGGTGCGGCCTGCGATTTTTCTCGATACGACAGGCCAGGACGATATTCCGTCGGATGTGCAGACGACCATTTCGGTATTGTGGGAAACCATAACTTCCTTTGCGCCCCAGCCGCGGATGCATTCCGCAGCCTTTCTGGTCTCGGTAAGCCCTGTTAGTATTTCAGCTTCGGCCGCATCGGTCTTGAACCAGGTTATATACGGCAGATATTCCTTGATCTCCGGCCAGTCGCGTGTAATCATATCGCCGTTGTCTTCGATATACCTCAGCCACCCCTGCGCGTCAGCCCCTACAGGCCCCTGTTTTGAAAGATCCACTATCATACCCGGATCATAATCCCCGCGCATCAAGCCTGCCAGTTGGTAGGCGCCGACGCTGACCGGCGGGATATCTTCAATGTAAATTGTCTCTGTCGGCGCGACGGCGCGGCAGCGCCTGCGCTCCCTGTCCGCAGAGAGGTATTCGTTGCGAATCGACGTCGTGCGTTCCGCCGGGCGGAAATAAACGTCCGCCGGGGAAAGGGGGATATTATCGACGGTCCCTTTATCTTCAGGCGCGTATTTCATTACGGCTCCGACCCTTGCCCCGCATGCGACCGCGCTGTGCACAGAGTAGATCACGGCGCCTCCCACGCTAAATTGTGTTTCCCCGGTGTGCTCAACGTTGACGTCCTTGCATGGATGCCCGATGATTAGTACGTCATAACTGTTCAATTTGATCATTCCTCCCGCAATTGTTGTTTCTCGTCAGTACTGGGCGCCCGCGCCGTACACCAGCGCGTCATAGGCTTTTTGTATCTTCGCGTAGTTGCCGTCGCGGTCGAGCGCAATTCCCCTTCCTATGCCGTCCACTATCTGGCAGTCCGCACCCGTCTCCTGTAACAGCTTATCCAATTCTTTAAGCAGATCCGGCGCGCTGCCCGGCGGGGTACTGCGCCCGTCGAAGATAGCGTGCAGATATATTTCCGGTAAATCGCGGGCCATCTTCAGAATCGCGAGCGGATAGTCGATCGAGCCGTGCGATGACTTTTTTGTCAGCAGGAACAGAAGGTGCAGCCGGGTTTTCCGCTCGCGCACCAGCTTGATCGTACCGAGCAACACCTCATTGTTTTCAAAGGAACCATCATTCATCGCTTCGTCGAGACGGACGTCGTCCTGTTTGACGACGCGCCCCGCGCCGATGTTTATATGCCCGGCTTCGGAGTTGCCCGGCTTGCCGGCTTGAAGGCCTACCGCTTCACCTGAGGTTAAAATAATCGCCGGGGGGAATTCTTTAACGAGGTTGTCCCATACCGGAGTTTCGGCGATCCGTATCGGGTCGTCGTTTTCCCGCGGGCCGGCGCCCCAGCCGTCAAGGATCAACAGCAGTACGCGCCGGTTTGGAGCCGAGCCGTCATCGCCACGGTTTGGAGCCGAGCCGTTGTCGCGCCGGTCTGGAGCCGAGCCGTTGTCGCGCCGGTCGAAGGGCTGCGCAAGGCTCCGCCCGGTCATAGCTTCAGTCGGCTCGATCCGCAGAAAACCCAGTACCGTCGGGCCGACATCGCAGAGCGCGCCGTTTTTGACCTGATAGGGCGAGCCGGCCTCCGGATCGACGATCAGGAGATCGACGGGGTTTCCGGTGTGCGATACATGCGGCCCGCCTTCCGGAGTCGTGAGCTCCTCCAGGTTCCCGTGGTCGGCGGTTATTACAGCGACATAGCCCGCGGTTCCAGCTGATTCCAGTACCCGCCCCAGATGGAAATCCACCTGGCGAGCGCACTCGATTTTGGCGTCCGTGTCGGTCGTGTGGCCTATCACATCCCCATTGGCGAAATTCGCGACGATGAAGTCGTATCCCGCGCCGATCCCGGAGATGACAGAGTCAGCCACTTGCGGAAGACTCAGAGCCGGCGCCTTTTCGAAAGGTATACCTTTTGGAGACGGTATGCAGACGTCGTCCTCTCCGGGAAAAGGCTTGGAGTTGCCCCCGTTGAAGAAGTACGTCACATGCGCGAACTTCTCCGATTCGGCACAGTGGAGCTGCCTGAGCCCCGCCCGGCTTACCGCCTCCGCGACTGTGCCCGCGATACTCGCAGGCGCGAAAGCGATTGGCATGTCCGCGTATTTTTCATGGTACATCGTCAGTATCACGAACTCCAGATCAACAGGCGGAACACGATCGAAGTGCGGGAACTCGCGGGCCGTAAACGCGTCGGTGAGCTCGATTTCACGTTCGCCGCGCCTGCAGCAGAAAATCACAGCGTCGCCGTCCTTTATTTTTCCGATCGGCGCCCCGCTGTCGTCGAGCCGCACAAACGGTTTCATGCTATAATCAGTTTCGCCGTCTTCATACGCGGCTTTAACTGCTTTCGCAAGCAAATCTCCGCCATGCCGGTATTCAGCCATATTAATGATCATTCCTTTCGAATCTGTAGTATGATGATTGCGCAGCAATCATTATATCATGAAATGCCGCCGGAGGATCAATACCCATCCCGATCCTCCGGCGTCTTTGCTTCACGTATGATCCAATGAGATCAAATTATCAGAAGACCGGATACCACCCGTCGCCCGTTCCGCCGTATTTGACGGCATCGATAAGGTACTGTAACGGTTCGGGGTCTCCGTCGTCATACTTGGGAGGGCTGCTCCATGGATCGTAAGCGTCTTTCATAGAAACCTCATTGATAGGAACTCCGGCCGCGTTTAGCGTGAACACATCGATTTCCGGTATTACCAGAGTTGTACCATCAACGAACTCTACAAGCAGTTCATATTCCGCCGCAACCGGGCGAACGAAGAAAGTGAAGATATAGTTCAGGGTGCCGCCGCCTGTCGGCCATGGTACTTCTATTGGAATCAGGTCTTCCGGGAACAGGTTTTCAAGTTCGAGTACAGCAGGCACCAGCACATAATCGAGGATGTTACCATATTTATGAGGATCCGCGCCGGCTTCATAGAAGTAGTATCCGGTTATCTCCTTGCCGGTTTTATTCTTTAGTTCCAAAGGTATGACGGCATAGTCCCCATAGAAGTTGTCAGTCGTTCTTCCGGCTGCCACTATAGCGTCGATTTCGGCTATCTCTCCGGCATTATCCATCGGCTCATGCTCCCATCCTGCCGGGTCGACTCCGCCCTTCATAGAAAACTTATCATGGTTTATTATGGTTTGTCCCGCCAGTGTGGCGCTGGTCCCGTCCACCCACTCGACGTACAAATCGCATGTCGCGCCGGTCGGACGTACTACATACGTCAGGATCATGGACGCATCCTTATCGACGTCCGCATCCGGGAATGAGTCCGGGCAAAGACTGACGCCCTTGTCTGCGGATCCGCTCTCATAGAGATAGAGTCCGGTCATTTCTACGCCTGTTTTGTTCTTGAACTGAATTGCATAGGGAGTGTACCCTGCTTCGTCTTCCGGAGGGGTTTCATCGGGAGTCTCAACAGGCGTCTCAGGCGGGGTCGAAGGCGCGGGAGAAGGCGAAGTTGAAGCGGGCGGTGGTGATGAACTCGTTGCGGGGTTGTTTTCAGGGGGAGCTGCAGCGGGGCCTCCCTCGGCCGGGGCTGTACCGCATCCTGCTGCCAATAAGACAAACAAGACTACTAATAGGATCGAAAGATACTTTTTCATATTAACCTCCATTTATTATTTTATTATACCTGTCCGCGTGTGCCCACGCGGTATAGTACACCAGTTTCACGCGGAGTCACATCGCTGCCGCCGGGCGTCAATTCGCCTAAGCCTTTTGCCGCCGCGCCGCCGGATCTTTGGCTCTCCATCGAAGATACATACTCAAACTGAACGCAAAACCTGAGACGAGACCGACCGGTACCAGCAAGCCGTAAAGTTGAAGCATCATGCCGATAGATTCGCGCTCTGTCAGTATAAGCAACGAAATCAACGCGGCCAGAGCAAAGACCAGAAGCCAGATGTAAGTAAACAGCAAGTAACTCTTGTCTTTCAGGATGATGTGGAAAGCGCAGCACAGGATGCTGCCTGTCAGGCCGGGGACTATCGACTCGAACAGATTCCTGACAAGTGCTGACGAAGCGGCGAACGCTGCTTCCAACGGATCGATCAGAAACCAATAACATACTCCGTACACTGCCATAAATACCAGACTCAAAAAGAACGAGTAGAGCATTTTTGCGCTCTTGGGCCGCCCCTCCGGCGTAAGGAACAAGCCGGCCAGAAAGCTGTCCAGTCTGCTGCGTGAAGGGGGCGGAGCCTGATCTGCGCTTCGCATATCGGTTTCTACCTCCGTTGATCCGGATCGTTGTCAGCCAGAATCTGCAAATTAAAGGAGGCTGCGCCAGTATAACCAGTATGCCTTCACATTGGGGAATGTGTAGTAAATCTCGTCGAAGTCGGGCCCCTTCAAATTAACAGCATCCAGGGTGTGCGGAGAAGTAAACTCGTAGTCGTCGCGGATGGACCAGTAGGTCCCGCGGTTGCTGAAGGTATCCAGGCCGCCGCCATGCCCGTCCTCGCCGCCAAGGCTGTACAGTATGAAGAAACGGGAACCCGCGGGGTTGTCTGAGCCGTCTACGATATACAGATAATCGCAAGTCATGAATGCCGTATATGGCTGCAGGCCTGTGACCCAGTCGATCTTCGCGCCGCTATTGATATTGTCGCGCTTGCCGGCGGAAGCCAGCCCCAGCGTAGGCCCGGACAGCGAACTATCAACAGCGTTAACTACTGCGTCGCCGTCGTCCAGTTCCGTCGTCTTCATCTGTGAGAAACGCCAGAACAGTTCGACGCCTCCGTTATTCTCCGGAAAATCCATGATGCCCGGCGTATTCGCAAGTTTGTCATGGTAGGTGTATTCGAGGGGGTGACCGAACTGCTTTTCATACTGCACAGCCATGGCGTCGCCATCCACGATCAGCTGCGCCCACAGGGCCGCATAAGAGGGCGAAGTGATATCCTTAGTGAAGATAGTCCAGAACTGGGTATTCTTTCCGGATGAATCCGTATAGGATTTGGTATCGGTGTTGTAGCCCTCTACGATATCCCACCAACTCGTGAGCGGACAGCCGTCCGGATACATGCCGGTACTGTAGTACCAGGGGTTGAACGAAGCATAGAGCGGCATCCCGTATTTAAGCAGAGCCGGGTCGATATGCGGTGTGACGCTTTTTGGCTGGTATATTTCGACATAGCCGTAATCGACCAACTCGTAAAATATCTCGCCGCTGTTGTCTTTGACCTGCATGACGTCGGCGTTGATATTGCCGCTTTCATACTCCATGACGATGCGATCCTGAATATTGTTGGTGTCGCACTCGATATAGACAAACTTGCCTTTCAGGTCGGGGTAATCCGCCTCGATCCTCTTGACGATCGTATAGGCGTTAGCGGTCGTTGAATAAATTGTAATAGTACCTTCTTCCAATAGGGTCAACTCATACAACTCTTCAAGAGTCATGCTCTCATAATCCGGCCCGTCGGGCGTAGTATCGGCGGGCGTATTATTACCGCTGTTGGAGGGTGTGTTGTTTCCGCTGTTGGTTGGACTTGCCGGGCTTGCAGTATCCGGAGCAGGCGCTCCGGGAGGCGCAGCGGGAGACGTACCGCCGTTGCATCCGGCGGCAAACGCGGCGGCTAAGACCAGTAAAAGCGCGATTAGGCGGGTCGCCTGTTTCCTTGTTTTCATTAAATTATACCTCCTAAATGTAATTTGGTTTTGTTTCTTAACCCCAGCTCTTGGTGACGTCGGCGCCGAAGAAACCGGCGATGCGGTAACATACAAGTATAAACAGCAAGATCACAATAGCCACGGCGTCGGCAGCCTGCGGCATATTTTTTGAGTACTCGAACGCTAAAAATGGCAATGTGCGGTTGGCGGGCGTCATCAGCACGGCAATCAAGTCCAGTTCCTTGGCGATAGTGATCAAAACAAGGATCATACCGGACAGGAAGCCGTTCTTTGCAAGGGGGATGATGATCCTGCCGATCCTGCGCCAGAAGCTGGCGCCCGCTACTTCCGCCGCCTCTTCCAACTCTGTACTTATCTGCATCATGCTGGCTGTTCCTGAACGGCTGGCAAAAGGGAAGTGCTTTACAACCGATACCAGAAAAATCAGCATAAAGGTCCCGTACAGGGATGGGATCAAACCGCCAAGCCTCGGTACTGAAAACATCGCCAGATAAATTGCGCCGAAAGCCACTCCCGGCATCAGATAGGGGATAAAGACAAGTTGTTCGGTCAGCTTGCCATACCATTTCCCCCGGCCTCGCGTAGAGATATAGCCCAGGAACTGCCCGCAGAAGGCAGTGACAATGGATGCTGTTACCGTAAGCTTGATAGTGTTGAGCAGAGCGAGCTTAAAGTCGGCGTTGACGAACAGGCCGTCATAAGCCAGATATTCAAACGGACGCTCCTCCCATTTTCCGATCCAGGCGTAAAGCGTCAGATTATCCAAACCGTATCCGCCGCCTGTCCTGAGCTGGAAACTTTCCATTACAAGAGCAAACATAGGTACGACCATAGTAGCAAACAGGAAAACCACGAGGAACACCAGCAACGGGTACTTTGCCCAGCCTATGTGCATCAGGTTGCTCCGCGTGCCCTTGCCGCCTATTGTAGCGTAACTCCTGCGTACGCCTATAAACTTCTGGTTCGCGTAGATCGTGGCTGACGCCATGAAGATGAGCAGGATGCCTATAACATAACCGACCCTTTGCGGGGTGCCGTTCAGGAAGTATTTCAGTAATGTGGCAAGTACCTGGTAATTTGTGAACTGCCCCAGGCTCGCCGCCACGCCATAGGAGCCGATTGACTTGGATATGGTCATTATCGCGGCGGACAGCAGGGCGGGCAGCACAAGCGGCAATGAAATCCTCAACAGTATCTGTAGTTTATTTGCGCCCTGGATCTCGCCCATCTCCTCCAGTTCCGAGTTTATAGAGCGCAGCGAACCCGACACCATGATATATGCAAAGGCGTAGTAGTGAAGGGACATAACTATTATCATAGCGACGGGGCCGTAAGCCAGCCAATCCGGTACCGGTATGCCCAGCCCCGCGAGCAAGCCCAGATTGCCCGCGGTCTTGTTCCGGAATACCGCCAGCCACGCAAGGGATTTGCACCATGACGGAATCATGTAGGGCACGATAACGAGCATACTGAGAAGTTTCTTCCCCGGAATGTCCGACCTGACCATGACCCATGCCAAAATCGCTCCCAGCGGCATGGAAATCAAAGTCACAAAGAAACCGACCGTCAGCGAGTTCCACAGTGCGGGAAGGAACACGCTTGTTCCCAGTACTGTGCCAAACAGGTATTTCCAATAAAACAACGTCGGCGTATCGATCTCCATGCCAAGCTGACGAACCTGTTGCCTGGCGACCAGAAATGTACTGCTGACCATAGTCAACAGAGGAATGACGATCAGGCAAAACAGAACGACCAGGCAGACGAGTATTATAACGTTAAAAGGATTACTGAACACGCCAAAAATCAGATTTTTCAGCTTTTTCCATGTGAGCGGCTTCCGTGGTTGCTTCACTTTTTTAGTCATGCATTGATCCTCCGTACCTCAACGTGGGTTGTGGGGGCGAAGTCCCCATGGTAGGACGCTATATCCGGCTGTGTGACTCGCGCTACTTTTTAGCTCTCTTAATGAGGCGCGTGCTCTTTGTGTCGTATATATTAAAACGGTTAGGCTTTATCCGGAAGTATATGGCGTCGTTTATCGCGTATTCGATAATGCCAAGTTCTTTAACGATGAACTCTTTATCTTTACAGCGGATCGAGGTAATTGTTTCGGAACCGGCGGGCTGAGAGACATATACGAGACCTTCCGTATAGTCGTCTTCCTTTTTATCGGAGAGCTTTACCTGCTCAGGACGGAAGCCAAACACGCACGGAAACTCCACGTTACCGGGGATTTCCTCATCAGTGAGGTCTTCGCACGGGAAATCAAACTTGCCCAGCACGCAGCTTGCGGTGAGGGTTCCGTTTTTTAGTTTTGCGGTACCATCCAGAAAATTGATGCGCGGGTTGCCGATAAAATCCGCGGCCTGAAGATCGATCGGGTTGGTGTATAGTTCCATCGGCGTAGCGACCTGTGACAACTGGCCTTCTTTGAACAAAGCTATTTTTGTAGACATGGTCAGCGCTTCGACCTGGTCATGCGTTACGTAGACAATGGTCGTGCCCATTTCCAAATGCATGCGCTTGAGTTCGGAGCGCATGTCAATACGAAGTTTAGCGTCGAGATTTGACAGCGGTTCATCCAGCAGCAATACCTTCGGGTCGGTCGCTATTGAGCGCGCGATTGCCACGCGCTGCTGCTGGCCCCCGGAAAGCTCGGACGGATATCGTTTATCAAGTTCGCCGATACGCATTATTTCAAGCGATTCAATGACCTTTTTCTTTATGGTATCGCGCGGGAACTTTTTGATTTTAAGTCCAAACGCGACGTTCTCATAAACGGTCATATGAGGCCACAGCGCGTATGACTGGAAGACAAGGTTGAGTCCCCGGTTTCCGGGCGGCTCGTAGTATGCTTCATCGACGTCGATCATTTTCTTTCCGTCGATGAACATACTGCCGTTCTGAGGTTTTTCCAGACCTGCGATAACCCGTAACGTCGTGGTCTTCCCACATCCGGACGGTCCCAGTAGAGTCATGAAGTCGCCGTCTTCGATGACCAGGTTCAAATCCTTGAGCACGTGGTTTGAACCGAAAAATTTGTCGATGTTTTTGAGTTCGATTTTACTCATCATGCACTCCTGTTTTTATGGATGGAAACATTATGGTATAGTTTCTTCGTTTTCCCCAACCTGCGCGCCCGGTCCTTCATCAAAAAGGTCAGTCGGATCAACATTTATGACGTCCGTCTGTGAAAGCTGCGAAGGCTGCGAAGGCTGCGAAGGCTGTGAAGGCTGTGAAAGCTGCGGGATCAAGGCCGAGTCAAAATAACCGGTAGTCAGACTCTTGTTCTCTTCCTTCAGATACTTCAGCCTGTCAGTATTGACGTCAAGGAATACTATATAACGTTCGCGGTGAGCCGGTATGTTTGTTTTTACGACAACTCCGCCGTTAAGATACAGCGCAATGAAGGTTCCGGTCCCGAACTCCTGGATGAGCAGTATCGGTTCTCCGTCGACCACGATAACGCTGCTTGGCCGGGCGTCGAGTGCCGCTTCAGTCCTGTATACAGTGGCCGGTGTTCCGCCGTCGATAGGAATGGAATAGAAAACGGTCTCTTCGCCTTCGAGTACAGTGTAAAAAAGCGTGATTTCCTGCGCGCTATCCGTATATAGCACCGGCCAGCGGGCGTCTATGCCGGCAGGTGTTATCGGTAAGTCGCTGCTCAGCGCAAACGGATCGTTTGGTATGCTTGGCCGATAAAGGACGTACAATCCGGGATTCGCTCCCTGTAATCCTCCGGAAACGATATAGAAATGATTCTTACCGTCTTTTGTCGAGGAACCGGCTGCCAGCCACGAGCTCATATCCAAGTTGATCCTGTTCGCCCACGCGCTGTATGGCCCTTGTACATTCCATGCGTTGCCGACATACCAGCTTATGCCGAGCCCACCCTCGCCGGGTGTGAAGAAATAGTGCCGTCTTAAACCGTAATGCTGTGTAAAAGCAGTTGATGCCGCGGGCATATTCGAAAAACTGACCTGGTTTGGCAGCGCCGGGCGTTTTCTGTTCTCGTTTAACACCGCAGTCGGGGTGAAATCGTCTATACTCTCGCCTGCGCGTAATAATCTGGCATGCACTACAAAACGCGCATCCTGGAAGTCATACTCGCATGTCGACAATGTCAGCAGAGTATCTGTCGGCAGAACCTCCACTCCGGTATGATAAATGCTGCGCATTTGAATTTCTTCAAGCAGTCCGTCAAGTTCCTGCTCTGAGAAGTAGGTATGATAATAGCCGGAATCATACTCACACACATACGCGGCAAAAATTATCCATGTAGTCGGTCCGTATATCGTATCAAACGTTACTATCGGAGATGTGAGATAATTCTCCAATTTCTCAAGTTTTGTCAAATCGCGGAACATCGACCCGTCCTGCATATTATGTCCGTAGATAACATAATTATCACTGCTGAACCATGAAGCCGCGTTTTTGTCCAGGAATAATGTGCCGCGCGCGTTGTTTGTCCGGTCGAATGCCCGGTTCAGATAGTACTCATTGCTCTGACCCTGTACCACAAAACTGTCCGTGATGCCATCCAGCCCCGGTATTGTAAGTAAACCGTAAAAATCGTCGTTTATGTCGAGTATCGACTGGAACCGGCTCATATAATCAGGTCTTTCAGGCGGCTGCACAGCTTCCGTACCGGTGAAAACCGGCGCGCTTTCGGAAACCGACGCGCTTTCGAAGACAGAATCGCTTTCGGAGACAGGATCGCTTTCCATATCGTGCGGATTGAAAGCCATGCTTTCTTCAGTTAGCGGCGGAAGGGAGGCTACCAAGTCCCGCTGGAAATCCTCCAATCGTCGCTGCCGGATGGAACCTGCCGCGTAATAGCCTATATATACCAATGATGCAGCCATTACTACGAAGCAGATTATCAGTAGTACCCTGCGCAGGTTCGGCGGTATTCCGTTTTCTGCCTTCTGCTCCATCATATCCTCGCAGCAATCGTCATTGAAGAAACGGGGCAGCGCTGACCATGCGGCCTAAGCTGCCCCATTGCGCTTAAGATTTTCCCGAACGAAGGCTGACTTACTTCTTACGCTTTCTGCTCAGAACTGCAGCCGTAGGCGCTGATACCGTCAGAAGTGATACTGCGATGATAATGGCAAAATCTCCTGTTGGCGGGCTTGTTCCGTCGAATCCGTCAGTGTATCCGCCTAAGGCGACCTGTCTGGCTGCATCAAAATCAGCTGCGTCCATAGGTTCATGCTGCCATTTGGCAAGCGCAGCAAACTCCGCCGCAGTACCCGGATCTTTGCCGGGTTTCATTGAAAACTTATCAAACTCAATAAGCTTAAACGCGGGCGTCGTAACTGTATCTCCTCCAACCCACTCGACAGACATCACAAGGTTGGCATTTGCCGGGCGCTTAATAAAAACATATATTGTGGAAGCCGCTTTGTTAATATCTTCATTTATAAACTCTTGCTTCAGCAGGTTGCCGCCCTTGCTCTTCCCGGGTTCATGGATGTAAAGGGCTTTCATGTTCTCGCCTGTTTTATTCTTTAGCTGAACATAATGATCTGTATATGCGACAGACGGAGCAGTGTTTGCCGGAGTTTCAGGCGCAGGAGCCACGGGCGCTGGAGACCCGGTTGGCGGCGGCGAGACTGCCGGGGGCGCAGCCGGAGGCGCCGGGGTAAATCCATCCGGAATGAATCCGTCAGATGGCACGCCGGCAG
>Ga0123353_10012914_pt1 | contig 11921 bp, 6 predicted proteins | sample TergutLab28metaG_3_FD_92763 | JGI IMG/M metagenome (GOLD analysis project Ga0123353, IMG submission 92763) | Labiotermes labralis P3 segment gut microbial communities from Petit-Saut dam, French Guiana - Lab288 P3 | ecosystem: Host-associated > Arthropoda: Insects > Digestive system > Gut ... | reverse complement strand
ATATATATATATATATATATATATATACATAGTACGTATTGTAACTTGCTGCTTGTGTTTGACATTCACTAGTCAAGTCTGAAGTACGGCCAACCTATGCCCATCGTAGTAGCTAGAGGTTAGGTTTCTAATTATATTGTTGGCTTTTGCAGGTGGGTGGTATTAACAATGTCTTGGTTTATGGCCGCCGCTCTCCGGTGGACTCACGAACGAATCCAACAACATTCGTCGTTATTCCATCTAGCTGGATGGGGACTTCCTGCAACACAAACCATTGCGGTGCTTGTCCTACAGGACGTCGACGCCGATGAACTCACAGGTAAGGTTCTTTACAATATTCTGCAATGCCTGTATCGAAGAATTTTTGCCAAAAGCGAAAGCCATTAAATATTAGTTGATAGGTCTAAGTTATATAAATTAAGTTTGAATCTCAGCTAAAGGAATGGCTGAAAATTACGCATGAATAATTATGTATTCATTGGCGTTCCGTGTTACCAATATCCTATTAATATAAAACTTTAAATTTTGTCACCGTGAAACTCTCACGGGACGTGTTTATTAGCCATATGCATTGTATAGGTCTAATTTAAGCCTGTACGTTGTGTATGTTTTCGAAACAACATTTTATTTATTAGGCTAACATGCTAGCGTGCCAGTGATAAAAGTCTGTGAAGGTTTGCTTCACGTGCATCACGCCTACTGCCGGTACAAAATTTAGTTCCGCCGGCTGTGCCGATTGAATCCACTATTATTTATATACTGGCCTCTTTACCCGTCAGAAATGGTGGGCTGGTAAGTAGAAAGAAGTCCAAAGATATTTTATGCATAATCGAATAAGAAATATCAGTCACAGACTAAAAACACAAAGAGACCCAGGGCTTTGACCTTTGTTTATGAGAATCGCATTAAAGGTTTCCAAATTGTTATCAATATTTGGGCGAGCTTTAGTTTCTCAAGTAACACTGTGAAAAAGAATACTGAAATATAAATTAAATGTTTTAATTATAATTGAATGATATATATCAATGGCTTATATCTACGTAGCTACGTAACTATGGAAACCAGTCGCTGAAACCCCCCTGCCTTATATCGATACCTCTAGTGTTTGATATTTGGTGTATTTGTTGACTGCAGTTGTGTTGACACCCGATGCCAGTAGTACAATACATATTTACACATAAAACAATACACAGAACAACACAGTGTTTACACGGCTTTGACATTACTCAGTAAAGAAACTCTATCGCAACCGTGGATACCTGTGGTTTGGCGTCACAAAGAAATGGTGTCGCGTAAGATGGTGGTTTTTGTACGCCTAGGATCGGCCTAGATGGGAGGACAGTATTGATATGTATCATATGTCGGAAGCCCTGTGTGCCACATAATTTTTGTTGCTAGAAACGGAATCGGTGGCTCAGTCTATTAAGGGCGTCATACATCATCCAAGAAGCAAAAAGGCAAAACAAAGTTTAATTTAATTTTCGGTGTTATCAGGAAATCGGGTATGCGTAACATTATCTTAAAAATGAATCATACAAACACATGAGGTAAATGTTTCTTGTGTAAAAGTCCCAAGTTTTGTCTGAAACATGCCGGGCTGAATACTAAACTAGACGCATGTCAACGTTCTTTTGAACCTAACCACAATAGTGCCTCTCTTAATTAGGCAGCATGCTTCTGTGACACTAATGTCAAATTTAATACGGATTTTTTTTAATGTTTTGTTGACCGTGCATCATTGTATAATCTTGTAAATAAAGTCAGTATGGTGCAAAATTTTTCTTAGTGTGTTTATTTCTTTTCTCTACACATTTCGGGCGACTATGTGCCCATCATCAGGAAAAAGACAACTGTATTTATGCGACACTTGGTACTTGTTATTCTGTACGGATGACTGTCTGGTATGCACCCAGCATACCAGACAGTCATCCATACAGAATAACAAGTACCAAGTGTCGCATAAATAAGGTTGTTTCTCCTGATGACGTGCACATAGTCACCCGAAACGTGTAGAGAAAAGAAATAAACATACTAAGCAAAATTGTGCACCATATTGGCTTTTTTTACAAGATTAATATGGATACTGTGTCCCGAAAGTTGATTAGAATTCGTCCACTTCAGTACGTTTGTTATAATATTAACGGGTAAATTTTGAAGGTATCGCTCTTGATACAGCAATTTGTCGTAGCCCACCGATATTCATTTTTTACAGGAGACAGAAATCTTGACCGACCCTCAGCAGAACAACTCTTAAGCATGTTAGGTTTTTACTAAAATATAAGGACAAGCCTTTATTTTTTTAAAGAACATTTTGACAGGATGTGTTTTTGTAACCCAGCTGTTTAGTAATATGGGAATCTCAGTTTGACGAATTGTGTGGGTTTCGACAAATTGTCTTGTCATGAGCTATATTCTGTTAAGCTTAAATAAACTAGTTAACTATAAGCAGTTGTTTTTAAACACATACTTGGGTCATGAAAGTTTCAATCTCAGTATTTTCCGTTCAACATTGCTCTCTGAGTAAAAAAGGAAGAAGCACGTGACCTCATTACACCTTGTCAAGGGCTGTATGCTCTATTTTTTATGTTGGTTTGTTTACGTTTGATCACGTGATCGGACCTGCGGGGAGTAAAGGAAACCTCTACATATTATTGTACTGTACGTTACTGAACCCGGATCTGTTTAATGTAACAAACTCATTCCATAATTCTCACTTTTGTGGTAAGCTTGACCGCAATATGATATGTTTGGCCAGGGCTTCTTTTAAGAAATGTCATTGAAGTGACATTCATAAACCACGTGTTAATGCGAAAACGCCGTACAGACGTGTATTTTGTTGATTTATATAGTGTTTGTTATTTGGCGATATTTTCAGTTGCTCTGTCTGATCTTTCGGCGAATTTATCTACCGTCTAGGGTTCGTACTGTCCGAATAGGGTTTAGAAATATTGGTGGTGGTGGTGGTAGTAGTAGTAATAGTAAGTAGTAGTAGTAGTAGTAGTAGTAGTAGTAATGGCGGCGGTGGCTGCGGCAGCGGCGACAGTAGCACCAGCAGTACCATCAGTACCTATCATTGTAATAATAATTGTAACTTGCCGATAATTTTTTTGCGGATGACTTGCCTCCCCATTCGGTGTATGGTGTGTAACTAACCATCTTATTCGAGCCCTTGCTTTCGTTTGTGATGCTTGCAAGTTACATTCTGTTATTCTTGTTAGGAGCGTTTTGCTTCCTAAACCATCTCCCCTTGCATTTCACGGATTTCTGAGTTGATGTTCGGTAATTTCAACAGTGAATGAATATGTGGCACAAGCGTGTAAATGTTATTGAAAGAATACGAGTAGAAGAAATATTTACATTGCCTCCTGTTTGCATGCTGAGCAGGATGTTTTTGGTTCTGCAATCTTTTGTTTACTCAAAATAAACATGGCTTTGTCTCCATTGACAGGCAATATGGTATAGAGGCAGGGTATTCTGTCTTTAAAACACGTAAGTTAAATATTTGTGTGTTCGTTGAGGATATTCTACAATTAGCCAGGCTGTGATTGTCATGAGCTGGAGGTGAATGGGCGCCAGAATGCCCTGTGTTTCCATCCCGTTCTCTAAATAAATGATACCCCCACGTTAATCAGAGATGGTACGTGAACTGAAAAGAAGTCAACTGAATCGACTACACATTCGTGCACTTACTTTTTCAGTTTGTGAAGTTAATTTAAAAATGGCTATCCTTGCGTTTACAGTAATTCTTCGTGGCTGGCAATACTAAGGTCTTATGAGAAATTGGAGGTTACGAGAACCGCGAAGGGTTAGAAAATGACGCACCGCAATAGTAATCCGGTAGCTGAAAAATTATTTTCATGTCACTTTAAGAGATGAGAATTTCTTTGTTCTGAGGCCACCGATGTTTCCTGTGCCCACAAATTCTCCATTCCACCGTATGCCTTCACAGCGTATACAGGTACTGTACAACATTAGGGCTGTTCGCAGAACTGGATGCAGGTGGAAGACTGCGAGTACTTTAAATCCGGAGGGACTGCTGCATGATGCAGTGCAACATATTCCTTCAATTGTGATAAATGTCGGAAATCGTATTGGTTTTAGAAAAGATAAAAAAATTGACTTTGTTTCTTGGTTTATTTAATGGTGATGTGTTACCACTATTGTTTGTGTAGTGTAAAGTTAGAAGACGTTGATTATGACGCCAGTTGTTCGAGGATGGAGGAAATGACTGCGCTATGTTTGAAGAGTTGTTCCTGAATTCGTCTGGAGGTACTGAGGAAACGTGCTAAAAACATCAGTCAGGATGAGAGATATTCCAGTTGAAAGTCGAATACGAAGCTGAAGTGCTAACCAGTGCATGGCAAAATTCAGTGTTTTCGTTCTGGAATGAGGACCTTAGGGCTTTATAATTGCCCGCATAATCACATACATTTGCAGAAATATGCACTTACACCGTACGAACGAATTTCAAAGCCCGAAACTGTTTAAAGAAGTGCTGTCAAATGGTCGTAAAGAACACAAAAATTAAGGCTAATTTTTCTTAGGTTATATACTGACGCTGCGTTAGATTCGGACGTTATTTAGCGTCGAAGAAGCTGATAGAACGACGTAACGTAAGGCAGAAATATCTGAGGAGGAAGTGGCTATGCCATATTCGAAAATACTTTCTGTGTATGTCTGTAGGTAATGAGGCCGATGTTCCCTCCGAGACTGGGCCCAGCGTTAAGCCTACATTTTGTGATAAGCTGATACGTTTCATAAATAATGTACTTTTAAAGCATGCAGACAGTTCACCTTGAAAAGAGTTTCCAAATTTGATTTGGTAGTATTTGTTATCGGTGATGTTCATTTTATAAAGATAAAAATGTATTGCTGAAACCTTGAGGTAATAATTACAGTCACTACCGCCACAAATTCTAATGCCAAATTGGAAAATATAGGCAGATTTTGTACATTTTATTAATTTCTTATTCGTTGCCTGTATTGAAGTTTAAAACTCATAAGTAAAAGTTGTAAATTCGAGTGAGAGCTCTCCATAATGTCGTATTGTGTGATGGGCAGTTCTTTGAGAAATCTCATTAAGCTGTTTTAGCGCCGTGTAAAATAGTTCGTCTCTACAAACTAAGTTTCAATACTCCCTTTCGCGAACTTGACTCTTTTCAGCGACGTGGGGGCATGTGGATGACAGAGATATATGTGGACGTTTCTGAATAACCTGCTGCCTCCATCAACTTGGTAAAAGTGTTTGTAGTAAGCGGCGTAATATACCGGCGTTAGATCCTCAATTCTCACTCCGAATGTCGTTTCGATGAATATCGCTTATTTGCTTTGGGAGATGAGCCGTTTGTGATTTCTGTATTATTTGTTCTCTTTAGGCGTTTAGTATAAAATTTGAAATACTGTGACCAATACCTCCAAGTCAGTTCGTTGTTGGTGGCCACCTGCCAACGTTGTCGAGGATCTGGCGTAAGGAAGGTGAATCTTGTATAAAAACGAAGGTTGTCTTCGATCAGTCAGCACTATGTTGTTTCCTGTTATTTGGTCTTCCTTTTGTTTTAACGCTGCTTCTTCATGATTTTGGCAAACACAAGATTAGTGTTAGTAATACCAATATAAAAGACGTACGGCAGTTAACACTTTGTACACAGAGGAAAAAAATGTCGTTTACACTTCAACCCGTAAACTTGTTGGGATCCTATTTAAGTTCGTTTTACTAGCTCAAAGATGCCGACCGCATGGGGGAACAAGGTATCCAACCAACTAGACGACACAACATGCTGTATGCTCAAGATCTTTTACAGTATTCAAGTCCTGAGTCTCTGAGCACAGTCTTTCCATTAAATATGGATGGATTTACGTATGTAGTCGGAACCTTTAGCGCGGAAGTTCTTATTCTTCTTATCTTGTTTGCGTGTGTCGTGTCTAAGGGCACAAGAAAACAAAACTTGCTTCTTCTAATGCTGTTCAGTGCCCCTCAGCGGTATCTTTAAAGAGCATGTAGCATTAATGTTAGCAAATTTAGCAGAATTAAGTTTTTAATGTGATACAATTTGTGATTATATTCTGCTTCAGAGAAAATCCCTACAGTCTAAGTTCCGTTTCAAAATCTGAAGATAATAAAACGCTAGAGTTGTTTATATATCTACCCATACTAATCACTGTGATTACTGTATATTGCAACTGCATTTTCCCAGTTGTTAGTATTGCGCTCCGGGAAACGGGGAAAATGAATAGGCAACAGACTGTACTTACTACAGTCAACGAAACTGCTGTATAGGAAAAGACCCACATCTCAGTATGTCTTATAAATAGCTGTGCTTCTTCTGCGACCGTATTTCGATTGAGTTACGGTGTAGATTTCAATATTGCCTAAGCAACGCTTCCTTTCTCAGGAATAAAATTATTTAATACATACACTTTTAAAAAATACGCTTGAAAGCGCATGGTTCATCCTGTGCTTGTCTTAATGTTACCCCGTTTACCGGTAATGAAGTGCACTAATTTATATGCTTTGACGTTTTGTTGACCGTGCATCTCAGTATATTTATTTCAGTATTTAACCAACTTGATGCACAAAATTTGTTTCACAATAAGTTTTATTTCATGTAGGTGTGATGATACCAGAGGCTGTGTAATGCAATTTTGACCTCCTGATGATGAGCACATGTGATCGAAACATGTAGAGGCATGAAATATAACTTATTGTGAAACAAATTTTGTGCATCGATTTGGTTAAATACTGAGATAAATTTCTATGTTGTTAACATGCTAGGTTCCTCCAAGTAAGACTGTAATGTACAATTAATAGCACGATAATGATTTATGGGGATAATACGAATAATGTTTCTTCTGTTTATTTATTACCTTTTGGCCACCAGTTTTGATGTTTGTAGTAGAGATTGAGTCATAGTTTAAAGAATAACCTTCTGCGCCAAATATTCAACACTGTAAAATTATGCAATATATCACGAATAATAGACCCACAATCGGCCTGTTTGTATTGTTATTGACCTACATCGGTTTGTCGCGTTTTGAGCCTTTATGGAATTATTAGGTTCACAGTAAAACAACCATAATGTTTACTAAGCATTGAAAGATATATGTGAAACGGACAAGACATTTGTTTACGTGGAGGTAAAAACAAAATTTTTATATATTATTTCCGTGAGTTGTTTCCTTTAAAGGTCCTTGACTTACCCGGTATTTTTAAATAATAATGATAATAATAACTTCGGTGCAATTCCGTTCTTGTTTATTAACATTCTGAGTCAACAGCCAGAAGGGCAGTAACAGAAACAACACAGCATACAAACACATATAACAAAGGTAAATAAACAGGACACGTGTGAACAAACACAAGAAAAACAAACAGAAAAATACTTCACTAATTCATTAGGACATCGTATCGTAATAAAATCGCAATATTATTGAGGAGTTCGATGAGTTGCTTTCTGAAGACATAAAAATCACTAACAACTGAATTTGCCGCAGTGACACATCTGGCAGAGGGACGATTTTTTGAAAGATGGACTGACGTGAAACAGAGAAATTCTGGGAGGTTCCGAGTAAATACTAGAACACCAGTAATTTCCATGGAAGGTGGACAAGATTTAGAACCCCTTTCCAAAAATAAGAACATCATGTACAGTACAATTATTCTATCAAAATATTGTTGCCTGTCATGTAAAGTGCGTAAATTAAGAAACTGAGGAGCATTAGCATAGTTATAATCATTACTGTCTGGGGAAAAGAATCGCTTGTAGCAAAGAATACTGAGAATCACAAAATTAGCAGGACACCAACCTTATATTGAATCGATATCTAATTGTAACTGAGAGTAATAATTGAATGGCTCTACTGCACGAAAAATATTTGTATCATCGGCAGAATGAAGAAACTCGGAATGTGTTATTACATTACATATATTATCAATACAGACATTGAAGGCCGACGACCAAGTACAGAGCCTTAAAGAACACAGAAAAGAACTAAAGAAATGACGTCGAAAAAATACCAGAAATTTTAACATACAAAGATGTTGCAGTTTGATAGCTTAGGTGCCAACTAACATAAGTACCCTTAAGACGAATGGAACTAAGTTTACGTAAAGGCAAGGTATGTGACGAGATGTACAAAACTACTACAGTCAGAATACGCGTCATCAACTTGACGCTGGGAGCTAACTAAAGGGTTTATGTATCAAGATTAAGTCACCAATTTAGAGGTGGTGGTGCTGTAGTTTATAAAACCATGTTGACAGTAGTTAAGTCTGACCTGAAAATAGAGTGAAACATGATCATGAATCACAAATTCATATGCTTTAGAGGAATGATTAAGGATCGAAATAGGGCGATAAGTAACAAATAAGAAATTGTTGTCTTTTCTAAAAATAGGCACAATAGTAGCTTGCTTCTAAGAAGATGGAAACAGCTGCTGACAGACTAAGCTTAAAAATATACTGAAATAAAGGTACAAAAATATCAATACGGTACTTAATAATAGAGCCTGGAATACCACCAAGTCCCAACAGTTTTGGAATTCCTTGAGCCGGTTTACGTACATCCGCTGTGACAGGAAATAAAGGTAAATTATGTAACGAAGGAACGTCAAAAGAAGGTAATAGAAAGAGAATGAAGCTCAGAAGCTGTTTTATTGTACACCGATTAAAAATGTCTTGGCAAGGCTTGAGTTTGCTGGCTGCGAGAGCTTTGCTTCGCCTTCCTCAATGTGCACTTTTGGAAAACATTATCACCGTGTCAATTCAAATCGTTTCACTCGCCCGCGGCCTACGATAAGAGATATTTAATGATAATGCAGGGTGGCGCACGATACGATACTGATTGAAAGCGAAAGTAAAATTTTTAATATTCGTACAATGAAGATTACTGTTTTTGTGTGGGTGCAACAGGTCGTGGAGATATGTTAGGTGGCACATGTGACATGTGCTGAAACGCGAGAAATAGCGAGTGTTTTCCCTTCAATGTACAAGAGACGGCAGGCATTCAGGGGAAGGCTTAAGGTGCAGCAGATATCACAAACTATGCTGTTTTTTTGCCGAAAGTGTGGTGGAAACGCAGAGATGGTTTCACATTCGTCTTGGTACGCGGTAGGCCATTTTTCCATTATCTATTCGCGCAGTTCAGCAGTTTGAACACTATGGCACAGTTTTCGGAAACAGCTGTAGATGTGGTGCGCATGTGCGTAACCCACAGAATATCGACGCTGTGAGAGTAGCCATGCAAATAAATCCCAGGAAATTAATTTTAAAGATTTTATTTAAGCTTTCAGTCGAATTTCATTTCGTGCGCCACTCTGTACATTAGGCATTCTCTAAAACCTCTTAACATCGACATATCCTCGATAGAAATTGGTTATTTTTGTGTCAAAGTCTAAAGTAGGTCTAGGCTTTCTGGATAAAACTTGTGTGCCTTTCGCGGCAAGGACATATTTTTCCATTTAGTTAGTGCTCTGGTATTCTTACACGTGCTAAGGATACGACAAATCTTCAACTTCTGTAGGCTCTAAAGCTTAATCATTAGCTTGCGTAGCGTCTGATTATGAAATCCCCGTAGAAGCGGACAAAACAGATATCGGTCTATTACAGTGTGTGCTTGTATATGTATGTATTCTGACTGAGCACTATCAGATCATAGCATTTTGACGTGAATTTTCATGATTCTTACGTTAACATTCTTCTGCGCGAAAGTGAATCTGCTGAAATCGACCCTAAGTATGATTAGAGAGTACAAACCATCCCGAAGAGAATAAGAATGTGATGGTGACTGTCAGCCACTTCTACGCAAGTGCCTTGCGGTATCGTCTGTCTCCAATACGAACTGCTCGGCTAATGGCTATGAAACGTCACGCCGGTTTTCTTCTACCTCAGTCAGTAGGTTCAAGAATGTTGTCCATTTCATACCCACAGCACTTTCGATTTCAAGACAGCGGTTCATGAAAGGCAACTCCTATGCCTTCACTCCTCGTGCGAATTAAAAAAAAAAACACTCTTTGCACTTGTGAACCTGGTTCATGACAATAATCTGTGTTAATTGTATCGCATTCAGGAATAAAGAACAGAAGAGCTTGATCTCCATAAATCGAAGAATCAGTTCTGGACTCCGGTTGTGTTTCCCTTAGAGTCGTTTCAGATGATGATGATGATGATGATAACAAGAAGTCCCTGTACCTGCGTCTATCAAATGCCGCCATGCGGTGGTTGGTTAGCTTCCTCTTTCGTTTTTGGGAGGCCGAATCTCAGATTAATGTCGGGCAGGTGTCTGTGAGTTCTGAGTGTGTCCAAAAAAAACGGTGGAACTGTACTTTAAAATAGACCACTACTGTTATTACACAGTTTGTACGTGCGCAATCTAGCAACATGGACTTACCTCATTGCACACGATGAGTTTAGATGCATACTGGGTTGCCGTCATCACTAATCGAATTGCCGAAGTCAATTTGGATGGTGGGTGCAATAACGGAAGATCATCATGTAGTTCTATATTCGGGCTAAAAGTACAGCTGTGTTTGTTTAAAGAAGATTTTAGTGACAAGAGAAACAGTCCACATGCAGGTTTTCTCTTTTGGCACATTCTTGCCAGCGCACACAGATAAAGAGACTGAAGACACAAACCGAATCATTCGTCCTCTAGCCACAACGTTAAGATTCATCCTCTAATTTGAATTCTGGTCACATGCCCAGTACGCGTGACATCACTTGGAGGAACGCAGTCGTAGGAAACAACTTTTTATTGCTGTAACGAAGTGTGCCAGCTGCACTCATCTACCATGAAATCAGAATACTAGTAAATATGCATGCAAACTGTACGCGAAACTTCCACGTCTGTTTTTCTTTCTGAAGGACTTAGCTGTAGTTGAATCATCTAGTTCTCATTTGTACTTCTTATCCGAATTTATTGATTAGGTTCATCGTAGCTTATTTTAATTACTGGGATCTGATCATGTTTTTCTGTGGTGCCAGTGGCATTGGCACTGTTAGCTTGTACTGCGGTTTCCGTAGAAGTTACAATCGCCTTGAGACAAGGGTGTTGTTTCTCAAATTAATTTAGGGTACTAAATATGCCATCTATCGTTGTAACTGTTCGTATTTGGCTTCTTGTCCGTTTTAGACTGACAGCATTTGCGGTGTCGTATTGAGAATAATGTTAAGCATTGTGCAGATTGAAGTGAATTACAATTTAATTCTTTACAGTTTATTCATGTCACTGTCCCGAAGTTTGCCGGTTTTTTTTTTGGGGGGGGGGGCTGATGCTTGGCTTTTATCCGAGTAATTAAGATTCATTTCTTATTTTCGTTATTTTGTACTTTCAGTTATAGAGCAGTACGTACTTTAAACCCCTGAACCATCATCCTTGTTTAAGGCCTGTCTTCCGGTTGCTGTATTCTGGCGTCATCACACGCCATATTGATGATCATGCGCATTAAAACATCAATTGGCATTATTCTTTCAGTTGCAGAGAGAACATGAGTGCAGATGGATTGCAAAATGTATAGTTCTTGACGTAGTAAACACACTTTACCAGGGAGTTCTTTACTTACAAAACGTCTTACAGTTTCATGGTACATGGGTTAATGTAATTTTATTTACGGCCATATGAAAAGTACGGCCTTCCCTGCGCCGATTTCCAGAAAACTCAAAAGTTCGGACAGCATTATGTGAAGATCTCTTGCACGGAATTTCACCCAATCGACAATAAATGTGTAACGTACAGATAGAAATTCATTTACGTCCATATGTAAAGTATGGTTTTGGCTGCGCCATTTTTTCACGAAACTCATAATCTCTCAGTAATTTTTTGAAGCCATATCTTGTGACTTCCCCCTCCTCCTCCTCCCCCCCCCCAACTCGGATGTAGAAACACCTCGTACTGCACCCTTAAGTCAAATATGTTTTTCCATACACT
>Ga0123353_10012913_pt1 | contig 11921 bp, 7 predicted proteins | sample TergutLab28metaG_3_FD_92763 | JGI IMG/M metagenome (GOLD analysis project Ga0123353, IMG submission 92763) | Labiotermes labralis P3 segment gut microbial communities from Petit-Saut dam, French Guiana - Lab288 P3 | ecosystem: Host-associated > Arthropoda: Insects > Digestive system > Gut ... | reverse complement strand
CCGACCGCCGCGGTGGCCGCGACGGCGGACTCCGACGGCGTGACACCGCCGAGTTCGAGGGCCGAGCACAGTTCGACCCGGTCGGCCCCCCCGTCCCTGGCCACCCGGGCGCCGGCCGCGCCGGTCACCGCGATCTCCAGGGCGAGCCGCGTGCGGGCAGCGGCCGGGGCTGCGGCCGCGCCGGCCGGCGAGACCGCGTCCCGCCGGCCGTCCGCTACGTCCCGCGAGAGCGCCTCCGCGCCCCCCGGCCGCCCCCGCCCGGTGCCGCCGCTCACTCGTCGTCCCCGGTCAGCGCCTCGTTCGAGGGCGCGATGAGGCGCGCGGCGAGGTTCGGGTCGGCCATGTCGGCGTCGAAGGGGAACATCGGGCGGCGGATGCGGTGGTGGCCCAGCCGCACCAGGTCCTGGTCGACACCGCCGGGGGTGAGCGCCATCTTCCAGTCCGCGGCCATCGCGTAGAGCTCGGGCTCCAGGTAGCCGATCTTGACCAGGACGACGTCCGCCTCGCGCGGCGCGAGGTTCAGGTCGGTGAAGTCGTGCTCGTGGTGGTACGGCTTGCGCAGCGCGGTGATGATGACGTGGACGCTGCCGACGCGCAGCACGACCTCGGTCTCGGCGTCCCGGTCGCCGTGGCGGACGGCGTGCACCACACCGGTCATGGTCAGCGGGCCGGCGTGCCGGTCGTCGACCTCGGCGCCCGCGGTGACGGTGACGGTCGCCCCGACGCCGGCCTCGGCCGCGGTCCGCACGGCCGAAGGGCCGGGCACGGACGCGTAGATGACGGTCGGTCCGTCCGCGGTGCGGAACTCCGGCCGGGCGAGCACCTGCGTGAGTCCCCACGTCACGTCGCCGGCCCCGCCGGCGGTGGGGTTGTCGCCGGTGTCGCTGATGAAGTACGGGCGGGCGGCCGACGCCAGCGCCTCGTCCAGGCATTCCTCCAGCGTGCCGGTGGGGGCGACGAACGCGAAGTCCCGCCGGGAGTCCCAGAATCCGCGGGCCAGCCGCTCGGCGCCCTGGGCGACGGCGCCGGCGTCGGTGCCGGTGACGACCACGGTCGCCCGGTTGCGCGGCTCGTCGGCCCAGGCGTAGCCGACCCAGATCGCGGCGTCGATCACGCCGTCCAGCGCCTCCACCTCGGCGACGGCCGCGTAGACGCTCCTGGCGGGCTCGATCCGGGTGGAGGTCTGCTCGCCGGCCAGCAGCACCGGCACCGGCACCCACGCCTTGACCGGCCGCGGCGCGCCCGAGGCCAGCAGGTTCACCAGGTTGAGCGCGGCGCGCTCCTTGGTCTCCATGTGGTCCTCGTGCGGCGCCATCCGGTAGCAGGTGATGAGGTCGCTGCCGTGCACGAGGTCGCGGGAGACGTTGCCGTGCAGGTCCATGGAGGTCGACACGATCACGTCGGGGCCGACGGTCTCGCGGATCCGCCGCAGCAGCACGGCCTCCGCGTCGTCCAGGCCCTCGACGGTCATGGCGCCGTGGATGTCGTACCAGAGGCCGTCGAGGCGGGGCAGGGCGGCGAGCCGGTCGATCAGCTCGTCGGCCAGCTCGGCGAACGCCTCGGCGGTGACCATGCCGCCCGGCAGCGACTTGCCGACGAGCGCGCCGTGCCAGTCCGCGGCCTCGCGCAGCGGCGCGCCCTTGTCGAGGAACGGGTACCGGGCCAGCACCTCGTCGCCGCGCGACGGGTGGAAGGCCGGGGCCTGCGTGCGGGCGGGCGAGAACGTCGACGACTCGATGCCGAGGCCGGCGACGGCGATCACCGGGCGGGCGAGGGGAGTGCGGGATTGCGACATGGCTCCTCCAACAAGGGGTCAGGTGGGGCGGGTGGCGGACCCGCGGAACGGTCAGGCGCCGCCGGAGGCCGCACCGCGCCGGGCGGCCGGTCCCGCGGAGGGCAGCGGCACGGCGCCCGCCGCGGGGTCGGCCGCGTCGTGCAGGGCCCGGGCCATGGCGCGTTCGAGCGCGAACAGCCCGGCTCCGAAGAGTCCGGCGTCGGCGCCGAGGCTGGCCCGTTCGATGGTCAGGTGCTCGGTGACGAGGGGGTGGCAGCTCTCGTAGAGCTGGCTGCGGACCGCGGCCACGAAGGGCTCCAGCGTCGACAGCATGCCCCCGAGGTACACGGCGTCGGGGTTGAAGAAGTTGATGTTCGCCGCGAGGACCGTCCCCAGGTGGCTGCCGGCCTGCCGGACGGCCCGGGTGGCCAGCGGATCGCCGTCGGAGACCAGCCGGATCACGTCGCCCAGCTCCTCCACCGGCACGCCGTCGGCCCGCAGGTGGCGGACCAGCGAGGCGCCGGAGGCGACGGTCTCCAGGCAGCCGGTGTTGCCGCAGGAGCAGGGGGTGTCGCCGGCCGCGGCGATCCTGACGTGCGTGATGTCGCCGGCCGCGCCGGTGGCACCGCGGTAGAGCTTGCCGTCGGCGATGATCCCGGTGCCGATCGCGGACCCGATCTTCACCATGATCGACTGCCGGCGCTCGGCCGGCTGGACGGCGTGCTCGCCGACCGCCATGCAGTTGGCGTCGTTGTCGACGGCGGCCGGCACCCCGAACCGCTCGCGCAGCCAGCCGGCGACCGGGAACCGGTGCCAGCCGGGCATCCGGGACGGCAGGGTGACCGCGCCGGCCTGCACGTCGACCGGGCCGGGCAGCGAGCACCCGACACCGCGCAGCAGGTCCCGGCCGTGGCGTTCGGCCAGCTCCTCCAGCGTCCGGGCGAGCCGCGGCAGTGCTTCCTCCGGGCCCTCGGCGATGACCAGGGGCACGGTGGTGACATCGGTCAGCTCGCCGCCGGGCAGCACGACGCCGATCCGGGCGTGCTTGCTGCCGAGGTCGGCGGCGACGGCGAACTCGTTGCGCGCGCCGATCCGCAGCACCTTGCGCGGGCGGCCGCCGGTGGACGCTCTCGTGCCCTGCTCGGTGACCAGGCCCCGCTCGACCAGCTGGCCGACGGTGAGCGAGATCGTCGAGGGCGAGGCACCCAGCATCTCGGCGAGTTCGGTGCGTGTGGTCCCCTGCCCGGAGGCGATGAGTGCCAGCACGCGCTCGGCGAGTGACGCCGGGCCTTTGGCGCCGTTCCGCTGCGCAGAACTTACGTCGGGCATGGGCGGACTTACTTCCGAAAGAACGGGTGGACGGCGCTGACACTACGCCCGGCAATGCGCGATGAGGAAGTGGCGCACACCACATTCCCGTTCGCCATCGTGCCGTAAATCCGGGCAATCCCCGTGGTTTCAGGGCGGTTTCGGATCCGGGCCGGACTTTCTGCATTCTCGCAGAAACATAGTTGTTATCGGCCAAGGTTTGTTTTTTCCGAGCCGGACACCTTTGACTGTCGGCACGCACCGCGACGCCCCCCAGTGTTCACCGGGTCCCAGCGATCACCGCGGTCGTCCATCCCGAGGAGAATCCATGTTCCCTGTCCGTACGGCGGAACGCCGCCGCTGGGTCCTGGCCGCAGGAGCCGCCCTCACCGCGGGTGCCCTGCTCACGGCCTGCAACGGAGCCGGCGGCTCGGCCTCGGCCTCGCACGATTCGATCAACTACGCGCTGCCGGCGAACTTCACCCCGAACTGGATCCTGCCGATCGGGACGCCCGCGCACCTGAACACCAACAACGTGTCCATCGCGGCATCGTTGTGGGAGCCACTCATCGCGTACGACGGTTCCACCGGAACGATGGGCTGGAACAAGGCGGCGTCGATAGCCTCCGCGGCCGACTTCGCCGCCGACGGCAAGAGCGTCACGATCACCCTCGGAAAGCGGAACTGGAGCGACGGAAAGCCGATCACCTCGCGCGACGTCCAGTTCTGGTTCAACCTGATCAAGGCGAACAAGGCCCAATGGGCCGGCTACAGCGAGGGCAAGGCGCCCGACAACTGGACGTCCTTCAAGGTGACCGACGACCAGCACTTCACCATCACCTTCGACCGCGCCTACAACCCGCAGTGGATGCTGGCCAACCAGCTCAGCCTGATCACCCCGCTGCCGCAGCACCTGTGGGACAAGGAGAGCGGCTCGGCCGCCGTGTCCGACGCGGACTCCACGCCCGCCGGCGCCCAGAAGGTGTGGACGTACCTCAACACGGCCGCCAAGAGCATCGCCAACTACGCGAGCGACCCGCTGTGGAAGACCGTCAGCGGCCCCTACACCGTCAAGTCGTTCTCGACCGCGGGCAAGGTCGTGCTCTCCGCCAACTCCGCCTACGACGGTGGCGAGAAGGCGCACATCAAGACGGTGAACCTGCTGCCGTTCACCACGACCGACGCCGAGGAGAACGCGCTGCGCGCCGGCCAGGTCGACTACGGCTACATCAACTCCACCGACCTGGACCAGAAGTCGTCGTTCACCGGGCAGGGCTACACCGTCAAGCCGTGGACCGGCTGGGCGATCACCTACATGCCCTACAACTTCAACAACCCGTCCATGGGCGCGGTGTTCAAGCAGCTCTACGCCCGGCAGGCCGTGCAGGAGTCGATCGACCAGGACAGCCTGGTCAAGGTGATCTACAACGGCACCGCGGTGCCCGGCTACGGCCCGATCCCGACCGCGCAGGCCTCCGACTTCGTCTCCCAGGTGCAGAAGTCCAACCCGTACCCGTTCTCCACCAGCAACGCCAGGGCGCTGCTCACCGGACACGGCTGGACCGACCAGGGCGGCACCATGGTCTGCACCCAGCCCGGCACGGGCGCCGCGCAGTGCGGTGCGGGCGTGGCCAAGGGCACCAAGTTCGAGATGCAGGTGCTCTCGCAGTCCGGCTCCACCGTCACGGACAACATGATGAGCGCCATCCAGTCCCAGCTGGGCAAGAGCGGCATCAAGTTCTCCATCAAGACCGCCCCGGTCAACTCGGTGCTGTCGCAGACCCCGCAGTGCACCTCGGACCAGTCCATCTGCAAGTGGCAGCTGTCCTACTTCGGCACCGCCGGCAGCTGGTACTTCCCGGCCTTCCCGACCGGTGACTCGCTCTTCCAGTCCAAGGGCGGCTCGAACTTCGGCAACTACGCCAACCCGGACGTCGACAAGCTGATCAACGACACGACCACCTCCTCGTCCACGGAGGCCGTGCAGAAGTACAGCGAGGCGCTCGCCAAGGACCTGCCGGTGGTGTGGCTGCCCGAGCCGGACTACCAGATCTCGGTGATCAGGAACGGCCTGGGCGGCTTCTCCCAGGACTCGCTCGCCAACTTCCACCCCGCCCAGTGGCAGTGGACCGGTAAGTGAGCCCGGCCCGGGGAGCCGTGCGGCACGCACCGATCCGAACCGACTGATCCGAACCGTTCGGAAAGCAGATGAACACCTTCCTGTACCTGACCAGGCGCGTCCTGCAGGCGATCGCGGTGATCCTCATCGTGACCGTGGCGACGTTCTGCCTGCTGCACGCGCTCCCCGGGGGTCCCGCTCGCGGGATCCTCGGGCCCCAGGCCACGGCCCAGCAGATCGCGCAGTTCAACCACGAGCAGCGCCTCGACCAGCCGCTGCCGGTGCAGTACTTCGCCTACCTCGGGCGGCTGCTGCACGGCAACCTCGGGACCTCCTACACGCTCAACGAGCCGGTCTCGCAGCTCATCACGGAGCGGCTGCCGAAGACGCTGGTGCTCACCGTGCTGTCCGCGGCGGTCGGCCTGCTGCTCGCCATCCCGCTCGGGATGTGGCAGGCCGTCCGGCGCAACAAGCCGGTCGACTACATCATCACCACCCTGAGCTTCGTCGCCTACTCCACCCCGGTGTACTTCCTCGGCCTGATGCTGGTGCTGGTCTTCAGCCACATCCTGCCGTGGTTCCCGGCGCAGGCACCCCAGGGCGACACCCTCGGCCAGGTCTTCGCCGACCCCGCGGCCCTGGTGCTGCCGGTCGTCGCGGGCGCCGCGTCCGTCGTCGCCGTCTTCAGCCGCTACATGCGCGGCGCGACCCTGGAGAACCTGTCGGAGGACTACGTCAGGACCGCCCGCGCCGGCGGTTCGCGGCGCGCGGCGATCCTGCGCCGGCACGTGTTCCGCAACTCCCTCACCCCCGTCGTGGCGATGCTCGGCTACTACGTGCCGGTCCTGTTCGGCGGCGCCCTCGTGGTCGAGCAGCTCTTCAACTACCCCGGCATGGGGCTGCTGTTCTGGACCGCCGCGCAGTCCTCCGACTACCCGGTGCTGCTCGGCTGCGTCCTGGTGATCTCGGTCGCCACCGTGATCGGCACGCTCGCCGCGGACGTCATCCAGCGGTTCATCGACCCCCGAGTGAAGGAGGACCGCGCATGAGCGCCGTCGTCCAGCCCGGTCAGCTCCCCGGCGGTCCCGGACCGTCGGCCGGCGCGGGCACCGAAGGCCCCGGCCTGTCCGGACTGCGCCTGGCGGTGCGGCGGTTCCGCCGCAACCGGCTCGCGGTCATCGGCCTCGCCGTCGTCGTCCTCTTCTTCCTCTTCTGCTTCGTCGGCCCGCTGCTGTACTCCACCGACCAGACGCACACCGCGCTGAACCACGCGAACCTGGGCCCCAGCGGCGCCCACCTGCTCGGCACCGACGCCGTCGGCCACGACGAACTCGGCCGGCTGATGTACGGCGGCAAGGTCTCGCTCGTCGTGGGCCTGGCCGCGGGCGTCCTGGCGACCGTGATCGGCACCCTGTGGGGCGCCGCGGCGGGCTACGCCGGCGGCTGGATCGACGCGGTCATGATGCGCGTCGTCGACGCCGGCATCGCCATCCCCGCGCTGTTCATCCTGCTGGTCATCTCGGCCATCACCACCCCGGGCGTCGGCGGACTGATCCTCATCCTCGGCCTGGTGTCGTGGCTGGTCCCCTCCCGCCTGGTACGCGCCGAGACGCTGACCCTGAAGAACCGCGACTACGTGCACACCCTGCGGGCCATCGGCGGCACCCACACCCGGGCGATCGGCCGGCACATCCTGCCCAACTCGGTGTCCACGGTGGTGGTCGCGGCGACCTTCCAGGTGGCCGACGCCATCCTGCTCGTCGCCTACGTCTCCTACCTCGGGCTCGGCCTCCAGCCGCCCAAGACCGACTGGGGCGGCATGCTCTCGGCCGGCCTCAGCGCCACCTACTCGGGGCGCTGGTGGCTGATCGTGCCGCCCGGCCTCGCCGTCATCCTCGTCGTCTGCGCGTTCAACGCCATCGGCGACGGGCTCCGTGACGCATTCGACGTGAGGGGACGCGGATGACCGCCACCGACCGCAGCACCACCGCAGCCGCCGGCAGCACCGAACCCGTCCTCCGGCTGGAGGACCTGGGCGTGACGTTCTCCTCGGAGACCGGCGACGTGCCGGCCGTCCAGGGCGTGTCCCTGTACGTCCGGCCGGGCGAGACGCTCGCCCTCGTCGGCGAGTCCGGATCCGGCAAGTCCACCGTCGCCCTGGCGTCGATCGGCCTGCTCCCGGAGAACGCCCGCGCCACCGGCAGCGCGCTGCTCGGCAGCACCGACGTCGTCGCCTCCTCCGAGCGCGACCTCGCGGCCCTGCGCGGCCGTACCGTCTCCATGGTCTTCCAGGAGCCGGCGACCGCCCTGGACCCGCTCACCAGGATCGGCGCGCAGATCGCCGAAGTGGTGCGCAACCACCGCCGGATCGCGGCGAAGGAGGCCGACGCGCTCGCCGTCGACCTGCTGCGCCGCGTCGGCATCCCGGACCCCGAACGGCGCGCCCGCGCCTTCCCGTTCGAGCTGTCCGGCGGCCAGCGCCAGCGCGTCGTGATCGCGATGGCCATCGCCAACGACCCGGGGCTGCTCATCGCCGACGAGCCGACCACCGCACTGGACGTCACCGTGCAGGCCGAGATCCTCGACCTGCTGCGCCGGCTCGCCGTCGAGTCGGGCACCGGCGTCCTGCTCGTCACCCACAACATGGGCGTCGTCGCCGACTTCGCCGACCGCGTCGCGGTGATGCTCCAGGGCCGGATCGTCGAGACCGGTCCGGTCGAGGACGTCCTGCTGCGGCCGGAGCACGAGTACACCAAGCGGCTGCTGGCCGCGGTGCCGCGCTTGGCCGTGGCCGAGGCCGGGCAGGGGACGGCCGCGGAGTCGGGGCCGGAGTCCGAGGCCGGCGCGTCCGCCGCCGACGTGCCGCGGCCCCGCTACGGGACCCGCGCCAAGACCGCCAGGCCGGCGGGCGATCCCGCCGAGGGCGAGCGGGTGGTCGACCTGAAGGACGTGTCCGTCGTGTACGGCCGCCGCACCAACGCGGTACGCGCCCTGGACGGCGTGTCCCTGCACGTCCGGCCCGGCGAGACGGTCGGGCTGGTGGGCGAGTCGGGATCCGGCAAGTCCACCGCGGCCCGGGTCGCGCTCGGCCTCATCCGGCCCACCTCGGGATCGGTCACCCTCTTCGGCTCCGACCTGCGCCGCACCCGGGCCCGCGCCCGGCGCTCGCTGCGCTCCGGCATCGGCGTCGTCCTCCAGGACCCGGTCGCCTCGCTCGACGCGCGGATGACGGTGCAGGAGTGCATCGCCGAGCCGCTGCGGGTGCACCGGCGCGGGATGTCCGCGAAGGAGCGGCAGGACCGGGTCGCCGAACTCCTCGAACGGGTGCGGCTGCCGCGGGCGTTCGCCCAGCGCGCCCCGCGCGAGCTGTCCGGTGGCCAGCGCCAGCGGGTCAGCCTCGCCAGGGCCCTGGCCCTCGCGCCGAGGCTGCTGGTCGCCGACGAGCCGACGAGCGCGCTCGACGTCAGCGTGCAGGAGGCGGTGCTGGAGGTGATCACCGAGCTTCAGGAGGAACTCGGCTTCGCCTGCCTGTTCGTCTCCCACGACCTCGCCGTCGTGCAGCACTTCGCCGAGCGCGTCGTCGTGATGCGCGCCGGCCGGATCGAGGAGCAGGGCGGCACCATGGCCACGCTCCTGCACCCCGGCACCGAGTACACCCGGCGCCTGCTGGCCGCCGTCCCCGTGCCGGACCCGGTGCTCCAGCGGCAGCGGCGGGCGGCCAGACACGCCGCGGCCGCGACGGCCGCCGGGACCGCGGGGCCCGCCGCGGGCGGAGCGGGGGCGACGGCGTGACCTCGACGCTCGAACCGTCCGGGGCCGCTCCCGCCCCGGACGGGCAGGCCGGCACGTCCGGCGCGGCCGGCTCACCCGGGTCCGGCGGCCCGAACGGCGGCCCACCCGGGCCCGGTTCCACCCGCCCGACCGGTTCCGTCCGCCCGACCGGCTCCGACGGCTCCACCAACTCCACGGGTGCCCCGCATGCCACGGGCTTCACCGGCTCGCCCGGTCCCGCCGGTGCGGCCGTCCCCGACACGGCGACCGGCTCGGGGCCGGCCGTCCTGGCCGGCGTGGACATCGGCGGCACCACCACCCAGGTGGTGCTCTGCTCCACCGGCCTCGACGTCCTGGACCGCGTCGAACTGCCCACCCCCGCCGCCGAGGGCGGCCGGGCGATGATCGGCACCGTGCTCGACGGGCTGCGGCTGCTGCTCGGCCGCCACCCGGCCCGGCTGGCCGGCGTCGGCGTCGGCGCGGCCGGAGTGGTCGACGCCGGGACCGGCCGGATCCTGGTGGCGAGCGACTCGTTCACCGACTGGGCCGGATTCGCGGTGACCGCCACCCTCGAAGCCAGCCTCGGCGTGCCCGCCTTCCTGGACAACGACGTCAACGCCTTCCTGCGCGGCGAGGTCGCCAAGGGCGCCGTCGCGGGGGAGCGGCACGTCCTCGGGATGACCCTCGGCACCGGCGTCGGGGGAGCCCTGTGGATGGACGGGGCCCTCCACGACGGGCCGCACGGCGCCGCCGGCGAGATCGGCCACATCCCCGGCTTCGGTGACATCCCCTGCACCTGCGGAGGCCGCGGCCACCTCGAAACCCTCGCCGCGGGACGGTCGTTGGCCGCCCGCTACGCCGAGCGCACCGGCCGCAGCACGGACGCCCGCGGCGTCGCGCAGGCGGCCCAGGACGGCGACCCCGAGGCGCTCGCGGTCTTCACCGCGGCCGGCGCGGGGATCGCCCGCGCCCTGCTCATCACCGCGGGCCTGGTCGACGTCACCACCGTCGTCATCGGCGGCGGGGTCAGCCGGGCCTGGTCGCTGCTGGAGCCGGCCGTGCAGGCGGCCCTGGCCGCGGAGCCGCCGGTGAGCGGCCAGCCGATCCGGCTCGTCCCGTCGCTGCTGGGCAGCGACGCGGTCGCCGTCGGCGCGGCCTCCCGCGCCCGCAGCGCCCTCACCGCCGCCACCGCCGGTCTCGGCTGACGGCAGCACAGGTCTCGGCGGACGGCGCCGGGCTCGGCTGACGGCGCCCGCGCGGGTCACGACAGGAAACGGCGGGGCCCCGGACTCGGAAGTCCGGGGCCCCGCCTTTTCGTCACTTCTTCTCGAACGGCCCCGGGACCGGGAAGTACGCCTCCAGGAACGGGGTGATCAGGTCCTTCTGCTCGCCGACGTCCTGGCCGGTGGACACCGTGTCGTTGACGCAGAACACCGTCTTGTCCCGGGAGGCCAGCAGCCGGCCCAGGCGCACCTCGGTCCACGGGTGGGACAGGTCGATGTAGACGTAGGGCAGCTCGCCCGGGATCGCCCGCCGGGTGGTGAACGCGTAGTAGTGGTGCAGCGACGACGCGACGGAGATGTCCTCCATGCTGCGGAACCGGCTGGCCTCGGTGCGCCGGTACTCCGCGGCGAACGTGCTCTCGATCTCGTCCAGCACGCTGCGGCGCAACGCGTGCGGCATGTGCTTCATCTTCTGCACGATGACGCCGCCGTGGCGGTCCTCGATCAGCCGGCGGTTGTTCTTGCCGGCCGCGGCGACCGGCGGGTCCTCCGGCGACTTGGCGCCCAGCGGCACCAGGGCCGGCGACGGGAAGAACTTCGTGGTGCCGTTGGACAGGAAGAAGTCCTGCGGGACCGTCTCGCTGCCGAGCATCACGTCGTCGTTGAAGTACAGGAAGTGCTCGGACAGGCCCTCGATGTGGTGCAACTGGCTCTCGATGGCGTGCGAGTTGAACGTCGGCAGGCTGTCGGCCGACCGGAAGATCTCCCGGTGGCTGATGACCCGGACCCCGGGCACCGAGGTGTCCAGCCACTCCGGCACCTGGTCGTCGGTGACGATGTAGACGTTGCGGACCCAGGGCGCGTACATGTGCAACGACCGCAGCGAGTAGCGCAGTTCGTCCCGGCTGAGGTAGCGGGCGGCGTTCGCCGACTCCTCGTGGTAGACGGTGCCGGCGTGCTTCGCGCGCCGTTCCAGCCACGCCGGGTCCGCGCCGTCGACCCAGGTGTAGACGACGTCGACCGGGAAGCGGACCTGGTCCACCGGTCGGATGGCGAAGTGCTCGCGGGTCGGCACCTCGACGACCTCCAGGGCCGTGTCGTCGGCGGGCGCGAGGTCGGTGAGGTACGACTCGGCGACCTCGACCGGCCGGGAGTCCGCCGGTATCTCCACGGTGAACCGGCCGGGCCGCGGCGCGACCAGCCGGCCGTCCTCCTTGGTCCAGAACTCCACGTCGCAGCCGTAGCGGGTGCCCAGCCCCAACCGCCCGGTCTCGTCGGTGCGGTACCAGGTCATGCGCAGCACGTCGGCGCTCGCCATCCGCCGCCAGGTCGAGGGCTCGAAGCCGGGCCAGGACTCCTCGGGCACCGGGCGGTTCCCCTTGACCGGCGTCACATAGCCGGGCTCCTGCCCGCACAGCGCCTCCAGCGTCGCGAGCACCTGGGCCCGGTCCTCGGCGCGGACGGCGACGGCGGCGGCGGTGTCGGACCGGCCGCGCACGCAGAAGTGCTCCAGGCCGGCGGCCGCCAGGGCGTCGAGCACCGCCCGCAGGTTGGCCCGCCGGGCGGTCAGCGGGGTCGCGTCCGGAAGGACCAGGGCGACCTTGGGTTCCTTGCCGGCGGCCAGCACGGTCCGTCCCGGCTGGTCGACGATGGCGTTGAGGCGCTTGCCCAGGCGCTGCGCGCGAGCGCGCTCCGCGGCGTCGGAGGCCCCGGCGATCCGCATCTT
>Ga0123353_10012912_pt1 | contig 11922 bp, 10 predicted proteins | sample TergutLab28metaG_3_FD_92763 | JGI IMG/M metagenome (GOLD analysis project Ga0123353, IMG submission 92763) | Labiotermes labralis P3 segment gut microbial communities from Petit-Saut dam, French Guiana - Lab288 P3 | ecosystem: Host-associated > Arthropoda: Insects > Digestive system > Gut ... | reverse complement strand
TTCGCGCTGTTTTTTATTTTCGTCAGCTCATACGACATAAAGACGCCACTGGCGCCTGCTCCCGCTATTATAATATCGTATTTTTTCAATTTTTACTCTTCTTCCTCTTCGTATTCGTCTTCGTCTTCGTCTTCGTCTTCATCGTCGGCAACGAGTTTATCAAATTCAGCGACAACTTTTGAGAATTCCACATCGTCTTCTATGTCGATAAGGTCAAATTCGTCATCGCCGATTTCCTGGTATCCGTAGATATAGACGTCGTCCGTGCCGTCTTCCGGCAGCAGCGCTATGTACTCTTTCCCGCCGCATTCGAACACGCCCATTATTTCGCATTCGACTTCGTTACCGTCGTCGAACTCGAGCGTCAGAAAATCAGAATCTTCCATAATTACCTCCTTTTCAGAATGAAAGGCCTCCCCTTTCGAGAAGGCCTTTACGTGAGTCGCTTTTAGTTTTTGATTTCCATGATCGGATCCGGATCAATGCCATCAATGTTCTTATCCCATAAGTATTCTTTGGTGATCTTGGCAAGCAGGCCGGACAGCGCGAGCAAGCTGATAAGGTTCGGAATCGCCATGAACGCGTTGAACATGTCCGCGATGTCAAACACCAGATCGACTGCCATTATTGACCCTAAGAAAACTGCTATGCTGTAAACAATCTTAAAGGGCTTGACAGCTTTCTTGCCGCCGAGATATTCACAGGCGCGCTCGCCGTAGTATCCCCAGCCAATGATCGTTGTCCATGCGAACATCATAATACAAACAGCCACAAACCCAGGCCCTATACCACCGGGGAGTGCGCCAAAGGCTGTCGTCGCGAATTGTGTGCCGCGTATAAGGATGCCTTCCTCATTCAAGAACTGAGGCTCAATTCTCAAGATGCTGCTGACGTAAACCATACCGGTTATCGCTACTAGACAGATTGTATCCCAGAACACCTGTGACATGGAAACGAGGCCCTGCCTGACAGGATTTCTGGTGGTAGCCGCCGCCGCCGCGATAGGCGCGGAGCCGAGGCCGGCTTCGTTTGAGAATAAACCTCTTGCGATACCAAAACGGGCCGCTTGCATGACGGCGTAGCCTGAGAGCGCCCCGCCGACAGCTTGTGTCGTAAACGCGCTTGACAAGATCAGACTAAACGCCTGGCCGATATAAGCGGTGTTGACAACGAGCAAGACATAAAGATTTCCGAGCACGAAGAGTATCGCCATAAACGGAATAACCATTTCCGCAACTCTGGCAATCGATTTGATCCCTCCGACGATAACAAGTATTGTCACAACAGTCAGTACTACGCCTGTCCCGACTCTCGGTATGCCGAATACATCGTCTATAATACTGGTTATCGAGTTGACCTGCACCATGTTGCCGATGCCGAAACAGGCAATGGCTGTAAAGATAGAGAACAGAACGCCGAGCCACTTCATGTTCAAGCCGCGGTCGCAAGCGTACATGGGTCCGCCGAGCATTGTGCCGTCAGACGTCTTAACCCTGTACTTGATAGCTAAGATGGCTTCCCCGTACTTTGTGGCGATGCCGAACGCCCCTGTGAACCAGAGCCACAGAACTGCGCCGGGGCCGCCTCTGACGACCGCTGTCGCTACGCCTACGATGTTACCGGTACCAAGCGTGGCGGCAAGTGCCGTGGCAAGCGCTCCCCACTGGGAAATGTCTCCGCTCGCTTCGCCATCTTTAGTCATTGTCAGTTTGATTCCCTTGAACGTCGCGCCCTGAATAAACTTCAGCCGGAACGTCAGGAAGATGTGCGTGCCGAGAAGCAGAATCAGCATGGGCCATCCCCATACGACTCCGTTAACGGCATCTACAAAACCTTGAATTACATCCATAAAATAATAATACCTCCTTAAATAAAAAATAGTTTTATTAAATACCAACTATCACTATACTACAATTGCGCTGTTTTGTAAAGCTATAGTTGATATTATATACTGATTACAGTTTCGGCTGCGGCCAGCTTTTCGACTATTCCGAACATATTGGTGACGGAACCCACAACAATGTTGTCAGTCAGGCCGTAGTAATTTGCGCATGTGCCGCAAGTCAAGACCTCCGTGCCGCTCTCGGCGAGTGCTTTTATGTCTGCGATCGCATTAGACCCCTCCGCCGTGAGGTAAGCGCCCCTGTTTATAAATATGACTGCCGACGGCGTCTCTTCGAGTTCCTTAAGCGAATAGATGAAGCCTTTCATGAGCGTCCTGCCCAATTCCTCCGCTCCGCGGCCGAGCTCATCGCCGCCGATGAGCACCACGAGGCCGCCGACTCTGGCCGGTTTTGCGACAGGTGCAATATCGTGGGCGTCACCTTTTTGAATCGACACCTCAAACAGCCCCGCCCCGCCTTCGGCGTAGGCGAACCTGTAGCCTAGGCCAGTCGCCATCTTCTCCAGATTCTGCACGGCGATCAAATTATCGACCTTGACCATTATTCCGCCGGTCCCCGGTGCGGAAAGAGCTTTTTTTGCCTCGATCACCGGTATGGGGCACGGTTTTCCCACCGCGTCGATCAGTATCACCGATAAACCTCCTTTACTCGAAGAAAACAACTGCTTTTTCCCTTTTCACAACTTCTCCGATCAGTCTTGCCTGAGAGTCCTCCTTTTGAATGGACGCCAGCAGGGCTTTAGCCTCCTCCTGCGCTACACAAATCAGCAGTCCGCCCGAAGTCTGCGGGTCAAACACGATCTCCTGAAGAGGAAACGGCAGAGATGCGGCGCTTACTTTTCCCTCGGCGCAGTTTCTGTTGCGCTGTCCCGCCGCTGTCAATAAATATTCCTCCGCGTACCCGTACGCCTCCTCCATATATGGAAGCTCCTTTTGATATATCTTCAGGGAAACGCTGCCTCCCGCCATCTCCAGCATATGCGCCGCCAGTCCAAACCCCGTTATATCGGTACAGGCGCTCACCTTATGACCTGCCATTTTTTCAGCCGCGTATCTGTTTAGCCTTTCCATAGAGCCGACCGCCTTTTCAACCGCGTCCCGGCTCGCCATCCCGCCCCTGTGCGCCGCCATTATTATGCCCACCCCGAGCGGCTTTGTCAGTATGAGCTTATGGCCGATCTTGGGCGTGTTGTTCCTTATTATCTCATCGGTCGCGACTATCCCTGTAACAGCCAGGCCGTATTTAGGCTCTTTTGCGTAGATCGAATGGCCTCCGGCGAGTACCGCCCCGGCCTCGGCCACTTTTTCGCTGCCGCCCCTAAGTATCTCCGACAGCACTTTCATATCGGCGGATTGCGGGAAGCTCGCTATATTGAGGGCCGTGACCGGCCTCCCTCCCATCGCGTATACGTCCGAGAGCGCATTGGCCGCCGCTATCCTGCCAAAAGTCCTTCCGTCGTCTATCATGGGCGAAAAAAAGTCGACGGTAGTTACGATGGATGTTTTTTCATCCAACTTATACACCGCCGCGTCGTCTTTCGATTCATACCCCACCAAGAGGTTCGGATCATGAAAAGCAGGCAATCCTTTTAGCAGCGCCGATAGCTCGTCAGGATCTATCTTAGCACCACAGCCGCCCGATGTGCAGCTGTCCATCAATGACTCGTACTTTTTATATTGACCCTCCGGTCCTTTCACATACACTTCCACTTCTCCGATATCTTCCCCGTCCAATATCGAGAGTGCCCTCGCCGTCTCCGTTTCTCCGACTCGCAGGGATATTCCGCAACCTGCCCTTATCTGCGCCGGCAGCGGCGTTACGCCGACATCGACGCCTGCCCTTAGTAGGACGCTTTCCGCCTTTACCGCGTGATTTGTGTTTTTAAAAGTTATCAGGCATTCCATGCTATGTCCTTGATTGCAAAAATCGCGGCGGCGATCTCATCCTCCGTGTTAAAATATGAAAATGAAAACCGCGTCATTCCGCGTTCGTCAGTCTTCAGCCGCTTGTGCAAAAGCGGAGCACAATGGACGCCGCTTCTCGTGGCGATCCTGTAATCCTCCCAAAGCCTCCCCGACAGTTCCGAAGACGCCATTTCTCCCACGTTTATCGATACGACAGGTATTCTCTCTCCTGTTGAAAAATCGCCGTATACGATGATATTTTTTAAATCCTTTACGCCTTCATAAAACAATTCTGTCAGCCGCTTTTCTTTAGCGTGTATCTCATCCACTCCCGTTTCCAGAACGAAGCAGACTCCCTTTTGCAGCCCGTATATCCCGTGGCTATTCATAGTTCCCGCTTCAAATATGTCCGGCGTCTCCGTGGATTGCACTTTGTCAAAGCTGTTGACGCCCGCGCCCCCCGTCTTGACGGGAATGAACGGCAGATTTTTGCAGGCGATAATCCCCCCCGTCCCCTGCGGGCCGAACATGGCCTTGTGCCCTGTAAAACACAACACATCCGCCATGTCCGCGTTGGTTTCGATCAGCCCCAATGTCTGCGAGACGTCAAGTATCATGCTTACATTATTTTTTTTGCATATTTCGTATATCCTTGCCACGTCTGTCAGGTTTCCCGTCACATTTGAAGCATGCGTGCAGACGAGGCACTTTGTATCCGGGCGAATCAATTCCGGCAGTGAAGAAATATCGAGCCGTCCCTGATCGTCGCACCTCATAAAGTCTATCTCACAGCCCGAATCGTACAGCGGGCGAAGTACAGAATTATGCTCCGTCGGCGTCGTTATCACCCTGTCCCCTTTTCGGATCAGCCCGTGAATCACCAGATTCAGGCTTTCTGTGGCCGAAGAAGTAAACGCCACACAGAGCGGATCGGGAGCACCCACAAGTCTCGCGACCGCCTCCCTCGTCTTATATATTTCCCTGTTTGCATTCATCGCGGCGTCATAAAATGAACGTCCCGAATTCCCGAAATGAGCTATCGCGTAAGCGACTGCTTCTCCTACGGTCTCAGGCTTCATCAATGTTGTGGCGCTGTTGTCAAAATAGATCATAAATCCATCCGTAAAATTTAGTTGGCGAGGATACGTGGGAATCGGACCCACCCAAGAAGCTGTTAACTCCTCGCGCCGGTTTTGAAGACCGGGGGGCACACCAGCGCCCATCTATCCCCATATTCAGTTCAGTATATCGGCTAACGCCACCACCACCGGCTTAAAATCCTCATCTCGCATGGTTCTCACGTCAAGACAGATCTTGTCCTTGTGTATCCTTGCGATAATCGGCGTGCCGCTCTTTCTCAGCCGCTCTTCCAGTTCCTGCGCCGTCTTGTTTTCCGGTTTTACTTTTACAATTCTCGCCGGAAGTTCATAGAGCGGAAGCGAACCGCCTCCCACCTGAGAAGACCCGTCTTCCAACGAAACACGACAATTCTTCACATTTTCGGCGAGCAGGCTGTAGAGAAACTCCGATCTCCTGCATATTACCTCAAAAGGCGCCGTGATCATCGACAATGCCGGAATGCGGGAAACAACGCCTTCAGGATCAGAGTAAAGCATGAGCGTCGCTTCCAGAGCCGCCAGCGTAATCTTGTCTATCCTGAAAGCTCTGGTGAGTGGGTTTTTCTTCATTTTGTCGATCAGGTCGCTTCTGCCGGCTATTATTCCGGCTTGAGGGCCTCCCAAAAGTTTATCTCCGCTGAAGCAGACTATGTCCGCCCCTGCGGAAACGCTTTCCGAGGCGGTGGTCTCGCCCGTAATCCCATACTTGCTCAAATCGATGAGCGCGCCGCTCCCCAGATCATGAATCACCGGCACGCCGCGAGATTTCCCAAACTTCACGAGCTCCGCCAGTGAAACTTCCTCTGTGAATCCAACGATCTTATAATTGCTGGTGTGAACTTTAAGCAGAGCCCCCGTTTCACCGCAATCAAAAGCCTTCTCATAATCCGAAAGCCTCGTCTTGTTGGTGGCGCCGACTTCTATGAGCTTTGCCCCGCTCTGCCCCATGATTTCCGGTATCCGAAAGGATTCGCCTATCTCCACGAGTTCTCCGCGGGAAACGACCACGCTTTTTCCGCCGGCGACAGTGTTTAAAGCCAGCAAGACTGCGGCCGCGTTATTGTTGACCACCAAAGCCGATTCCGCGCCTGTGAGCTTTGTGATGAGCGCCCTGACATGATCGTACCTGGAGCCCCTCTCACCTGTAACAACATTGTATTCAAGCGTTGAGTAGTTTTCGGCGATATCCCATACCTTATCGCGTATGTCTCCGCAGATCGGCGCCCTGCCAAGATTTGTATGAAGCACCACACCCGTGGCGTTTATGACCTTTTTCAGGCTCATTTCGCTCTTGCTTGCGACCCTTATGAGTGTCTTCTCTACAAGCTTATTCATATTAAGGTCCTCCGGCGTTCCGCCGCCGGAATTCAATATCCTGCTTCGCGTTTCGCCGACTACTTCCCTGATTGCGTCCAACACTATCTGACGGCTCATATCATGAGCCGCTTCGGCCAGTGTCTCGTTATTTATCATATCGTCCACCTTAGGAATCAGCCTCAGCAGCTCGTTGTCGCTCATTTGCTCTATCCTATGTACTTGGCCCGCGTCAGTATCTCCTCAGCGGCCCCGATTTTTTCTTCCGCCACAAGCACGACAGGCCCTGTGCACCCCATGCCGCTTTCCGCGTACAAACCGTTTTTCCAAAGCTCGGCTACCGCGTCTTCAAGCTCCATAACGTCGATGCCTGCGATCTCCCCGGTCACAACTTCCTTAGGCGGCGCTTTTACTTCGTGAGCATCTTCGCTTTTCGGTTTGCCATCGCCTTTTGTAAGGCCTGCCAGTATGTCGTCAAGTTTTGCTCTTTTGGCGGCTGCGAATTCTTTTTTTGCCGTCTCGATCAGGTTGCCCGCAGCCAGCTGCGCCGCGTATTTTATAGCGCCAGCTACCACAGGCGAACCGGACGCTCTTGAAAGTATCATGATTATCCTGCCGTAATTCTCGCCGATCCCCGGCCCGTAACCGTAGCCGGTAGCCTCATAGTTTCCGCCGGTGGTGTACGCCGAAAAAACTTTCATCATGATGTTTCCGGTCAGGGTATCCATGACCATAACGTCAGACGACCCCGCCAGAAGGTCGTTGCCCCTCATGACGGCTCCGCCGTCGGCGCGGCCTGATTCCGTGAAGTTGATCTTATATCCGTTGGCGTCGAGTTCTTTCAAGGCTCTTTCGGTCTGACGGGCGCCGTCCAGGTTGAGTATCCCGACGGTCGGAGTCTTTATCCCGGTGGCCTTAGCCGCTACTATGCCGTATAGGGCGTTTTTCACCATTGCTTCCACCCTGTGGGCGGACGCCGTGCCCGTGGTCGTGGCGAGGAACATTTCCTTACCTGCCCCGGGAGTCACAACCTTACCTACGGTAGAAACTCCGATGGGGAAGTTGTAGTGCATCGTCACGCAGGCCTGAATATTCTTTTGATCCAGAAGGGTCTCCATCTTCTTGTACATTTCTTCTTCTGTGTTTGCTTCCGCCACCTCAAAGCCGGCGTCTGTTTTCGGCCCTATGAGCACCACCTCTATATTGTCGGACGCAGCAAGCTCGGCGCCTCTTATCAGATTTTCCACACCGTGTTCGCTGCCCAGAGTGGTCAACCCGATCCTTATCTTTTCGACAGGCTTTGCCGCAGGTAAACTTCCCACCTTTTCTGCCGTTTCTCCCGGATTTCTCTCAATGATGATGGAAACGCCGTCGAACAGGTCTGTCATTCTTCCGAGGAACAGGCTGCCCTTCCCCACGACCATCACTCTGTTGAGGCCTCCCTCCGTCAGGTCTCCGCAAGCGAAGCCCAGATAAGGGACTCCCGATGGGATGTGTCCCTGTGTGGGCGCCCATCCCGGCATGCCGTGTTCCACTATGAATTCGGCCAGCTTACTCTTGTCCAGCTCTCCCCTTTTGACCGACAGCGCGGCAATCATCTTGTAATTAGCCTCGGGGACGTCGCCCGCGCCCGCGGGTTTGGTGATGTCCGGATTCTGCATTTCCACCGAATATTTGTCGATATCCGTAATCTTCATACCGGCCCTGTCAAGCGGTTCCGTAACGAGGGCTGTTATCACGGCTTGTGGCGACGAGCCCGTCCCAACGTTGTGCTGTCCCGTCAGGTCGGTGCGCAGCACAGGGCTGACTCCGTCGTTTTTACTTACCATGACGGCAAAGGCGCCCACCACGTCCTCCAGGATGGGAAGGCCTTTCTTCACATGGTCTTTTCCGTTCATTCCCAGCTTCGCCGTAGCGCCGCCCGCTACCACCACTACATTTTCGTGTATACCCGCCTGCACCAGCGCCGCGGCCTCGATCAACGCGTGAACAGGCGCCGCGCAGAAGCCTCTTGTATCAGAACCTGTAGCGTTCACAGCACCGCATCTTTCCGCTATTGCTTTCGCGAAATTCCCGCCGCCTCTCTGGTTCATATCGCCGCAGGCTTCCTCGGAACATTCTATTACGTACCCGACGTCTTCCACCGGGAATCCGTTTTTATCGATTAAGTGTTTAAAAGCAAGCATTCCTGATGCTTTTGACACAAGATTTTCAAACATGACATGCGCCGACAGATTTATATCCACATCGTGGGCTTTTTTAACGCATCCCACTAACCGGCCGCCGTCGTACAGCGCCTCCGCGTGCTGCTCCAGCGCCGTCTCGATTTCGGTTCTGTCTACGCCTTCCGGAAGGGCGTCCGCTTCCTCTTTGAAGAGCGGGTGTCCGGCAAGCTTCACTTTCGCTCCCGCCATGAAATCTCTTTCGAGCATCACGAGTTCAAACGCGTCCGCAATTTTCATCAGCAGGATAAATTCATCCTGAGGCATGATCTCCCCAAATTTGCCGAATCGCGCCGCTTTTTCCACTGGTTTGTCAAACCATGGCATTTCAATATCCCTCAGATCACGCGGCTTCATGTTTCCGATATATACTTGATTCGGCGCGTAGCTTATTACCTGCTCATAGCTTCTGATGTGGCCCGGAAGCGCTTTCAAGTACTCGGAATCGGGGTTCACTATTTTTTCCGTGGTCTGCGTCGTTCCGTTATTCATGATCATATCCGGCGTGTTAATCAGGGCGTATCCAGCGCCTCTCAATACAGGGTAAACCATCTCCATACCTCCAATGCTCTGTTTATGGAAGGAGCCGGTTCAGACCGGCTCCTCTTTTACATATGCCGTTCTTTAATAATCCCGTTCGAAGACCGTCTGCTCCTCGACCTCAGTCTCAAGCGCGGTCAGGGCTTTCTCAACGATTTTCCTTCTGAGTTTCTTCTCTTCGCCTTCATCGAGCGCCGGGTTGCCCAGCGGGTGCGGTATCGCTATAGCCGGAACTATCCTGTTTGCGCCCACCGTCAATGAAATAGGAACGACGGTACAGACATGCACAACAGGAATGCCCGCCCTTTCTATTTCTTTTACCATCGTTGCACCGCAACGAGTACAGGTTCCTCAGGTCGATGTGAGGATGACTGCTGATACGCCGTCGGCTATGAGCTCCTTTGAGAAGCTGTCAGCAAAACCTTTAGCGTTGGCCACGGCAGTCCCGTTCCCCACGGTTGAGTAATAATAATTATTGAGCCCCCCGATCTTGCCTTCTTTTTCCATGTCGCGCAGGACGTCGACGGGAAGTACCCTGTCAGGATCCTGATTTGCATAGACCGGGTCATAACCTCCGTGGGCTGTTTCATACCCGTCGCTTGTCAAAGTGTCGACATTGCCGATATCGTATTTTCCGTACTTCGACGCGCTCGACGATTCCACACGATCAGGGTTCCCTTTAGGGACGATCCCTCCCGAGGTCACGAGCGCAATCTTGGCTTTTGACATATCCTTTATGGCGGGGTTCGGGTGAACCCTGTCAAACTGCGGCATAGGGTACTCCGTCTTAAAGCTTTCGCCTCCTAACTTTTTGACCAGCATATCGACAGCTCTCTTGGCGCCGTTCTCTTCAAGGAACACATTTTTTCTTACTCCTCTGGCCATATAGCCTTCGGCTTCAGGTTCTCCGAGTTCCTGCCCGCGCGCCATCTTGAGTGCGATTCCTGCCAAAAGCGGCGCGGCTTTTTTCATGGCCGCGGCGGAATTGCCGGTCTCAACTATTATCAGGTCTTTTTTGTAGATATCTGCGCCCGGATTTTCGATAAACATTGCGGTGACCACCGGAATGTTCAACTCATCCTTCACAGCCTTGCATATGGCGCCGCAAGCGACGCCGTATCTGCCCGCGTTAAACGCCGGGCCCGCAATGAACAGGTCAGGATTTTGCTGCTTCACCATTTTCAGGATTTCAGCCTTTGCTTCGTCGACGTTTTCGTTAAAATACGAATCTCCGCAGACGACGGTCGCAACAATCTTTGCCTCACCGTTAAAAGCGGCGGTCAGGGCGGCGCCCGGTCCCACAACGCCTTCGCGAATTTCCGGTTTGACGTCTGCTTTTTCTTCTCCGCCTATTCCCGCGAAAAACTGGTTAATGTAATGTACTACTCTTATTTCGCCCATATTCTCATTCCTTTCTTCAGTTTCTTGCGATGATCGCGATCAAAATTTGCAGTACTGCTCCCTCATGGAAGCCATTTCGGCAATGATCTCATCTACGTTGAGGACCATTTCCATCATTCCTATCTGATCATCATAGACGCTTTCGTCTACAGCTTCTTTAAATTCCGGCTCTACTACATGGTATACTCTGAGTCCCAACTGGACTCCGGTCAATGAACCTGCAAAAGTAGGGTCTCCGTTCATCACTGTTTCCGCGGCCAATCCGGCGGCTTCCGCCTCCGCCGCGCCTAAAAGCACGATCACGTTTTCAGCCCCGTACTTCTCCACAGCGTTTTTCACCCTGTTCTGATTTTCCAGATCCATCGCTCCCGCAGCCGTTCAGACAAAGCATTCCGTCGAATGAAATACTACTTCGGCGCCTGTATCTTTGAGGCACTCCAAGGCAGCTTGGGCGGGAATGCCGTCTCTGTCGCCGATGATGATCAATTTTTTTTCGTCAAATACACTCATTTTGCCATCCATCCTTTCTCTATATTTTTCTTCTTATCAAATGGAAACTGCCGACATCCTGTTGAAACCCAGCTCGTTCGTGGCGCCTGTTATCACTTGAATCTCGGCCTCGATACTACCGTCAGGTCTCAGGCTTCCCGCGAAGCCGCCGGCGATCTTGTCTGTATAGTCCAGTGTCCCGATTATTTTTTTCATCGGCGGGAGAACGATGATCTCGTTTGCGTTGCCTCCTGTGACCACGGCGTCGGCCTTTGCGTCGGCGTCGGCCAGAGATTGAGACGCACCATCCCTGCCTGCGTATTCATCCGTGATTATTACGGTCTTTACGCCTTCTTCTTCAATTTTTTTGCAGTTCATAATGAGGTCGGTATCGGGGTTTCCGAAGCCTTCCTGAGATATAATTGCGGCGTCCAACCCGAGATAGCTGCACAATTTGGCCGACCAGTTCGATGATCTTTCCTTGTCAGCCAGATACACATTTTCGTTTGTGATTATGACTCCGACAAAGTTGAAGTCTTTTCCGTGAGCGGCGTACATTTCCTCTATCACCGGGTTGTTCAGATGATGATAAGTAGTGTTCTTGTCGCACGCCGAAACGCAGTTGCCGCTTACTATGGCGCCGTCCATAACCTCCGTGGGATACAAGATCGTTGGAACTATCTTCTTCGCGTCAACTCCGTATACGTAAGTGTCATGGAGCAGACCCTGTGTCTGAAGCATATACACATATGCCACCTTCGGAAGATCCGGATATGCACCTGCACTCTCCGCTAGCGTGCCTGTCTCGTAAGTTACCACTTCATCGGGGCTAACGTCCGCTCCCGCTTTTCCTATCAGCGCGGCAGTCTTGAGACCCGCCATCCTGACGGCGGCTTCATACTCATGCGGTTTCAGATTGTCTACGGGCTCGATAATGAGACAGACGTTGATCAATTTCGAAAAAGGCGTGAATTCCGCCCCCGGCCCGCACATGTCAATGATCCCTTCCTGAAACCCGACGATCTTACCG